>Ga0116180_1002213_pt1 | contig 15509 bp, 15 predicted proteins | sample AD_UKC073_MetaG_FD_89804 | JGI IMG/M metagenome (GOLD analysis project Ga0116180, IMG submission 89804) | Active sludge microbial communities of municipal wastewater-treating anaerobic digesters from USA - AD_UKC073_MetaG | ecosystem: Engineered > Bioreactor > Anaerobic > Digestate | place: USA...
ATCCCGGCACCTACTGGTTTCACCCCCACGTCGGGGTGCAGCTGGACCGTGGCCTGTACGGGGCGCTGATCGTCGAGGACCCCGCCGAGCCCGGCGGGTACGAGGACGAGTGGGTCATCATCCTCGACGACTGGCTCGACGGCGTCACCGCCACCCCCGACGACGTCCTTGACGAGCTGTCCGCCGGGATGGGCGACATGGGCGGGATGGGCGACATGTTCATGCGGATGGGCAACACCCTCATGGGCGCCACCTCCGACCTGCTCGGCGGCGACGCCGGCGACGTCTACTATCCCCTCTACCTCGTCAACGGGAAGCCCCCCGCCGACCCGACCCAGTTCACCGGGCGGGCCGGCGAGAAGGTGCGGCTGCGGATCATCAACGCCGGCAGCGACACCGCGTTCCGCATCGCCATCGGCGGTCACACGCTCACCATCACCCATACCGACGGATTCCCCGTGGAACCGGTCGAAGTCGACAGCATCCTCATCGGCATGGGCGAACGCTACGACGCGATCATTACCCTGGATGACGGCGCGTTCCCCCTCATCGCTCAGGCCGAGGGCAAACGCGATCGCGGTTTCGCCGTCATCCGCACCGGCAGCGCCGCGGCAGCACCGACGGCCGATGTGAGCATCCCGGAGCTCACTAGCAGCCGGATCGGGACCGCACAGCTGCTGACGTCAGATAGCAGCGTTGCGCTGTCCTCACGGCAGCCCGATCGGACCGTGGCGATCACTCTCACCGGAGGTATGGCCGAATACGACTGGGGCATCGACGGGCGACGGTTCGATATGAATCAGCCCCTCGACGGCGCGCACGAGATCCGCGAAGGCGAACGCGTCCGGTTCACGATCACTAATGACACCGAGATGTGGCACCCATTCCATCTACACGGTCACACCTACCAGCATGAAGGTGGCGGCCCGCGGAAAGACACCTCGATCGTCCTGCCCAAGCAGACCCTCACCGTCGACTTCGACGCTGACAACCCAGGTCTCTGGGTCGCCCACTGCCACAACATCTACCACGCCGAAACCGGCATGACCACTGTCATCGGCTATCGGGCGTGACGACGGCGCAACCTTCCGGAGGCCACGGAACTGGTCGTGTCGATGAACGCGTGACGGCGCCATTGATCGGACGGGATGCGGTCGCACCCCTGCGGGATCGTGACGATACCGGCCGCGGCTACGTTATTGGCCGGCCGGCCGGTCCGCCGTTGTCGGCGGTGGAGAGCGTCCGCGCCGAACGCATCCACCGCGCCGTGTTTGGGCACGCCAAGATCGTCCACGTCCTCGAGGGCGCCGCACATATTGAGACAGCCACAGGCATCCACGAGTTGACACCGGGCTACGCGATGGCTCTCGGGGCCGGCATGTGGTGCTCAGTGCGCCCAGACCCGACTGTGCGGCTATGGACGCTCTACTTCGACGAGTCCTTCCTCCGCTCCCACATGCGATGGGTGCTCGCCGACACCACGCGCGTCCGTCCGGGCGTGCATCCTGACGCCTGGGACGGCTCGGCACTCGTGCTGCAGCCTGGCGTGGACATCCTGCACCGCATCGAACCGCTGTGGCGCCAGATCAGCCTCGTGAACGAGACCGCGCCACCGGAGGTCGCGACCACCCGACTGATCTCTCTGTTTTCCCGCGCCGTCGAGATTGCCCTACCGACGCTGCTCGCCGACGACGGCGCCGTGCCCGAGAGGTTCGTCCTCCCGGTGCGCGGCCGGCTCGCGCAGCCGCCAATCGCTCGCCCCGTGCGCCGCTCGGTCGTCCTGCTGCGCTCGCGCATGACCGAGCCGTGGACGGTCGGCAGGCTCGCCGCGGAGGTGGCCGTCTCCCGCGCCCATCTCACACGCGTTTTCACCCAGCAGGTCGGTGTCGCCCCCATGCGGTTCCTCATCGAGACCCGCCTGACGGAGTTCACGCGACTGATCGAGGAAACCGACCTGCCGATCGCCGATGCATCCCGGCAAGTCGGATGGAACGACGCGCGAGTTGCGGCAGTATGGTTCCGCAAGCGCTTCGGAATCACCCCCACGCAGTACCGGCGGCATCCGCACCCTTCTTGCACCGGCGCCATGCCGTGCGAGTCGTGCCGTGGTGTGTGCGCCCTCACTCCGGTCCTTGAGCCCGTAACTCGTGCGGTGTCGCGTGATTCGCGCCGCGACGCGCACATTCGGCGGCTTTCCTAGACGATCTCTGCGCCCTCCCGGTAGGCCGGGTTGATACGTCAGGTTCACCGCTGCACCTGACGGGCGTACTCGCTGATCGTCCGTCTGCCTGCTGCGTGGTGAACCTCGCGCACCTCATGGTCGCAAGCCATGAAGCGAGCCCTGGTATCGGGGGCGTAGGGAGGAGGCCGGCTATGGACATCGGCGTCGTGCTACGCGCCGCCGCGGCGATGCCGCTGTCGGATGCGGCGAGGTCGTTCGCCCAGGCCGGCGTCCCCGTCTTCCCGTGCCGGCGTCTGGGGAAGGAGCCGCGCACCGAGCACGGGTTCCATGACGCGAGCGCCGAGTTGCGACAGGTGGCCGCGTGGTGGCGGCGCTGGCCGACCGCGAACATCGGCGTGCCGACCGGCGCGGTCTCGGGCTTCGAGGTGGTCGACGTCGACGTCCACCCGGCCGGAACCGGATACGTCGCGTTCGGGCGAGCGCAGCGCGAGGGCCTGGTCGACGGATGGGCCGCGCTCGTGCGCACCCCGTCCGGCGGGCTGCACGCCTACTACCCGGCAAGCCCGGACGATCCGCACCGTTCCTGGCAGGCGCCGGCCGCGCACATCGACTTCCGTGGCGACGGCGGCTACATCGTCGTGCCGCCCTCAACGGTGATCGGGCGGGCTGGGAAGCGCTCCTATACGGTGGTCGCCACCGCGACCTCCGACGGCGCGCCGGTCGACGCGCGCGCCTTGCGGGAGCTGCTGGACCCGCGCCCCGAGCCGGTCCCGTGGGCGGGGCCGCGGGAGCGCGTCGGAGACCTCGACCCCGATCGGCTGGCACGCTGGGTTGCCGCGCGCGGTGAGGGCGAACGCAACCGTGCCCTGTTCTGGGCCGCGTGCCGCGCCGCCGAGGCCGGCGTCCCCTCCGCCGACGCCCACGCCGTCCTTGGGCCGGCCGCCGAACGCGCCGGCTTGCCGGTTCCCGAGATCACTACGACGATCCGCTCCGCGTATCGCATCGCACACCCGCAGGCCGCGGCCCGGCCCGTGCCTGCCGGAATGTCCCCGGTCGCTGTGCAGCCCTCGATCCGGGCGGCCTTGTGAACGGTCAGCCCCAGGTGCGGCGATTCGTTGTGGGCACCGCCATCGCAGGCACGGTGTTCATCGCGATCGGCGCGTTCTGGCTGTCCTTCACGGCGCTGGCGGATCTGGCGCGCCGCTCCGGGATCGACGACGCGCAGGCGTGGGCGTGGCCGCTCATCGTGGACGGCATCATCGTCGTCGCCACGGTCGCGGTCGTCGCCCTGGCCGGGCAGCGAACGGCCTGGTATCCGTGGTTGTTGCTGATGGCCGGGGCGCTCGTGTCGGTCACCGCGAACGCGATCCACGCGATTGTCGCCGCCGATGCCGACGTGCCGGCGGTGCTCGCCGCCTCCGTGGCCGCCGTGCCGCCGCTGGTGCTGCTGGCGATCACCCATCTCACCGTCGTCCTCACCCGCGCGCGCCCGGCCGGCCCGTCCGAGCAGAGCGTCGCCGAGCCCGCGCTCGCCGTCGAGGTCGAGCCGGTCGCGGAGACGGACCCGCCGACGTCCGGGCGGGAGCTCGCGGTGGTGCTGCGGGATGAGGGCTGGTCGAACAAGCGGATCGCCCGGCACATCGGCGTGCATCCCTCGACTGTCGGACGATGGCTCGGAGCGCGTACCTCTCCGATAGCCATCACCGCGACCGCCGACACGGAAGGAACGCAACCATGAGCGACGCGATCCGAGACGCGCAGCCGCCTCACGACAAATCGCGTGAGGCCGGCTCGCAGCCGACCCGCGCCCCCATCGAGCGGCCAGAGCCGGACGTCTCCGAGTTCGCGGTGCATGGCGACCCATCCCGTCAGGCCGTTCCGGGACCGGCTCCGGATGCGGCGACGGGGCGCAGCACGGTCGCGTGGGTGCGGCCGACCGATCTGTTCGTCAGCCTGAGCGGGCGCGCCTCGGGCCGGGGCATCGACTTCCAGGCGGAGTTGGCACGCCGGACCCGCCGGCTGCCGTCGAACGCAGTCGCGGTGTCCCGTCGCGGGATCGCGCGGCGTTCGCACCGGCTCGCCCCGGTGACCGCGTTCGGTGTGAACACCCCGGCCGCACAGACCTCGCTCGAACCCCTCGAGCTGAAGTAGGCCGGAGCCCCAGCATGCACCGCTTCCCCAGCGTCCGGCCGGCCGCTGGGGAGCGTCCGTGTACCTGCCTGACGTACAGGAGGTGCCCGATCATGCTGCAAACCACTCAGCCCGCGTTCGCCACGAGCGAGGGACTTCGCGTCCTGCTCGTCCGCCTGCACGACGCCGGCCCCGGCGCCTGGCGCACCGACCCGGAGGCGGCGGCGCTGATGCAGTACACGATCCGCAAGTACGCGGGCCTGGCCCGCAAGCACCGCCAGGAGCCCGAGGACGCAGCCCCGGCCGCGTTCGATGCGATGCGCACGTCCTCGGTGCGCGGCGCCGACGACCCCTGGGCGGTTGTCACCCGCGCCGTGGACATCACCCTGAAGGCCGACGAGCAGGCCGCCGGGATGCTGTGCTCCACCCATCAGGCGCGACGCGCAGAATACTCCGGCTTCCATGAGGCCGAGCGGTTCTCCGACCGGGAGACCTCGATCACCGAGTACCACCCGGCGTTCCGCGTCGAGGCGCCCGAGGACACGGACGACGAGAGCGACGACCGCTCCGAGCAGGCCCGCCGCGCCCTCGAGGAGACCATCGCCTTGTTCGTCGCGTTGGACTGGCCCGAGGACGTCACCCGCGCGGCGATCGAGTACATCAGCGGACGGCTCATCGAGACCGGATCGCGGCGGGCTGCCTACGAGTCGTTGCGTCGGGACAAGCACGCCCGCGCGCTGCTGGATATGCCGCGGGTGTCGTGGACGACGCTGCTACGCGTCGTGCTTGGTAGCCCTGACCCGACTCTGGTGGCCACGAACACCGGCCGCGGGGTGCTGCTGCGTCTGACCCGCGGGTATCCGGTCGCCGAGATCGCCGCCGACGACGACCTGGCGCTGACGATCATCCTCGCCAACCCGATCACCGTGCGCGGTGGCGAGCTGACATGAGCGCGAGCGACCCGACCGCGGGACACATCGAACTGGAATGGTCGCTCGACGCGATCCGCATGGGCTACCGGCACCGGCAAGAGCAGGGCGACATCCCCGGCCTGGCCGAGTCGATCCGCCGGCAAGGGTTCCTGCACCCGCTGACGATCACCCCCGACGGGTTACTGATTTGCGGCGGGCGCCGCTACCTGGCAGCGCAGTACCTCGGGCTGAAGACCGTGAACGTGTGGGTGCGCACCGGGATCTCCGACAAGCTCTCTCTGCTGCTGGCCGAGCAGGACGAGAACCAGCTGCGCCTGGACTACACCGACCTGGAGAAAGCGTCGCTGTACCGGGAGCTGCGCGCCGAGCTCGCCGCGGACGCCGCACGCCGCCAGGAGGCCACCCGGTTCACCTCCGAAGGAAGAAACCCCAGGTCAGACGGTGCCGTCGAATCGACGGCACCGCACGGGGAGGCGGGGGACGTCCGTGAGCGGGCGGCGCTGATGGTCACCGGCAAGAAGGGGTACACGAAGCTGGAGCAGATCGGACGCTTGGAGGAGCTGGCCGCCGACGACGCCCAGCCGGCGTCCGTGCGCGAGCGCGCCCAGGCCGGCTTGGACGCGATCGGCCAGGGCGGACCCGTCAGCCCGGCCTACCGGCGCGCGCAGGCCGAGCAGTCCCTCGCCGAGCTGGAGCGCCTGGCCGAGGACGACACCGAGCCCGGCGGCGTGCGTGACGCGGCGGCCCGTGCGCTGGCGCGGCTGCGCGGCCAGCAATCCACCGTGCGCGCAGCGGAGCTGGAGCGGGTCGCTGCCGACACCCTGGCCCGTGTCCGTGCCGCCACCAAGCGCCGACCGGGCCGGCCGCACCCGGTCCCAGGGCAGGGGCAGGACGAGCCGGCGCGTTATCCAGTGCGGGTGTTCGTCGCCACGGTCGATGACTTGGCCGGCTTCACGTCGCACTTCGATCCGGCTGAACTCGCCGCCACGCTCGACGACGAACAGTGGGCCGAGTTCGAGGCCGTCCTCGACGCGCTGAACGAGCTGGCCGAGCAGATGCGCTCGGCGCGCACGCGTCGCCTGATCGCGCTGTGACCGTGCGCGGGGACGCCCCGCGCACCTGGACAGCATGGAGCTGACCCCTCGACCCGGACGCCGGCTACGCGTCATCCTTGCGCTGGTCGCCGCCGGCCTGCTGCTGATCCTGGCCGGCGTCGGCGTGTACGGGCTGCTGGCCGGTCCCCGCCGCGACGCCCCAGTCGACCCGCCGCCGAGCACCTCATCCACGGCTGCACCGGTCGAGACATTCCCCGCCGCGGACGAGCCCGCCGCGCTGCGGCTCACGCACGACCCCGAGCGGTTCGCCCGCTCGGTCGCGGCGACCCTGTTCACCTGGGACGCCGGCGCCAGCTACGGACCGCTGGACATCGCCGACGTGCTGCTGGAGGCCGCCGAGACGACCACCGGGGAGCAGAACGGCCTCGCCTCCGACATCGCCGGCTACTTGCCGACGACTTCGGCGTGGGCGCAGCTGCGCGGCTACGCCACGAGGCAGAGCCTCACCATCGACAGCATCGGCGTCCCGGACGGCTGGGCTGACGCGCTCGCGCAGGCCCGCCCCGGCCAACTGCTGCCGGGCACCACGGCGTTCACGATCGACGCGACCCGGCACCGCACCGGCATCTGGAACGGGCAGCAGATCACCTCCGAGCATCCGGTCGCGTTCACCGCGTTCATCGTGTGTTCGCCGCCCGCGCCGGAGTTCTCCACCGGGCCGTGCCGACTGCTGCGCCTGTCCCAGCTCGACAACCCGCTGCGGTGACGGCATGAAGAAGCTTGCCATCACCCTCGCGCTGCTGATCTTCGTCGGCCCCTCCCCGGCGCTGCTGGCGGTCGGACTGCTGATGACCCCCGCCGCCCAGGCTGCAGCGTGCCTGCCCGGCTCCCTGACGGTCGGGGCCATCCCCGACGAGCTGACTGCCACCGCAGCCGACGGCACCTCGATCACGCTGACGCGCACGCAACTGACCCATGCGGCCACGATCATCACGGTCGGCGGGCGCACCAGCGGCGTGGGCGCGCCCGGCGTCGTCATCGCCCTGATGGCGGCGCTCACCGAGTCCCGGCTGCGGATGCTCGCCAACACCGGCGCCTACCCCGAGTCCGGCGACTACCCGAACGACGGCAACGGGGCCGACCACGACAGCCTCGGCCTGTTCCAGATGCGGCCCGCCTCCGGGTGGGGAACCGTCGCCGAGCTGATGGACCCCGACTACCAGGCGCGCGCGTTCTACGGCGGGCCGGACGGCCCCAACTACCCGAGCCCGAGGGGTCTGCTCGACATCCCCGGCTGGCAGCAGATGGACCCCGGCGAGGCGGCGCAGGCAGTCGAGGTCAGCGCCTACCCGGATCGCTATCAGAACTACCGACCCGTCGCCGAGACGATCCTGCGTGTGCTGACCGCGCTGCCGCGCGGAGGCGGAGGCGGTTCGGCCACGCCGATCGTGCCCGAGACCACGAGGGTCGTGTTCCCGCTTCCGACCGGGACATGGGTGCGCACCGACCCATTCGGGATGCGTGTTCACCCGATCACCGGCGAGCGGTCGATGCACACCGGCACCGACTTCGCCGCCGCCGACGGCACCCCGATATTCGCGATCGCCGACGGCATTGTCACCCACGCCGGCTACTCCGGTGGTTACGGCGGGCTCATCGTCATCGAGCACACCGTGGGCGGGCAGCGGGTCGCCTCAGCCTATGCGCACATGTGGGAGAACGGCATCTATGTCGCCAACGGGCAGACGGTCAGCGCCGGGCAGCACATCGGCGACGTCGGCTCCTCCGGACAGTCCACCGGCCCGCACCTGCACTTCGAGATCCGCGAAGGCGGCGGGGGCGGCACCGCCGTCGACTCGGAGCCGTGGCTGGCCGAGCGCGGCGCGCTCGACCTGGACGCCGCCAGCACCTCCGCATGCAGGCCGAGCCCGGAGGCTGCCTGATGGACGTGTTCCCCGACTTCGGCGCCACCGCCAGCGCGGCGGACCTGCCCCAAGTCATCGGCGCCCTGCTGATGTTCGTGCTCGTCATCGCCGTGCTGATGCTCGTCGTCTGCGCGATCACCTGGGCGCTCGCCGCCTCGCACGGTAACTACCAAACCGCCACACGCGCCCGAACCGGGCTGCTCGTCGCGATCGGCACCGCCGTGCTCGCCGGAGCCGGCGTCGCCTGGCTGAACTGGCTCATCACCCTCGGCTCCGGGCTCTGAAGCCCCGGCGGGATGTGCCGCGCACCTGACTCGCGAGAACACATCCCTCGCGAACGTCAAGGAGTCCCACCGTGATCGACATCGACCCCAACGGCACCGGCCTGCCCGGTATCGAGCAGCTGCGCACCATCGTCGGCGCGATCATGACGGTAGGTCTCATCCTGAGCGTCCTGGCCCTGATCGTCTCCGCGATCATCTGGGGCTTCGGCGCGAACAGCAGCAACCCCCACCTGGCCTCGCGCGGCAAGGTCGGCGTCCTGGTCAGCTGCGGTGCCGCGATCATCTGCGGCGCGAGCGTCACCCTCATCAACTTCTTCTGGAACGTGGGCCAGAGCGTATGAGGAGCCGCGCGAGCGCGCACCGGGAGCGGCGCTCATGAGCGTGTGCGACATCCCCGTCATCTCCAGCGTCTGCGATGCCGTCGGCGAGGGCGTCGCCTCCCTGGTCGCGGCCCCATTCGACTGGCTCGCCCAGGCGATGGGCGCCGCCGCCGGGTGGCTATTCCAAGCCGTGTGGGGCGTGTTCGACACCACCACCCTCGTCGACGTCACCGGCGCCGAGTACGTCGGCGTCTACAACCTCCTGTTCGGCGTCGCGATCTTCGTGATGCTCGTCTTCTTCTGCCTCCAGCTCATCACCGGCCTGATCCGCCGCGACCCCGGCGCCCTCCCGCGCGCTGCCCTCGGGCTGGCGAAATCCGTGCTCGGCTCCTTCGTCGCCCTCACCCTGACCGGGACGCTGCTGGAGATCACCGATCAGCTGTGCATCGGCATCGTCCAGGCAACCGGCAACTCCATGCAGGACATGGGCGACAAGATCGCCCTTCTGGGTGGCGCGCTCGCCGGCATCAACATCGCCGCGCCCGGTGTCGGGGCGATCATCACCATCTTCTTGGCGGGCCTGGCGATCTCCGCCGCCGCCATCGTGTGGTTCTCCCTGCTCGTGCGCAAAGCCCTCCTGCTGGTCGCGATCGTGTTCGCCCCGGTCGCCCTCGCCGGAGCATCGTGGGATGCGACCCGTGGCTGGTTCGGCAAGTGGGCGACCTTTGTGCTCGCCCTGATCCTGTCCAAGCTCGTCCTGGTCGTCGTGTTCCTCGTCGCCATCGCCCAGGTCTCCCAGCCGATCGACCTCGACCTCGCCTCCATCAGCGACCCGATCGCCGGCGTCGTCCTCATGCTGGTGGCCGCGTTCGCGCCGTACATGACGTACAAGTTCATCTCCTTCGTCGGGTTCGACATGTACCACGCGATGTCGGCCGAGCAGGAGGCGAAATCGGCCATGAACAGGCCCGTGCCCGTGCCGACCGGAGGTGGTAACGGGGCGTCCCCGAAGAAGATCCTCGACGGCGGCGACGGCCCCTCCGGCGGCGGCCGGCCCCCTGCGCCCACCGGGCAGCCGTCGACCGGAGGCGGAGCCGGAGCGGCGGCCGGAGGCGCGGCGCCCGCCGCGGGCGGCGGTGCCGCCGCAAGCTCAGGCGCCGGGGCCGGTGCCACGGCGGGAGGTGGAGCCGCAGCCGGCGGCGCCGCCGCCGCAGGGCCGGTCGGTGCGGCCGTCGTCGTCGGTGCCAAGGTCGCCGGCGCCGCAGCGACCGCAGGCCCCAAGGCCGGCAACGCCGTCGCCGCCGCAGCCGGAGGACACGCGGACGCCGCCGAGCCGGCCACGACCCCGCCGAGCACCCCACCCGCCCCGGCCGCGCCGTCACGGCCGGCCGCGCCCGCATCGCCGCCGCCGCGCCAGCCCGACCCGCCGGCGCGCCCGCAGCCCCCGGCGAAGAAGGAGTAGGTCATGGCATCCCGAACCCGCGCCGGCCATCGCGACGAGCCCGAACTGCACCCGGTCAAGTTCTCCCGACTCACCCGCCGCGGCGTGCTGCTGGGCCTGTCGCTGTCGCAACTGCTCGTGCTCGCCGTCGCGGCCCTGTCGATCGTCGTCGCCCTCTACATGGGCGGCGGCATGCTGCTGGCCTACGCCGCCCCGATCTGCCTGCTCTGCGCCGTGCTGGCCTGGGTGCCGGCCGGCGGCCGGAAGCTCATCGAGTGGGTGCCGATCGCGCTGCGCTGGATCTGGCGCACCACCGGCGGGCAGCTCATGTTCCGCGCCCGGATCGTCAAGCCACGCCCGGCGGGCACCCTCGCGCTTCCCGGCGACGCCGCGGCGCTGCGCGAGTACCTCGACCCGGCCACCGACGCGGCGATGATCCACGACCCGCATGCCCAGACGCTGACGGCGGTGCTGACCGTCACGCATCCGGCGTTCGTGCTGCTGGACCCCAGCGAGCAGGAGCGCCGCGTCACCGGATGGGGCCGGGTGCTCGCGACCTGCTGCCGCTCGGGACGGCTCGCCCGCGTGCAGGTGCTGGAGCGGACGCTGCCGGACTCCGGCAGCGGTCTGGCCGAGTGGTGGGCCGAGCACGGCCGCGTCGACGGCTCATGGACCTCGAACACCTACGCCGAGCTCATCGACCGGGCCGGCCCCGCCGGGGAACGGCACGCCACGACCCTCTCGGTCGCGCTCGACCTGCGCACCTCGGCCCGCGCGATCCGCACCGCCGGCGGCGGGATGAAGGGCGCCGCCGCGGTGCTGCGACAGGAGATGACCACGCTGACGGCGGCGCTGCGCGCCGCCGACCTGACCCCCTCCGAGTGGGCCGCTCCCGGCGAGATCGCCGTGATACTGCGCTCGGCGTATGACCCCGCCGTCGCGGCGACCCTGGAACGACACCGCGACCTCGGCCGTGACCTCGCCACAGCCGGCCCCGTCGCGATCACCGAGAGCTGGCAGCACCTGCGCTCGGACTCCGCCTTCCACGCCGTGCTGTGGATCACCGAATGGCCCAGGTCGCTGGTGTATCCGGGGTTCCTCGCCCCGATCCTGCTGTCCTCGGGCGTGCGGCGCGCGTTCTCGCTGATCGCGACCCCGATCCGCTCCGACCAGGCCGCCCGCGACATCCGCAAAAAGAAGACCGAGTACATCAGCGACGCGCACCAGCGCCAGCGGATCGGTCAGATCGAGGATGCGCAGCAGTCCGCTGAGTTCGAGGACGTCCTCCAGCAGGAAGCGGACCTGACCAGCGGCCACGGCATCCTGCGCTACACGGGCCTGATTGCCGTATCCGCGCCGACGCTCGATGAGCTGGAGGCGGCCGTTTCCGCCCTCGAGCAGGCCGCGATCCAGGCGTCGTGCGAGACGCGCCGCCTGGTCGGGCAGCAGGCCGCGGCGTTCGCCGCTGCCGCGCTGCCGCTGTGCCGCACCGTCTGACCGGCCGTGCGCACCTGTCCTCCGACACGCCAACCCATCGTGAGGACAACGCCATGCCGACTCTGACCGACCCGCTCGCGGATGCCGCGGAGAGCGCCGCCGCGCTGCGCGGTCTCGCGCACGCCACGCGGGACATGCCCCCGACCAGCACTTACCCGGTGCTTGGCGAGCTGATCGCCGGCACCCGGTCGCTGCGGCAGGTGCTCGATCAGCTCACCCGCAGCCTCGTCGACGCGCACGAGCTCGCCCGCACCGACGACGGTGACCCGTTCCTCGGCCGGGTCTACGCGCTCGCCGCCGCGGACGCACTCAACCTCGCCGCAAACGCGCTCGACGAGGTGCAGGTGCGGCTCGACCTGGCCTCGCAGCACGCCTCCCGCATCGCCTGGCAGCCTGCCAGCCTTGACCCGGCCGGTCTCGCCGGCGACGCCCCGACCCATGCACCGGAGGAGGCGACCTCCCGGTGGGTGAGCGTCGTGTTCCTGCAAGGCGAGGAGGCCGATGAGGTGCTGACCCTCATCGACCGTGAGGGTCCCGACGCGGCCGTTGCGCACCTGGCGCGGTGGGACTACGGCCAGGAGACGACCGACGCGGCGCTGGTCAACGGCTACGTCTACGACGCCCCGCCCGTCGGTGCGCTGGACCGCACGGTCACCGTCGAGGGATACGCGCTGACGTACAACCCGACCCTCGGTCACGTCGGCCTGCTGCGCGCGCACGACGTCGCGCCCGACCCGGCGCTCGCCGAGCCCGCGCCCCTCACGCAGGCCGGCAGGGGGCGGCCCGCCGACCCGGAGTGGTTCGGTGCCGCTCCGCAAGCCGCACGGCTGGGTCAGGGCCTCGCGCTGTGAGCGGCCAGGACGACGACCGCCTGCACACCAGCGTGCTCGTCTCGCCGCAGAACGAGCGCCGCAAGCACCGCAAGGCGCGCCAGCGTGCCGCCGCGGAGTTGATCGCCGAGCAGCAACGCACCCGCAAGCTGCAAGCGCAGCAACGCTGGGAAACCGAGCGCGACGAACGCCGCCGCACCACCTACCTGCCACCCGCCGGGGAGGCCGGCCCGGCTGCGCTACGCACCCCCGGCCGGCTGCGGCTGCCGCGCCATCAGGACACCTCGGCGACGCTCGCCGGGGCGTATCCCTTCCTCGCCGAAGGCGGCCTCGGGTCCGCAGGCGTGTTCGTCGGCCAGGATCTCTACTCCGGCGGCAGCTTCGTCTACGACCCGTGGGTCTTGTACGCGCGCGGGGTCATCACCGCTCCGAACATCGTCGTGGCCGGCATCGTCGGCTCCGGCAAGTCCTCCCTGGTGAAGTCCCTGTACACGAGGTCGATCGCGTTCGGGCGCAGGGTCTACGTGCCCGGCGACCCCAAGGGAGAGCACACGGCGGTCGCCGAGGCCGTCGGCGGGAAAGCGATCGTGCTCGGGCACGGGCTGCGCAATCGGCTGAATCCGCTGGATGAGGGGCACCGGCCCTCGGACGTGTCCGACAGCGAATGGGCGACCCAGGTCGCTGCACGCCGCCGCGATCTGATCGGCGCGCTGACGGAAACCGTGCTGGATCGGCGGCTGACGCCCCTGGAGCACACCGCGATCGACCTCGCCCTGGCCGATGCGGTGCGCTCGGCCGAGATCCCGATCCTGCCGATGGTCGTCGACCGCATCCTCAACCCCGCCGCCGCCGACGACTCGGACGGGCGCCTCGCCGAGGACGGACGGCTCGCCGGGCACGCTCTGCGCCGGCTGGTCGCCGGCGACCTCGCTGGGTTGTTCGACGGCCCCTCCACGGTGACGTTCGACCCGTCCCTGCCGATGGTCAGCCTTGATCTGTCCCGCGTCGCGGAGAACAGCACCCTCATCAGCGTCCTGATGACCTGCTCGTCCGCGTGGATGGAAGCGGCGCTGCTGGACCCCAACGGCGGGCAGCGGTGGGTGATCTACGACGAGGCATGGCGGCTCATGTCCCATGCGCCGCTGCTGCGCCGCATGGACGCCCAATGGCGCCTCGCTCGGCACTACGGCATCGCGAACGCGCTCGTGTTCCACAAGCTCACCGACCTCGACAACGTGGGCGACAGCGGCTCGGCGATGCGCGCCCTGGCATCCTCGCTGCTCGCCAACGCGGAGACGCGGATCATCTACCGCCAGGAAAGCGACCAGCTCGGCATCACCGGCGAGATCCTTGGGCTGACCGGGACCGAGCAGAAACTCCTGCCGACGCTGGGCACCGGGCAAGGGCTGTGGCGGGTCAAGGATCACTCCTACGTCACGCAGCATCAGCTGCATCCGGCCGAGCTCGAACTGTTTAACACGGCTACCCGCATGACCGGGGGCGTGGCGTGAAGCCCCGCTACCGGCGCGGCGGTGACGCCGACCAGCCGGACGTCCCGGCACCGGCGCAGCCGATCATTCACGTCCCGCACGTCCGGGTCGCGGTCGCGCCCGACGGCGCGTTGTCCGTCACGGTCGATGGCGCGCCGTTCACCGCGCCGGAGGCGCTGCGTCCGCTGCGGCGCGACACCTTCGGGGCGCTCGCCGATCATCTCACCGCTGCCTTGGACAGCCCGATCCGCGTCGAAGTGCATGAGGCGGACGGCTCGACCTTCACCGACATCCTCACGCCACCGCGCCGCCGGAGCCGCTTCGCCCCTCCCGAGCCTGCCTTTCCCCAGCAGGCTTCGGCTCCGGCGGCTGCGGTCCCTGCTGTGTTGTTCGAGGTGAGCGCGGACGGGTTCGTGCCCGGCGAGGACGTCGCCCTGGCGGTCATCGTCGCCCATTCCGACGCCGGCCCGACCGGGCACGGTCGCGCGCTGCTGCAACACCATCTGCTCGAGCTGGCGCCGACTCGCGAGGTGCTGCTGCTGGGCCGGATCTCCGGAACCTTCTCGGTGCAGCATCCCGAGCGAGCCGGCCGGTGAGCACGACGACGGGCCGCGGCCCGGAAGACCTGCTCGCGAGCCTCGGCATCGGCTTGCTGATCGGCGCTGCGGGTCTAGCCGGCGTGCTGCGGGTCGCCGGGACGATCGCCGCGTTCCTGACCGGCGCGCCGCAGCCGGCCGGCGGCATCGAGGCCGGCCTCGGTGTGCTGCTGCGTCCCGGCGACCCCGGCGACCCGCTGGGAGTGCCGGGGCTGAACCCGGTCGTCTACTGGATCGCGACGGCGGTGCTGCTCGCCGTGATCGGCGTCGCCGGCTGGTGGGGCTGGTCGCTGCTGCGCCGGCACTCGACGGCGACGCGCCGCGACCCGCACCGCATCCAGGGCACCGCGACCGGCGCGGAGGTCGCCCAGGCAGCCTCCAGCCGGGCGTTGCTGCGCCGCGCCTCCACGCTGCGGCCGTCGACCTCTGACCCGAAGCCGGCTGACGTCGGCTACCTGCTGGGCCGATCGCACGGGCGCCAGGTGTGGGCGTCGGTGGAGGACAGCATCCTGCTCATCGGTCCGCCTCGCGCGGGCAAGGGCATGTTCGTCGCGATCAACGCCATCTTGGACGCCCCCGGCGCGGTCGTGACGACTTCGACCCGGCCCGACAACCTCACGGCCACACTGCGCGCGCGGCTGCGGTGCGGTCCCGTGGCGGTGTTCGACCCGCAGCACTTGGCCGAAGGCGTGCCGGCCGGGCTGCGCTGGTCGCCGGTGCGTGGCTGCGAAACTCCGCTGACTGCGATGATCCGCGCGACGGGCCTGGCAGCGGGAACCGGGTTGTCCTCGGGTGGGGTCGAGGGCGGCGGGTTCTGGGAGGGCAAG
>Ga0116180_1002216_pt1 | contig 15504 bp, 15 predicted proteins | sample AD_UKC073_MetaG_FD_89804 | JGI IMG/M metagenome (GOLD analysis project Ga0116180, IMG submission 89804) | Active sludge microbial communities of municipal wastewater-treating anaerobic digesters from USA - AD_UKC073_MetaG | ecosystem: Engineered > Bioreactor > Anaerobic > Digestate | place: USA...
CGTCCTGCTCGACATCCCGAAGGCCGTGCTAACCGTCTGCTTCGCCCTCGTCGCCCACGCCGGCATCAACGTGCTCAACGACTACTACGACGCCCGCAGCGGCGCCGACGCGGCCAACACCGAACGCCTCTTCCCCTTCACCGGGGGCAGCCGCTTCATCCAGAACGGGGTGCTCAGCGAGGCCGAGACCGGCCGCCTGGGCTACGCCCTGCTGGCCCTGGTGGTGCCGGCCGGCCTGTGGCTCACGCTGCAGTCGGCGCCGGGGCTGCTGCTGATCGGCCTGGCCGGGCTCTTCCTGGGCTGGGCCTACACCGCGCCACCGTTGGCGCTGGTGAGCCGCGGCCTGGGCGAGGCCGCCGTGGCGGCGGGCTGGCTGATCGTGGTGGCGGGGGCCGATTTCGTCCAGCGCGGCGCCTTCTCGAGCACGCCCCTGGTGGCCGGCCTGTCCTATGCGCTGCTGGTGGCGGCCATCCTGTTCATCAACGAATTCCCCGACCGGCGCGGCGATGAAGCTGCCGGCAAGCGCACCCTGGTGGTCCGCCTGGGGCCGGACAACGCCAAGTGGGCCCTCCTCGGCCTGGTGTTGGTGGCCTACGCCTGGCTGGTGCTGATGGTCGGGCGCGACCGCCTGCCCCAGGGCGCCGGCGCCGCGGCCATGACCCTGGTGTTCTCCTTCCGCGCCGCCCGCAGCCTGATGGCCCACGCCCACGAACCCGCCGAACTGGCTCCGGCCCTCAAACTCACCATCCTCGCCGCCAACCTGCACGGCCTGCTGCTGGCGGCCACCCTGGCCTTCGGCCGCTGGCCCGGAAGCACCTCATGAACCTGCACCTGCCCTTCACCGCCCACGACGTGCACGCCGTCATCTTCGACATGGACGGCCTGCTGCTGGACAGCGAACGGGTGGCCCTGGCCACCGTCGCCGACGCCGCCGCCGAGCTGGGCGTGCCCTGGCGCTACGAGGTGGGCCTGGCCCTGGTCGGCCTCAACTCCAAGGATGGTCCGGCGGTGATCCGCCAGCACCTGGGCGAGGACTACCCCACCGCCGAACTCTACGAAACCTTCGGCCGGCTCTACGAGCTGGCCATCGGGGAAGGCCGCATCCCCCTCAAGCCGGGCGTCCACGCCCTCTTCGACGTGCTCGACGCCCTGCCCCTGGGCCGCGTCGTCGCCACCTCCACCCGCCGCTCCCGGGCCGAGCCCAAGCTCGCCGCCGTCGGCCTGCTACCCCGGGTGCATGGCATGGTGTGCGGTGACGAGGTGGCCCGTGGCAAGCCCGCGCCGGACATCTTCCTGGCCGCGGCCGAGCGCCTGGGGGTGGCCGTGGGCAACTGCCTGGTGCTGGAGGATTCCAACGCCGGCGTGCGCGGCGCCCTCGCCGCCGGCGCCCGGGTGGTGATGGTGCCCGACCTGCTGCAACCCGCCGACGACCTGCGCCAGGCCGGCGTGCCCGTGGCGGCCAGCCTGCACGACATCGCCAGCTTTCTGACCACGAGGATCACCTGATGCGCGCCCCCCTGCTCCTCGCCCTGCTGCTGCAGGCCACCGGCGCCCTGGCCCAGGCCACCGGCTCCACCGCCTTCTGCCTGTTTCCCGTGCCGGCCGATGGCGGGATACAGCGCTGGATCAATCTGGGCATCGTCCAGTATGTGGAAGCCCGCAACGACGATGTCCGCATCTATTACGGCGGCGGCAACCTGGGGAGCGGCTACGAGGCCCGCATCCCGGTGAAGGGCCGCGAGGAAGCCGAGGCCGTCCTCGCCCGCCTGCGCCGCAGCGCCGCCCTGTGTGCTCAACCTGTCTCCGGAGGCTCACCATGAAACTGATCGGCATGCTGGATTCCCCCTTTGTGCGTCGCACCTTCATCACCGCCCGGATGCTCGGCATTCCCTTCGAGCACGAGTCCCTGTCGGTGTTTCGCAACTTCGATGCGTTTCACGCCATCAACCCCCTCGTCAAAGCCCCCACCCTGGTCATGGACGACGGCGAGGTGATGGTGGACAGCTCCCAGATCATCGCCTGGCTGGAGCACAGCGCCGCCCCCGGGCACAGCCTGTGGCCCACCGACAGCGCCCAATACCGGCGCTGCCTGCAGCTCACCAGCCTGGGCCTGGCCGCCGCCGAGAAGAGCGTGCATCGCGTCTATGAAATGAAGGTGCGCCCGCGGGAGTTCCGCGACCCGGACTGGCTGCGCCGGGTGGAAAAGCAGATCGCCGACACCTACGCCGTGCTCGAAAAGCACGTGGGCAAGGGCGACTGGCTGTGCGGCGAGCGCCCCACCCAGGCCGACATCACGGTGGCGGTGGCCTGGCGTTTCACCCATTATTCGGCCCCCGGCCTGGTGGCCGACAGCGACTACCCGGGCATCGCCGCCCTGGCGGCCAATGCCGAGGCCCTGCCGGCCTTCACCGCCGCCGACTACTCGTAACCCCTGCGCAAGCCTGAAAGCACTCATGATCGGACGCATCACCGGCCGCCTGGCCGAGAAGAACCCACCCCAGATCCTCGTGGACGTGAACGGCGTCGGCTACGAACTGGAAGTGCCCATGAGCACCTTCTACGGCCTGCCCGCCACCGGCCAGGCCGTGTCCCTGTCCACCCACCTGGCCGTGCGGGAAGACGGGCACTTTCTGTACGGTTTTGCCACCGAAGACGAACGCACGGCCTTCCGCCAGCTCCTCAAGGTGGCCGGCATCGGCGCCCGCACCGCCCTGGCGGTGCTCTCCGGCCTGTCGGTGGCCGACCTGGCCCAGGCCATCACCCTGCAGGAGAGCGGGCGGCTGGTGAAGATCCCCGGCATCGGCAAGAAGACCGCCGAGCGCCTGCTGCTGGAGCTGCGCGACAAGCTCGCCAAGGCCCTGCCGGCGGTGGCCGGCAGCGTCAGCGCCAGCCTGCCCGGCAGCAACCGCAGTGACATCATGAACGCCCTGCTGGCCCTGGGTTACAACGAGAAGGAAGCCCTCGGCGCCACCAAGGCCCTGCCCGAGGGCGTCAGCGTCTCCGACGGCATCCGCCAGGCCCTCAAGGGCTTGTCCAAGGCCTGAGCCAACGCCCCCATGATGAGCCAGAAACTCAAGCAGGGCTTCATGCGCAACGTCAAGCTGGGGGCCGGCAGCCTGCGCCTGCTGATGAACCTGTGGCCGCCCTTCATCGGCGCCGGCATCCACGTCGAGCACATCGCCCCGGGCTTCACCGAAGCCCGGGTGCGCATGCGCATGGGCCTGCTCAACCGCAACTACATGGGCACCCACTTCGGCGGCTCCCTGTACGCCATGACCGACCCCTTCTTCGCCCTGCTGATCATGCACCAGCTGGGGCGTCGCTACGTGGTGTGGGACAAGGCCTCGGCCATCGACTACAAGCTGCCCGGCCGGGGCACCGTGCACGCCACCTTCCGCATCACGCCCGAGCAGGTCGAGGCCATCCGCCACGCCACCGCCGGGGGCGACAAGCACGAGCCGGTCTTTGCGGTGGACGTGCTCAACCGCCAGGGCGAGGTGGTGGCAACGGTGAACAAGACGATCTACGTGCGGCTGAAGCCGGGTAGCTGAACGTCATTCCAGCCGGCGGTGGCCGCCATGCTGCGGAGCAGAAGAATCAGGGATAATCCCCCCATTCCGTTCCGGACCTCGCCCCCATGACACCCCGACGCATCGCCCAGCTGGCCATCACCGCCGTGCTGCTCCTCGGCTGCGCCTTCGTGCTCAGCCCCTTCTTCGCGGCCATCCTGTTTGCCGGCACGGTGTGCATCACCACCTGGCCCCTGTACCAATCGCTGCTGCGCCGGCTGGGCGGGCGGGACGGGCTGGCGGCCATCACCATGACCCTGCTCCTCACCGCGGTGCTGCTGGTGCCCATGATCGGCCTCACCGCGTCCCTGACCGAGTCGGCGGTGGATCTGGTGGACTACGTCCGCACCCTCATCGAACAATCCGACGGCCGCCCCCCCGCCTGGCTCAAGGAAATCCCGGTGGTGGGCGCCGACGTGGACGCCTACATTCGCAAGCTCACCCACAGCCAGGCCGAGATGCGCAAGCTGGCCCTGCAGGCCGTGGAGCCGGCGCGCAAGTTTGCCCTCGGGCTCGGCGGCGTTGTGGGCCAGGGGCTGCTGCAGATCTCCCTGGTGCTGTTCATCGTGTTCTTCCTGTACCGGGACGGGGCGCGCATCCAGGCCCAGCTCGAGACCGGCGCGGCACGCCTGGGCGGCGAGCTGTGGGGCGAGCTCCTGGAGCTGGCCGGCAACACCGTCAAGGCGGTGATGATCGGCATCGTCGGCACCGCCGCGGCCCAGGCCCTGGTGGCCCTGGTGGGCTTCCTGCTCGCCGGGGTACCCGGCGCGCTGCTGATGGCCGCCGGGGTGTTCTTCCTCTCCCTCGTGCCGGTGGGCCCGCCCCTGATCTGGGGTGGCGCGGCCTTCTGGCTGTACCAGCAGGGTGACAATGGCTGGGCCCTCTTCATGGTGCTGTGGGGCGTGCTGGCCATCAGCTCGGTGGACAACTTCCTCAAGCCCTTCCTGATCAGCCGCACCGCCAGCCTGCCGATCCTGCTGATCGCCCTGGGCGCCTTTGGCGGCGTGCTGGCCTTCGGCTTCATCGGCATCTTCCTCGGCCCCACCTTCCTGGCCCTCGGCCAGGCCCTGTTCACCAGCTGGACGGCCAGCCGGCAGCAGCAGGCCACAGCAGAGACCGAGTCCGAGCTGGCCCGGGAGGGGCAGGCATGATCCACACCGACGACATCAAGGGCGGCAGCCCCGACCCCTCCGCCCGCCTGATCACCGGCCAGCGCGCCAGCAACCAGGAGGAAGCCCTGGAGCGGGCCCTGCGCCCCAAGCGCCTGGCCGACTACGTGGGCCAGCAGAAGATCCGCGACCAGCTGAGCATCTTCATCGAGGCGGCACGCAAGCGCGGCGAAGCCCTCGACCACGTGCTGCTGTTCGGCCCCCCGGGCCTGGGCAAGACCACCCTGGCCCACATCGTGGCCGCCGAGATGGGGGTCAACCTGCGCCAGACCTCCGGCCCGGTGCTGGAGCGGGCCGGCGATCTGGCCGCGCTGCTGACCAACCTGGAACCCCACGACGTCCTGTTCATCGACGAGATCCACCGCCTCAGCCCGGTGGTGGAGGAGATCCTCTACCCGGCCCTGGAAGACTTCCAGATCGACATCATGATCGGTGAGGGCCCCGCCGCCCGTTCGGTCAAGCTGGACCTGCCGCCCTTCACCCTGGTCGGCGCCACCACCCGCGCCGGCATGCTCACCAACCCCCTGCGCGACCGTTTCGGCATCGTCTCGCGGCTGGAGTTCTACACCGCCCAGGAGCTCGCCTACATCGTCAGCCGCTCGTCGCGCCTGCTCGAAGTGGAGATCGACGACACCGGCGCCTTCGAGATCGCCCGCCGCGCCCGGGGCACCCCGCGCATCGCCAACCGCCTGCTGCGCCGGGTGCGCGACTACGCCGAAGTGCGCGCCGACGGCCGCATCACCGCCGAAGTGGCGGATGCGGCGCTGACCATGCTCGACGTGGATCACCTGGGCCTGGACCTGATGGACCGCAAGCTGCTGGGGGCGATGCTGGAGAAATTCGGCGGCGGCCCGGTGGGCCTGGACAACCTGGCCGCCGCCATCGGCGAATCGTCCGACACCATCGAAGACGTGCTGGAACCCTACCTCATCCAGCAGGGCTACCTGCAGCGCACGCCACGGGGTCGCATGGCCACGGCGTCGATCTGGCAGCACTTCGGGCTGAAGGCGCCGGGGCAGGGTGGGCAGCTATGGGACGAGGGGCCGGGCTGACAGGCTGCAGGAAAGACCGTGGGGTCGAATCCATTCGACCTCCGTCCGCCAGATCATCGGCACGCCCTTGAGCGAGGTCCGCGGTCGAATGGATTCGACCCCACGGGAAAGCCACGGATCGTTGATCACCGGCATTCCCTGGCCCCTCTGAACGCCGGCTGGAGGCGATGACGGGCGGGTTTGCCCGGTGCGGCCGGAGGCGGTGGATCAGCCCTGCGGGGCGCTGGCGATCAGGCGGACCCGGTCTGCCGTGCCGAGGAAGTCGGCCAGGTTTTCCTGGTCGAAGGGTTCCAGGCACAGGTTGGCGGCCTTGGCGGTGATGGTCAGGCCGCCTTTCTGGTCGCGGGCGATCCAGCCCAGCTGGATCAGGTGGCTGACCTTGCGGCGCACGGTCTCCCGCGGGATACCGGTGGAGGAGCTGATCGAGAAAGCGTTGCAGGGGCGCAGGGGCAGTTTGCCGAAATCGTCGTCGCTGCAGCGGATGGCGGCCAGGGCCTGGTCGTCCAGCCCGAGCCCGCCCACGTTGTAGAGGCCCACCTCGCCGAGCACGATGGGCAGCAGCAGATCACCCTCGAAGGCCGCATACAGACGGACCATGTAACGCAGGTTGTAGCGGGAAAGCAGCAGGGCAGCGATGCGTTGCTGGCGTCGTGCCTGGACCCCAGGGTCTTCGTCGGCCATCGGGGCCAAATCGTGGGGCTGCGGGGTATTCATCTGTATCTCCGTGGCATGATCGGAACAGCTGAAAGTAACAACTTTTAACTGTTCATGAGCCCCTTGAGGATACACACCTCAGCCCGGTTTGACGCCTGGACGACTACCCGCTTTGAGCAGTCGCTCAAACCTGGCAGGCCAGCCCCTTCAGATATTCTCCCTCGGGCACGGCCAGACCGATGGGATGATCCGGCGCAGCCGAAAGGCGATGGATGATCCGGGCCTCCACGCCCACGTCGGCCGCCGCGCTGGCGACGATCTTCTGGAACATTTCCTGGCCGATGCCACCCGAGCAGGAATAGGTCATCAGGATACCCCCCGGGTTGAGCAGGCGGAAGCCCAGGAGGTTGATGTCCTTGTAGGCACGGGCGGCCCGCTCGGCATGGGCGGCCGACGGCGCGAACTTGGGCGGATCGAGGATGATCAGGTCGAACTTGCGTCCCTCGGTCTTGAAGCCGCGCAGGGCCTGGAAGACGTCGTCCTCGCGCCACTCGGCGCGGCTCGCGTCGAGCTGGGGGTTGTGGGCCACGTTGCGCGCCGCGGTGACGAGGGCCGGGCCGGAGGAATCAATGGAGATTACGCTCTTCGCGCCACCGGCCAGGGCCTGCAGGGAGAAGCCGCCGGTGTAGCAGAAGCAGTTGAGCACGTCGCGGCCGGCGGCGAGCTGGCCGGTGAGCAGGCGGTTGTCGCGCTGGTCAAGGTAGAAGCCGGTCTTGTGGCCGCTGACCACGTCCACCTCCATGCGCACCCCGTTCTCGACGATGGTCAGCAGTTCGGGCAGCTCGCCATGGGCCAGGCCGGTGACCGGGCCGAGGCCTTCGAGCTTGCGCACATCCGAATCGGAACGCTCATACACCGTGCTGCAGCCGGTGGCCTGGACCAGCCCGGCGACGATGGCATCGCGCCACTTGTCGGCCCCGGCGCTGGTCAGCTGGACCACCACCACCGGCCCGAAGCGGTCGGCGATCACGCCGGGCAAGCCATCGGATTCCCCGTGGATCAGGCGCACGCCGTCCTGCCCGGCCAGCCAGGGATGCGCCGCCCGCCGCGCCACCGACGCCGCCACCGCACGCTTGATGAAGGCATGATCGATGGACTGCTCGGGGTCGAAGGTCCACACCCGCGCCCGGATCTGCGACTCCGGCGACCACGCCGCCCGCGCCAGCGGCTTGCCGCGGGAATCCATCACCAGCACCGTATCCCCCGGCCGCGCCCGGCCCTCCAGCCGGTCCACCGAACCGGCGAAGATCCAGGGATGCCGCCGCACCACGGTACGGTCACTGCCAGGTTTGAGAATCAGATCAGCCATGGGGAAAAACCTTCAGATAAAAGTGCGCCCCTGCCAGCAAGGACGCTATCGCTCAAACATGTTGTTCTTGAAAGACAGCTCCTGCCTCGATGGGTCGAGAGCGCGTAGCGAGCGGTCCGAGGTCGTGGGGAGAAGCGCAGCCGTACTGGAGTACGGCGAGCATCGCAGCCACGAGATCGGGCCGCGCAGTAGCGCTATCGGCCCATCAGCCGAGTTGGCGGCGGAGGATGTGGGAAACCATATCGCCGATGCGCGTGACGTAGAGCGTGCCCATCTCGGGATAGAAGCGCTCCGGGTCTTCGCTGCCCATGGCCAGCAGGCCGAAGGCCTGTTCGTCCCGGCGCAGGGGCACCAGGGCCACCGAGCGGATCTGCCGGCCGGCCGGGCCGAACCAGTTGCTGATCTCCTTGAGGGCCGGCGCGCCGCAGTAGGGCTGGACCAGATCACCGGTGAAGAAGCGCACTTCCTCACCCACCGGCAGAAACTCGGGCCCGCTGCGCGACAGAACGCTGTTCCACACCCGGAAGGCCACATGGGGCACGGCGAAGTCTTCCTTGAGGTGCACATACACCGCCGTGCGGATCGACTCGAAATCCTCCGCCTCGAGCAGGCTCAGGCTCAGGCGATGCACCTTCTCGCCGATGGCGTCGTTCTCCTCGCCAAAGGACAGCAGCTCGGCGAACTTGTCCTCGAGCTGGGCGATGCGGTCGCGCAGGGCGATGAGCTGGCGCTCGGTGAGGGAGATGGCCTGGCCGTTGTGCGGATGGGTCACCGTCAGGTCAGTCAACAGGGTCGAGTTCCGGTCGAAGAAATCGGGGTTTTCCTGCAGGAACTGGATGACGTCGGAAGGATTCATGGCGTGGGGCCGGAGCAGATGAGGCGGGAGGAGATCAGGGAAGGGTCAGGGTGCCGCTGAACACGGTGACCGCCGGGCCGGTCATCATCACCGGGGTGCCGACGCCGTTCCAGGCGATGCTGAGCTCGCCGCCGCGGGTTTCGACGGTGACCGGCGATACCACCAGCTCGCGCAGGATGCCCGCCACCACGGCGGCACAGGCGCCGGTGCCACAGGCCAGGGTTTCACCGGCACCGCGCTCGAAGACGCGCAGGCGTACACGGTGCGAATCGACGATCTGCAGGAAACCGGCATTGACCCGGGCCGGGAAGCGCGGGTGGTGCTCGATGAGCGGGCCCTGTTCGGCCACCGGGGCGCTATCCACATCGGCCACCACCTGCACGGCGTGGGGGTTGCCCATGCTCACGGCGGTGATGGCCACCGTCGTGCCGGCCACGTCGAGGGGCTGCACCCAGGCATCGGAATCACTGATGAAGGGCACGTCGGCGGGGTTCAGCACCGGCACACCCATGTCCACGGTCACGTTGCCGTCGGCCTCCAGGCGCGGGGTGATGATGCCTTTTTTGGTCTCGACGCGGATCTCGCGCTTGTCGGTGAGGCCCTGGTCGAAGACGAAACGGGCGAAGCAGCGGGCGCCGTTGCCGCACTGCTCCACCTCGCCGCCGTCGGCATTGAAGATGCGGTAGCGGAAATCCACCCCCGGCGCCTGGGCGGGCTCCACCACCAGCAGCTGGTCACAGCCCACCCCGAAATTGCGGTCGGCGAGGTAGCGCACCTGGGCCTCGGTGAGCTGGATGTCCTGGCGCACGGCGTCGATCATCACGAAATCGTTGCCGAGGCCGTGCATCTTGGTAAAGGCGAGTTTTTTGCTCATACGACGAGATCCATGTAGTCGCGCCAGACGCAGCGGTCCATCACCACGGTAATGCCGTCGGCCTGGGCGCGGGCGGCGGCGGCTTCGTTGATCACCCCGTCCTGCAGCCACAGGCGCTTCACGCCGAGGGCGATGCACTCATCCACGACCGGATCGATCTGGTCACCGGCGCGAAATACATCCACCATATCCACGGCGAAGGGAATCTCGGAGAGGCGCGCCCAGGCTTTTTCGCCGAGAATTTCGGCAACGGCCGGGCGAACCGGTACGATGCGGTAGCCGAAGCCCTGCATCGCGCGGGAAACCCGGTAACTCGGGCGCTCCGGGCGCGGCGACAGGCCGACGACGGCAATGGTCTTGACCTCCTGCAGCAGGCTGCGGATCTGGTCGGGTGAGGGATTGGCAAACATGGCGGGATTCTACCGGATTGGCGGTGCCCGCAAACCTTGGAGGCGGCCACGGGCCGCCGGGCCGCAGGGCCTGTTCTGGAGAGTGTGATGGATCGGAATGCACGGCCGGGTGTCGTGAGAAGTGTTATCGGGGGGCTGTGGCGGGCGATTGACCGCTTCCGGCAGATCAGTCTCAACCTGCTGTTCATCGCGGTGGTGGTCTTTCTGGTGGCCGGCTGGCTGGCCGCCCGGCCGACGCCCCTGCCTTCGGACGTGGCCTTGCTGATCGCGCCGAGCGGGCAGCTGGTCGAGCAGCGCACCGTGCGCAGCGCCATGAACGTGCTGCAGGGCGGCGACGGCATCCGCCAGATCCTGATGCGGGACGTGGTGGGCGCCATCCGCGCCGCCGCCACCGATCCGCGCATCAAGGCCCTGGTGATCGAGACCGACGGCCTGGCCGGCGCAGGCCTGCCCAAGCTGCAGGAGATCGCCGCGGCGGTGGCCGAGTTCCGCAAGACGGGCAAGAAGGTCTATGCCCACGGCAAGAACTTCAACCAGGTCCAGTACCACCTGGCCGCCCAGGGTGATGAAGTCTTCGTCAGCCCGGACGGCTACGTCTTCCTGTCGGGCTTCGGGCGCTTTCCCACCTACTACAAGGGCCTCTTCGAGCAGGTCGGCGTGAAGATGCAGATCTTCCGGGTGGGCACCTACAAGTCCTTCGTCGAGCCCTACACCCGCAGCGACATGTCGCCGGAAGACCGGGAAGCCACCCGCGACTACCTGGACGCTGCCTGGAAAGCCTATCAGGCCGACATCGTGGCGGCCCGCCCCAAGGCCGCCACCCACCTGGCCCGCTACGTGGGCGACACCGCGGCCCTGCTGGCCGAATCCGGTGGCGACGCGGCCCGCATGGCCCTGGACGCCGGGCTGGTGGATGGCCTGAAGACCGCCGACGAGTGGCGCGACCACCTCAAGGCCCAGCTCGGGGCCGGTGACCAGGGCAAGGGTTACAAGCACGTGGACATGGGCACCTACATCTCGCGGATGCGCGACGAAATCACCGCCCCCGAGGACAAGATCGGCGTGGTGGTGGCCCAGGGCGCCATCGTCGATGGGGAGCAGCCCTCCGGTGTGGTGGGCGGCGACACCGTGGCCGGGCTGATCCGCCAGGCCCGGGAGGACAAGTCCGTCAAGGCCGTGGTACTGCGGGTGGACAGCCCGGGAGGCAGCGCCACCGCCTCCGAGGTGATCCGCCGCGAGCTCGAACTGACCCGCCAGGCCGGCAAGCCGGTGGTCGTCTCCATGGGCTCCGTGGCGGCCTCGGGCGGTTACTGGATCAGCATGGCGGCCGACGAGGTGTGGGCCGGGCGCAGCACCCTCACCGGCTCCATCGGCATCTTTGCGATGCTGCCGGACCTGTCGGGCCCCATGAACAAGCTCGGCCTGGCGGTGGATGGCGTGGGCACGACCCCCCTGTCCGGCGGCCTCGATCCGCGCCGCCCCCTCGACCCGCAGGTGGCCGGGGTGCTCCAGCAAAGCATCGAATTCGGCTACAAGCGCTTCATCGAGCTGGTGGGCAAGAACCGCAAGATGGACGTGGCGGCCGTGGACCAGGTGGCCCAGGGCCGCGTGTGGCTGGGCAGCCAGGCCAAGGAGAAGGGCCTGGTGGACAAGATCGGCGGCCTCGAAGAGGCCATCCAGGCCGCCGCCAGCCGCGCCCATATCAAGGACTACGAGGTCAGTTACGTGGAGAAGCCTCTTTCACCGCGAGACCAGCTGCTCTCCAAGCTGCTCGACAACGGCGAGGACGCCGAAGGCGCCCGGGCGCGGGTGTCGCTGGTGGACAGCACGCTGGCCAAGCTGCGCAGCGAACTTGAAGGCCTGACCCTGTGGAACGACCCGGGGCACATGTACCTGCACTGCCTGTGCGAGGCGCCCTGAGCAGACGCCGGTTTCAATGACCTTGTGGGGTCGAATTCATTCGACCTCGGACTTTGGTCAGCGGCTTGCCGGTCATTGGCGTGAGGAGGTCGAATGAATTCGACCCCACGAATCCTCCGCCCCCCTTGTAGCACCGGGAACAACCGAGGCTTTTCATGCAGGGGGTTGATTCATTTGACCCCCTGCAAGTGATTTACCAGCGCTTGATCACCCACTTGGGCACGCGGAGGCCGCTGTCCTGGGCGTCGCGGCGGGTGAAGTCGCCGTTGCCGATGTCGTCGTAGAGGTAGTAGGGCACGCCCCCCGGCGGGGTCACCTTGACCATGTAGAGCTGACCATTGACCCGGTACTCCTCCACCGTGTCTTCGCCCTTCTTGGTGATGGTGACCTGGGGCTCGGCGGCCTGGTCGAGCTCCATGCCCGGCGGCGGGGGCGGCGGTTCGGGGAGCGGTTCGAGCTTGGGGGCTTGCTGGGCCCAGGCCGGGGCGGCGAGGGCGAACAACAGGGCTGCAATGTAAGGTGCGCGGGGCATTTCGTGATCTCCTGGCTATGCCGAGATTGTAACCCTTCGCTGTCCGGCTACAGATTGAGCATCAGCTCGTGCTCTTCGGGCAGCGGCAGGAAACCGCGGCTCTGGTAGTGATCGAAGATGGCGTCCACCACCTTCTCCGGCTCGTCGATCACCTGTACCAGGTCAAGATCGTCCGGGTTGATCATCCCCTCTGCCACCAGCCTATCCTTGAACCAGTCGATCAGCCCGCGCCAGAAGGGCTCGTGCACCAGGATCACCGGGATCTTGCGGCTCTTGCCGGTCTGGATCAGGGTCATCGCCTCGAGCAGTTCGTCCAGGGTGCCGAAGCCGCCAGGCATCACCACGTAGGCCGTGGCGAACTTGACGAACATGAACTTGCGCGCGAAGAAGTGCTGGAAGGTCTGGGAGATGTCCTGGTAGGGGTTGGCCTGCTGCTCCATGGGCAGCTGGATGTTGAGCCCCACGCTGGGCGACTTGCCGAAGTAGGCGCCCTTGTTGGCCGCCTCCATGATGCCGGGGCCGCCCCCCGAGATCACCGAGAAGCCCGCGTCCGACAGCAGCCGGGCGATGCGCTCGGTGGTGGCGTAGTAGGGGTGATCGGGCTTGGTGCGGGCGCTGCCGAAGATGGACACCGCCGGGCGGATGGGCTTGAGCCGCTCAGTCGCCTCGACGAACTCTGCCATAATCCCGAAAATCCGCCACGACTCCCTGGCCGTGAAGTTCTGCGCCGCCGTGCTCGGCGCCATCCGGGGAAGTTTGTCTTTTGCAGTCATTGATTTTCTGATTGAGGAGTGCGGGAGGCCCGGCGTGCCCGGCCCTCCCCGATTGCCCATGCCGACCCTGCTGCTCGTCGACGGTTCCAGTTACCTCTACCGCGCCTTCCACGCCCTGCCCGACCTACGCAACTCGGCCGGCGAACCGACCGGCGCCGTGCGCGGGGTGTTATCCATGCTACGTCGCCTCGAATCCGACTACAAGGCGGAGTATCGCGCCTGCGTATTCGACGCCAAGGGCAAGACCTTCCGCGACGACTGGTTTCCCGACTACAAGGCCCAGCGCCCGCCCATGCCCGACGACCTGCGGGCCCAGATCGAGCCCCTGCACGAGGCCGTGAAGGCCGAGGGCTGGCCCCTGCTGATGGAAGAAGGCGTGGAGGCCGACGACGTGATCGGCACCCTCACCCGCCGGGCCGTGGAGGCCGGCTGGGAGGTGGTGATCTCCACCGGCGACAAGGACCTCACCCAGCTCGTGCAGCCCGGCGTACGCTGGGTGAACACCATGAGCGAGGAGGTGCTGGACGAGGCCGGCGTCACCGCCAAGTTCGGCGTGCCGCCGAATCTCATCGTCGACTACCTCACCCTGATCGGCGACACCGTGGACAACGTGCCCGGCGTGGAAAAGTGCGGCCCCAAGACCGCCGTCAAATGGCTCACCGAATACGGCAACCTGGACAATCTGGTCGCCAACGCCGACAAGGTGGGCGGCAAGGTGGGCGAGAACCTGCGCAAGCACCTGGACTTCCTGCCCCTGGGCCGCAAGCTGGTCACCGTGGTCACCGACCTGCCCCTGCCGGTGGGCCCCGCCGACCTGCCCGCCCGGGAAGACGACAAGGAGGCCCTGGCCGCCATCTACCGGCGCATGGAGTTCAAGGGCTGGCTGAAGGAGCTGGAAGAGGGCGTACACCGCCCGGCCCCGGCGGCGGCGGCGGGCGAACCCCCGGCCGTCGAGGCCGCGGGTGAGCCCGGCGCCCACCGCACGGGCTACGAGACCCTGCTCGATCGCGCCGCGCTGGACGCCTGGCTGGCCCGGATCTCCGCCGCCAGCCTCACCGCCTTCGACACCGAGACCACCGGCCTCGACCCCATGGTGGCCACCCTGGTGGGCATGTCCTTCGCCACCGTCGAGGGTGAGGCCGCCTACCTGCCCCTGGCCCACGGCTATGCCGACGCCCCGGCCCAGCTGCCCCTGGCCGAAGCGCTCGACGTGCTGCGCCCCTGGCTCGAATCCGACACCCACCGCAAGGTGGGCCAGAACCTCAAATACGACGCCCACATCCTGGCCAACCATGGCATCGCCCTGGCCGGCATTGCCGACGACACGCTGCTCGAGTCCTACATCCTCGAGAGCGACAAGTCCCACGACATGGACTCCCTGGCCAGCCGCCACCTGGGCCTCAAGACCCTCACCTACGCCGAGGTCTGCGGCAAGGGCGCCAAGCAGATCGGCTTTGGCGAGGTGGAGCTGGACCGGGCCACCGAATACGCCGCCGAAGACGCCGACATCACCCTGCGCCTGCACCACGCCCTGTCACGTCAGCTGGAGGCCGAGCCCACCCTGGCCGCCCTTTACCGGGACGTGGAGCTGCCCACCGCCCGGGTGCTCTTCGAGATGGAGCGCAACGGCGTACTCATCGACGACTTCCTGCTCGCCCAGCACTCCGAAGAGCTCGGCCGCCGCCTGCACGAACTCGAGCTGCAGGCCCACGAACTCGCCGGCCAGCCCTTCAACCTGGGCTCCCCCAAGCAGCTCGGCGAGATCCTGTTCACCAAGCTGGGCCTGCCGGTGGTCAAGAAGACCGCCACCGGCCAGCCGTCGACGGACGAAGACGTGCTCTCCCAGCTGGCCGACGACTACCCCCTGCCCAAGCTGCTGCTGGAGCACCGCAGCCTGGCCAAGCTCAAGAACACCTACACCGACAAGCTGCCGCTGATGGTCAACCGCAAGACCGGCCGCGTGCACACCAGCTTCAGCCAGGCGGTGGCCGTCACCGGGCGCCTGGCCAGCACCGAGCCCAACCTGCAGAACATCCCCATCCGCACCCCCGAAGGCCGCCGCATCCGCGCCGCCTTCATCGCCCCGGCCGGCCACAAGATCGTGTCGGCCGACTACTCGCAGATCGAGCTGCGCATCATGGCCCACCTGTCCGCCGACAAGGGCCTGCTGAAGGCCTTCGCCGAAGGTGAAGACGTGCACCGGGCCACCGCCGGCGAGATCTTCGGCGTCACCCCGCTGGAGGTGAGCAGCGAGCAGCGCCGCTACGCCAAGGTGATCAACTTCGGCCTGATCTACGGCATGAGCGCCCACGGCCTGGCCAAGAAC
>Ga0116180_1002217_pt1 | contig 15503 bp, 16 predicted proteins | sample AD_UKC073_MetaG_FD_89804 | JGI IMG/M metagenome (GOLD analysis project Ga0116180, IMG submission 89804) | Active sludge microbial communities of municipal wastewater-treating anaerobic digesters from USA - AD_UKC073_MetaG | ecosystem: Engineered > Bioreactor > Anaerobic > Digestate | place: USA...
AGTGGCTCTGCATTAACTGATGATGCAATAAATATTAATTTTACATCACCAGGTTATTATCAAGTTATAAATTATGCTGAAGGGAGCAATTCTTCTAGAACAAATACAGCATCAAATTCAGCAATACATACTTTATTTTTTCAAATTGCATCTGTAATAAGTGAACAGATTAACTTACCATATTTACTAACAGTAGTTACGCCAGTTGTAAGTGTAACTAATACAACTATTTCACAGACAGGAGTATTAACAGGAATGGAAGTATATAATGTAGATGTTTCTCCAAGCTTAGATCTTTCACAAGCTTATTATAGAATCTCAACAGACGGTGGAGCATACGTAGATCAAGCATTTACGGAGGCTGACTGGATTACTTTTATTGACCAAAAATGTATTGTAACTATGATTGTAAAAAAGAATGGAGTAACAATAAATACTTATACAGGATGGGGTCCGTATACATTAAGCTTAACTAATGGGGAATATGAAATAGGATATAGACTACAGAAAAAAGGCTTCTTTAGAGCAGCAAATTTAACTGTAACCCCGATTCAAGAATTTTCACCTCTTTAATAATTCAAAATGCCATATACATTAACAAATACTAATCAATTAAGTTTAATTCCTGTTTTAGTAGTAGCCACACCACAAGCAACACCTGAAATGCTTGTTTATACTTTAAACAGTAACGGTATAACAACAGAAGGAGTGCAAGGAGCAATACTTCCTCCATTGCAAGTAGATCAAGTGATACCTTATAATTGGTATCATGGAGGTTATAATCTTTTAACTACAGATGATTTATCTTTCTTTTCTGACAATGATTTAACAATTTCTAACTTAACAATATCAACAACTTCTGGATGGAAAACAAAAGGGTTATTTGAGTTGAGAGTAGGAGGTTCTTTTAATATTACTACAATAACAACAGTTGGTAATTATACTCAATTATATATTCCTTTACACAATTATGAAGTAAATACATTTATAAAGATAGAAGGAACTAATTGTATTCCAGATGGTGTTTATAAAATTATTTCTATTGATAGAATTGTGAATGTAGATACGTTTTTAATTGATTATTATGATGCAAATTTACCATCTTATGTAAGTGGTGGAACAGCAACCTCTTATGAATATTTTTGGGACGAAATATTTACAACACCATTAGGTTTATATCAAGCAATAGCTCCCGCGAGTACCGTAGGTTATTACGAGTTTAAAATAGAAAATGAAAATCAAATTCATATTACTATAGAAGATATGGAGCAAGTAATTCCAAAAATTGGAGATACAATTGTTCTACAAAGATTTCATAGCGACTTAAACTCTTATACTAATCAATCAGGGACAGATGGAAATAATACTGTAAAAAACTTTTATAAGACAGATAATTTTATTGCTAAAATTAGTTCAATAGCAACTGTATTTGCGTCAACAAGTAGTGGTACAACTTATGTTTGTAATTTAGACAAATCCATAACCTTAATGGAAACTTATCCTGGGTCAGGAGTCTATGAGAAGTATATGATTGTTTTACTAAACAGAGAAGGTATACCAACTAATAGGGAACTTAAACCTGAAACTTGGTCTTTAAATGAGGTTCATAGGGAACAGTTATTAGGAGATCCATACAACTATTCTGGAACTGCCTCATTAGAAGGGAGAATGAATTTTTTAAATTACGGTTCGGCTAAATATTTAGGTTTTGTACAACAATTTTCAGCTCTTTTAGATAAAAATTTAAACACACCGTTAATTTTTCTTCATGTAGAAGATGAAATTAAAGATAGGTTAAGTATTGATACAAGAACTTTTGAATTACATTTACCAACAGTTATGATTCAGGGGGAGAGTTGTGCTTTTATTTTAACAAACACTGCTGCAACAGAAGAAAATGTAGAAGGTATTGGAAGATATACTGGTTTATATTCAAGTTCTAACAAACGATATGGATGGCTTCTTCACGATTGGAGAATTGTAATTATAGACGATGGTGAACTTACATTAGCTATGGGTTATAACTCAGAAAGAAATTACACTCTTCCTAAACCACAACTACCAAGTGTTGGTAATAGTAAGAAAAACTTTTCAGTAAGTAACCCTTTATATATTATATCAATCCAGTTAAGTCCAACTATATCAACGCCTACAAGAATTACTGTTAATAGACCTCACGGATATCTTGATGGCGACAGAATTTATATTGACGAAGTGGTTGGGCCACTAATTAACTCATCAATACTAGCTAACATTTATATTAAAGCAATTTCAGCAACAGAGTTTGATATTTATAGTGACGCTTCGTTAGCAAGTATTTATGCGATTAATACATTTGGACAAACTGCATATACTATGGGAGGAATTTGTTATTCAGATAAGCCAGAGTATGAATATTATTTAACTTACAGATTAAAATCCGCTACAAAGAAAACATTACCTTATACACAAATTTTACCTTTTAATTTTCAAACAAATGGAGAGGTTGACAACGTTAATGGTAATGTGGAAGTTATTATAGATAAATTAACTTACCTAAGTGAGTTTGATACTATAAATAATTTAGTAGTTAAGGAAGGTTTTGAAGCAGAAGAGATAGAGTTTATTGTTGGGAAATATATGACAGACTTTTTAGACAATAGAATAGTTGTTGGACTAGAAAAAAACACAGTTATGTCTAGCACAATTAGTTTAAGAGATGTATTTGGGACACAAAATAATAGTCATTCAATTACATTACTTAAAACAGACTGGAATATAAGTCAATTAGACCCAGCTGCTGCTTATAATTTAACAGATAATAGTTTAACTCCTAGTCTTCCTAATTTAATTCCGGCTACACAACAAGCAATTTACAACACCACATTAATAGATATGAATTTATTAACAGCGGCTAATAATTGGTTAATTGGAATAATAAGACATAAAGAAGAGGTGGAGCAATACAGGTTAGAGTTTACCGTAACAATTCCGGCATCTAAATGGAACACTACAGTAAACCCAACGTTTGATATAGTAAACAACAATGACAAACTAATTACGGAGATAGGTTTCTTTATTGATGATTTGACAAAGCCAAAAACAACTGGTGCAGGGTTTGAAGCTAATCCTTCTCCTTATGTTTATGCAAAAATAGCTCCACCAATTAAGAAAAACAACCAAACAGATATAACTTTTCGCGCTTCTATAGATTTCTAACAAATGGAAACATTAAATATAGAAAACACAAAAGGAGAAGTAGTAGGTAAAATTACTTATACTATTTTCGACGAGAGCTCAATTCCTGACTGGCTTACGGAAGATGAGACAGTCGACAGGTTAATTGAGAAATTAGATAAGGGGAACCTTTTATTCCCCGCTATAGCCCTTGATAACATTGCTATTAAGAAAGGACTTAGAGGTTTAGGACATGGTAATACTGGTATGAATGAATTTTGTAACCAGTTTTACGACTATGCAACAATTTGGTTACAGGCTAATATAAACGATAGAGATATGAACGATTTTGATTTAGTAAGTTGGTATGAAGGGTATGGATTTAAAGTTGTTGGAGAAACAGGTGAAGGTAATCCGATTATGTTATTACAACAATAAGTATGTTTATGTTTATTGAATTAGAAAATCGAATTGACGTACAAAGATTTACTCTATTAGAATTAGAGATGGAGAGAGATAAACAGTTAAAAGACTTTATGACTTTAACTATCTCTTTCCATTCATTACTAGATTTACAATTTATAGAAAACTTTTTAAATACAGTTGAACCTTATCGTTTTTATATTAGTAATCTTTATAATTTGTCTTTAAAACAATTAATGAAGAATTTGTTCAGTGAGGTAAATCCGACTGCAATAGAAATTAGAGGTCGATTAATGCCTATTTCTTGGGATATAAAAAAAGACACATCTTACACTGTTGAGTTTAAAAGTAGATTTATATATGACTGATAAAGAATTCAAACAAATACTTTCTTCAAATAAGTTCCAACCACACAATATATTAGTGAACTTATATCATCATCCTAAAAAACAAATTAGTTATTGTTTTATCATTGAAAAAGACTTCGTATTAGTTTATAGAATGAAGTATGGCGCAATTAATATTCAAGACACTCCGAAAAAGATCTTACTTAAAAATATAAATGTGTCTGGGTTTGGGTTAGCTGTTCCAAAAATAAAACAAAACACTCAACCAATAAAAAAACAAAATAAAAAAACAACTCAAAACAATTCAACAGAGACATCAGAATTTTGGGTTGATGATGATGAAGATTTAGAAGAAAATAGTTAAATAACTCAAAATACGAAATAGTCTTCCCATATTTAATGATGTAAGCAATGGTACTGATACCAACGTATTGCACTAAACAATAATTTAAAATAAATAAACAACAAACAACAAACAAAAACAACAATGGACAGTAATTTAAAAAACACGTTAGCAAGATTAGAACAATTGAACCAAAGAACTTCAGGAAAAGGTGGAGCCGGAGCAGTTAAGTATTTTAAGCCTAAGCAAGGTAAAAACAATTTAGTAGCTTTACCAAGAATAGTCGATGGAGGTTATTCAGACCCAATTTACGAATGGGGAGTACACAAAAATTTATTAGACCAACCATTTATGACAGTAGACTGTGATGCATTTAACCACAGAACTGATTGTGTAATTTGTGATTGTGTTAAAGATTTAAAGCAAGCAAACTTTAAAGACAATATGTTTTTATGGAAGCCAATGGAGTTACAAGTTCAGTATTTTTCCCCAATAATTGATTTGGATAATATTACTGAAGGAGTACAATGGTGGAGATATGGTAAATCTGTATTATCACAATTTTCAACTTGGTTAACTAATTTAGAAGAAGAGGAAACACCTTATTATGATATCAACAATCCTGAAAAGATTATTGTTGCTTTTGATAAGAATGCTCCTGCAATGGAAATGTATAAGTTAGAGCACAAAGCTTTAAAATTACCATTTTCTAAACAACAATTTGAGGATTATGCCGCCTCTGTAAAGCCTTTAGGAGAAATTTTAAGACAAAGACATTCACAAGAAGAGCAAAGTACATTAGTAACTAAACTAATGAGTAGATTAAAAGAAGAAATCGACAATGCAATGTCACAAGCTGATATTGATGCTTCAGGTTCTAAGCCTGGAATTTCTAGAGAGAAACTAGACAAATTAAAAAACTAAATTAAATTTATTAAATATAAGAGTGTAATATACAAAAACACTCTTATATTTTTTTCTTCACAAAATTAACAACAAATAAATAATAAAATGGCAAAGAAAGAAAAAACTTCTAATGAAATACCTGTGTCTACTGTTGATGACCTTAATACTCTTTTTAAAAGTTTATTAAAACAACATAATAATATTGTTCCTGATTCAGCTCTTTTTGGAGAAGAGGAGTTAGGAGCGGCTGTAACAAAATATATTCCTACTGGTTCAATTGGGTTAGATACGATTATATCTAATCGTGCTGATATGGGAGGTTGGCCATGTGGAAGAGTTGTAGAGTTGTATGGTGAGCAAGCATATGGTAAATCTTCTATTTGTTTTCAAGCAATGGCTAATACACAAAAAGAAGGAGGAATTGTAATCTTTTTTGACATTGAACATGCTGCTTCTGAATCTTTAATGGAGGGTTACGGAATAGATGTAACTAAAATATTGTATTCAAATTTGGATAAGGTGGAAGAGATTTTTGACGCTATGCAACAAAACCTTACAACAATCATTAACACTCCTGCATTTAAAGATGTTCCAGTATTAATTGTAATTGACTCGTTAGCAGCAATGAAGTCTAGAAAGTTAGAAGAAGGCTCATTTGATTACAACATGAACACTCAAGCAGAGTTTGCTAAGATTTTGGGTTCTGCATTAAAGAGAATGATTTCTTATTTAGGGAAAGCCAATGCTTGTTTAATAATAATCAATCAATTAAGAGATAAAGTAGGAACTATTGGAGCAGATACAAAGTTTGCACCAGGTGGAAATGCATTAAAATTTTACGCAACAGTTAGATGTAGACTTTTAGGTAAGAAAATGATTACAACCAAAGAAGAGATTACAGGTAATGAGGTTCCTATAGGTGCTGAAGTTACAGTAAGAACAGATAAGAATAAATTAGGGCCTCCAATTAGGTCAGTAGATTTTGAATTACATTTTACTACAGGTATTTATGAATACGAGAATTGGTTCTTTTATTTAAAGAACATGGGTTATTGTTCTCAAGGTGGAGCTTGGTGGACTTTTACAGAAAGATTTCCAATGACTGACTATCAAGGTAAAAAATTCCAGAAGAGTGACATTGAAACCTTGTTAGAAGATGGAGAGTTCCACGATATGTGTGTGAAGTTAATTAAGGAAGGTTTTGTAAGACCAGGTGGAAGACAGTTGTTGGAAGAACAAATAGCTGCTGCTAATATTAAGGAATAAAACAAAATTACTATACAAATTTACAAAGAGCTTCTTTACATAAAAGTTTAGAAGCTCTTTTAATCTAATTTAATTTAAAATGGAAAGAATACTTTTAATAGATGGTTATAATATTTACTACCAACATTTTGCTAAGAATGCAGCAAAGGATAAAAACGGAGAGCCTATTGGTGGATTTGTAGGAAGTATAAACACAATCCAACAATTAGCTGAAAAATTAAAAGCAACAAAAGTTATTGTTGTATTTGATGGAGTAAATGCGGGTTTTAGGAGAAGAAACATTTTCCCAGGATATAAAGATAAAAGAGGGAGAAAATCAAGACAGTTATCTTTACAATTAAGTGACGAACAAATTGTTCATTTAAACAATGAAGATAAACAAATGTATGATTTAGTTGAGACGTTACAACAATTACCTGTTGTGTTGATGACTGTTCCCTACTATGAAGCAGATGATGTAATTGCTTATTTAGTAAAGAAATATGAAAATGATACAACAATAATTGTGTCAACTGACAAGGACTATCTACAATTAACAGAAAATAAAAACTGTTATGTTTATTCTCCACAAAAGAAAATATTATTTGATTCAAAGATGGTAAGTGAAGTGTATGGATTACCAATTGAGAACTTTTTATATTTAAGAACGGTTGTTGGAGACTCTTCAGACCAATTAAAGGGTGTTAAGGGTTTAAAACAGGAGAGTCTTTATCATATATTACCGCAAATTACAAAAGAACCAATCCCCTCATTAGAAGCGTTTATACACATGATTGAGGAGTTAGAAGATAGTAAGAGTAAAAAGCAAAAACAATTAAAAGAATCAAAGGAAACAGTGTTGTTAATGTATAAATTAATGAAACTAACCCCAGATTATATTTCACTAACAGGGTCTACTATAATTGATGGTTTATTAAAGGAACAAGAAAATAAAACGTTTAATAAATTTAGATTTTTACAATTTTCAAACAAAAATAGTCTTTGCAACTATATGAAACCTACTTATGATATTTGGGCGAGGGTATTTTTCTTTTTAAACAAACAAAACTAAATGAAGAAACTAAAACAGCTTACAGAGTTATGGAACTCAATTTCAATATGCAATAATTTCTCTTTTATGTCAAGATAATGTCTTTGCTTTTAAAATAAAGGATATTATTAAATCAGAATATTTTGATAATAAGTATTCGCAATATATTTGTGAGACGATAATTGGTTACTATGATAAGTATCGTTGTAAACCGACCTTTGAGGATTTAAAAACCGTTATTAATACTGAGTTACAAGAAAAGGTTGCAGTTCCTTATTTAAAAGTTTTACAAGAGATAAAAGAAGTTGATTTAGGGAACAAATCCTTTGTGATTGAAAATATAACTAAGTTTTGTTTTACAAGATTTAGATTAGAAACTATAGATAAAGAGAGAGACTTAATTATGTCTGGAAGATTTGATGATGCCAAACAAGTATCATTATTATCTTATAAACATACAAACGAACAAGGGAAAGAAATTGATTTAAAGAGAGATGCCTTGGCAATTTTAAGTAAGAACACACATTATAATATGATTCCAATGTGTTTCCCGACCTTTACTGCAAAGACAAAAGGTGGACCTGGTGCAGGAGACTTAGTAGTTGTTGTTGCACAATCGCATTTAGGTAAATCAATGTGGCTCGCAGCTCAAGCTAATCACGCAGCTACACAAGGAAAGAATGTTATTTATTTTTCTTTAGAGACTAAGGGGGAGCAATTAACTGAAAGAGTTCTTGCCGCATTAACGGGTATTGAACAGTACAAATTAAAGGACCATCCTTTAAAAGTAAAGGATATGTTAGATACATTACCTGGTAACGTAAAGTTTATACAGTTTAAAGCAACAGAAGCAAAGGTTGATTTAATTAAGGCAAAGGTAGAGGAATTAAAAGCTATAAACTTTTTCCCTGATATGATTATTGTTGATGGATTAAATCAATTAAAAATACAAAAGGGTTTGTCATTTGGAAACTCTAATGATAAATTTGAATATTTAGCTGAAGAGTTAAGAGATATGGCATTTGAATATGAAATTCCTTTATATACTGCTTTTCAAAGTAATCGTTCAGGATTTGCTAACGTTGTAGCTGACGAACAAACGATAGGTAAAGCGATTGAAGTTTATCAAGTATGTGATGTAATGATAATGCTTACACAAGATCCAAAGATGTTAGAGTCTCAAGAGTGTTATGCAACGTTATTAAAAAATAGATTAGGAGCTAAGAATGTAATGGTATTAGTTCATTACGACCCTTCACAATGTTTATTTAAAGAGATAAGAGAGGTACAAAGATCTCAAGTTATTGATGAAAACACAAGAGAAAAACTACAAGGAGGATTTGATTTAATTACTCAAAAATTAGCTAAAAGAAAAGTTTCTGCGGCAGTGTAATACTATTTAAGAAGACAAAATAAAATAAAAAAATGAAAGAACAGATTAATGAAACAATGGAGTTGGTAAATACTCCAGACAAAACAAGAACAAAATTTACTGATAAGTTTTCACAAGAAATATTTGATGTTACTTACGCTTACGGAAAAGAAAGTATTGATGACTGTCATTCACGAGTAGCAAGGGATCTAGCTTCAGTTGAAAAAGAAGAGTTAAGAGATGAGTGGACAAAAAACTTCGAATGGTTATTAAAAGATTTCAAATTTGTTCCAGGAGGAAGAATATTATCGAATGCAGGAACAGGGTTAAAAGGGACAAGTTACATAAATTGTTTTGTTAGTGGCTTTCAAGGAGAGAATCAAGACTCAATGTTATCAATCTTAGATGAATTAAGGAGACAAGCAATGATTTTAAAGTCCGAAGGTGGTTATGGAATAAACATTGACGTATTAAGACCAAGAGGTGGTTTTATTGAAGGTATTGGTAACGAATCTCCAGGAGCAGTTAAGATGTTAGATATGTGGGATACACAATCTGCAGTTATTACATCCGGTTCAGGAAGAAAATCAAACAAATCAAAAGCAAAGATTAAAATTAGAAAGGGCGCCCAAATGGTAACAATGTCGTGCTTTTCAAGTTTTACTGAAGTCTTAACAAGTACAGGTTGGCTAAACATTGTTGATGTTATAACCAGGTTAGAAAACGGTGAAGAATTGTTTGCAGTTACAAGAGACGGAGAAAAAAAGATGTCTCAGCCTATAGTTAGAGAACCAGAACCAATTTTTGAAGTAGAGACAGAAGATGGAGAAACTATTCAAGTAACAGCAGATCATGAATTTGAAGTTAGAAATATAAAAACCCAAGAAATCTATTTAAAAAAATTATGTGAAATAGATGTAGAAAATGAAGAAGTAACCATATTTAGGATAGAGTAGTCTAATGGTGACTATTTGAAACTTAGATCCAGACAATGACCAATCTACAAGAAAAATATAATTTATTTAAGAAAGCAATTTTAGTGCAACAGAAGTATACAGAATACTCTAAGAAGGGAAAATATTAATTAATTGTTCAAGCTGTAGTAAAACGGTAACAATTAACGGAGTAACTTCACATTCTAAAGTGTGTCCTAATATTTGGGAAGATAAATTAAATCATTTAAAAGAGTATTTTGAATATTATGATTTAAGTGTTTTTAGCAATAAAAAGATAGAATATAATAAAAAAAAATTAAATAAGTACATAGTAACCTGTAATGCTAGAGAATATCTTAAAGTATTAAATTATGTTTCTAATTATGAAAATCACCACAAAATATGCCCCAATTGTAAAAAAGAGTTTATCTCCCCTCAAAACACTTGTACACATACTTGTGGAAGGGCAACTGCCAGTATACAGTTGAAAAAATACTGGGAGAAAGAAAAGGGAAATGGTAAGGTTTCTGATAGAAATAAAAAAATTAGCAATTGGAGGAAAGAAAATAAAGATATCATTTCCGGAAATGATGCCTGGAACAAAAGCTTAAAAGGAAGAGAGTATTTAAAACATTATGACAAGCCGGATGGTACAAATAGTTTAATAGACGGATTAAAAAAAAATACAAAGTTTTTTAAAAAGACAACAATTGAAATTAAGTTTGATGATTTATTAAAAAATATGGGACTTAATTATCAGTATTCATGGTTTTGTAGCAATAGACAGTTTGATTTTCTTATTTCTTTTGAGGAATTTGTTTTAGTAGTAGAGCTTGATGGTGATTATTGGCACAAGTCTAAGAGGGTTTTCTCAGATCCGGATCTGAGAAAAATAACACGATTAGAAGATTATTTAAAAGAACAAGTAATTAAAAAAATAAAAAATACTAGCAAAGAATGGTATTTAGTGAGGTTTTGGGAGTATGATATAAATCATAACTTTGATAAAATAGAAGAATACATAAAAACCTTTAAAGAAGGGGTTAATGTAAAAGAATTAGTAAATAAAATTAAAAAATGGTACAATGAACAATCTTAAAAACACAGAAAGTTTTAAAAAAATTAAATTAATTAAACAAGTCGGAGTAGAACAAACATATGACTTTGCAGTAGAGGACACACATAGAATTACAGCTCGTAAAACAGGTAGTAAAAATGCTTTCTATACGTCCAACTGCTGGCATCCTGATATAGAAGAATATATTACTGCTAAACAAACACCTGGTAAATTAACGAAATTTAATATGTCTGTTTTAATTACTGATGAGTTAATGGAGGCAGTTAAAACTAACTCTAAATGGGACTTGGAATTTCCAGATTTAGATTGGAATAAGGAAATTTACAATAAAGAATGGCAAGGCGATTTAAAAGAGTGGAAAAGTAAAGGTTATCCAGTCGTAGTTTATAAAACATTTGCCAACGCTAATGAATTGTGGGATGTTATTATGACCTCAACTTATAATAGAAATGAGCCAGGAGTTTTATTTATAGACACTATAAATAAATTAAATAACTTATACTATTGTGAAAAGATTCGTGCTACTAATCCTTGCTTTACTAAAGACACAATAGTCTCAACGCCAAACGGAGATTTTACAGTAGAAGAAATTTTAGCAAATAAAGAATTGCATAAAGAAATTTATTCTTACAACACAATTACAAAAGAAGTAGAGATTGATACAATTACCGATGTGTTTTTAACAAAAGAAAATGCAAACATAATTGAATTAGAATTAGAAGATGGTGTTAAAATTAAACTAACACCAGATCATAGAGTGTTTACTGAAAATAGAGGCTGGGTAGAAGCAGCACAGCTAACAGTTGATGATGTTTTAATAAAAATAAGCTAAAAATCCTTGCCAACTATCCTATTTAAATAAAATAAATAGGAACAATGGAAGAAATAAAAAGCTTATTAAAAGATATACAATTGAGAAAATTTATAATTCAATCACAACAAATTAAAAATAATAAAACAGTATGTATATCAAGCCACGATGTTGTAAAAATAAAAAACGATGAAAGATTTAACATTACTAAAGATTGGTTAATACAAAAATATATTGTTGAAGAATATAGTAGAAATGCTTTAGTAAAAGATTATGGCTTAGAAATTTCTTCAAGTGTTTTTAAAAAGGCTTTTGAGATATTTAATATTCCTAGAAGAATATTAGGACAAGTCACAAAAAGAACGAGTAAGTTAAGAAGTTTAAAAGCAAAAAAAGAGCATGAAACAAAAACTGGATGGTGGAAAGAAACGGTTGTTAGACAAAACAGTGGTTGTGAACGAGGAATACAAGGCTATTACTTTAACCAAAGTAAACAAAAATATGTATGGTTAAGAAGCTCATATGAATATATTTATGCAAAGTGGTTAGATAAGAACAAAATTGATTGGGATGTTGAATGTAAACGTTTTGAAGTAGCAGGTAAACTTTACAAACCTGACTTTTTTATCTTCGAAGAAGGTAAATTGGTAAAAATAGTGGAAATAAAAGGTTATTGGAACAATGGTACATGGAAAGCTCTAGAGTTAAATAAAGTTTTAGATGTAGAGGTCATTATAATAACTAAAGAAGAAATAATTAATTACACAACAAATTACGAAAATACAGAAAGAAAACAATGGAAGAAAAACAGATTACTAAAACTAGAATAAAAAAAATCAACATCATAAAAAACGAAGATGTTTATGATATTACAGTAGAAAAGAATCATAACTTTTTTGCAAACAAATTATTAATACATAATTGCGGAGAACAGTTACTACCCACAGGAGGTGTATGTTTACTAGGTTCTATTAACTTAACACAATTTGTTAATAAAGAAAGAACCAATTGGGATTATAAGAAGTTAGAAAAGACAATTTCTTATGCTGTAAGATTAATGGATAATGTAAATGATATTACTTATGTTCCACTTCCAGAACAAGCAGAGAATCTAAAAAATAAAAGAAGAATTGGTTTAGGAACATTAGGGTATGGATCTGCTTTAATGATGATGAAACATAGATATGGTTCTACACAAGCATTAAAGCTTACAGAAGAACTACAATCGTTCATAGCTAATATAGCTTATCAAGTTTCAGCTTTACTAGCTAAAGAAAAAGGAGCATTTCCTTTATATGATGAGGAGAAATACTTGAGTGGAAATTTTGTAAAGAATCTTTCACCAGAGACAATAGCAAGAATAAAACAATATGGATTAAGAAACTCTCACTTGTTATCAATTCAGCCTACTGGTAATACAAGTATTGTAGCTAACAACGTATCAGGCGGTTTAGAGCCGTTATTCATGCCTGTTTACACAAGAACTTCTATCTTACCTTACGCACCAGAAGGTTTAGAGGTTCCAATAAACATTGGATGGGCTAATAAAACGTTTGAATTAAAGAACAATACAGCTGGAGAGTGGGTATGGATTAAAGAAGGAGACGAAAACCTTTTAACAACAACTTTTGAAGGTGAAGTTTACAAAATTGATCAATCAAGAGGGTTATTAAGAGAGACAACAATTAAAGACTATTCAGTTAAAGAGTTGGAAAAAACTGGAGAGTGGGACCCTAACGCTGATTGGGCTGCTACAACAACTCAATTAAATGTTGATGAACATATTAACACAATGGCTATATTTGCTAAGTATGTAGATTCAGCAATTAGTAAAACAGTTAATTTACCTTCTACTTATTCTTACGATGATTTTAAGAGTTTATACATGAAGATGTACGATTCACAAGTGATTAAAGGCGGAACGACTTATAGAGCAGGTACTATGACAGAAGTTTTGGGAACAGGAACAACTAATACTACTCCTGAGACAGAAAGAATTATAAGAACTACAGCTCCAAAAAGACCTAAAGAGTTAAATTGTGATATACATCAACTAATGGCAGATGGAGAAAAGTGGTTAGTGATTGTAGGTTTATTAGAGAGTGAACCATATGAAGTGTTTGCTTTCAAGACTAAAACAATTAACCTTTCCAACAAATTAAAGCAAGGTAAATTAATAAAAGAGAAGAAAGGGAGATACAATTTAGATATTGATGGTTTTGTTATTGAGAATTTAAGTGAAAACTTTGAATCTGCGGAAGAAGAAGCATTAACTAGAATGATTTCCACTTCTTTAAGACATGGTGCAGACATTGAGTTTATCGTTGATCAATTGGCTAAGTCTCATGGAATAATAACATCGTTTACAAAAGCCGTTGGTAGAATATTAAAAAAGTATATTAAAGAAACCAAATTAGTTAAGACTTGTGACAGTTGTGGAAGTATAAATGTCTCTTTACAAGAGGGGTGTTTTATCTGTTTAGACTGTGGTTCTTCTAAGTGTAGTTAGTTTTAAATAATAGTTTAAAAAATAAAAGGTCTTATTGGTAATTCTTTAAGACCTTTTTCTATTTAAAATAAATACTAATTAATGGCTTTACTACTCACACCTAAACCTAAAAAAATTAACATTTATAATTTAAAGTATTTTTTTAATTATAAATCCATTTCACCATCGTCAATAATTCCGGGGAACTTAATTGAATTTAACTATAGAAGTCCAGAAGGAGTACATGATAAAAAACCATTAGTTATAATAACATCTGTTGAAGAAGATAGGTGTTGGGGGTTTAACATACATTATAAGTTTGATTTAATTGAAGGTTTGTTAGCTAATAAGTTTCAAGATGTTAATACTTATATTCAAACAAATCCCAACAAACAAGAAGAGAGTTTAAGAGAGAGAGTTCAAGATCTGAGAGAACAAAAAAAGTTAGAGTATTTGAATATGCCTAAACCTACTTTGTTAGAGAGTTTTAGTTTAAAAACTGAGCCCACTATTATACTAAGAAACTATTTATATACAAGAATGAGTGGAATACAAAAATTATCTTATAAATTATAATGTGTATAGTAAACAAAAAACCATATAACGACCAGCCTTATTTAGTTTTACCTAATAGTCCTTTTATTATTACTAGAGGAGTAAACAATCAATCTTTTAGAGGCTTCCTTTATCAAAAAGGAAACATTTATGGTGATGCTATGCCTTTAGAAATTGCAGGTTTAACTATTACCTTACGATTATATAAAAACAACATTCTATGCTTTAGAAAAAACATTCTTTGGTCAGATGTGTATTTAAGTGAATTTGAATATCAATTTGGAGTGAATGATTTAATAGAGCCTGGAAGATATGAGGTCGAGTTATTATTTACAGACATAGATGACACTACTTTTATTTTACCTGAAAGAAGAAACCTTTTAGAAATAATTGTAATAGAGAGATAGAAAAAACTATTTATACTTATAACAACTATTACAATGACATTTGAAGCTGGAAAGTACATTAAAAAAGATAAGACAAACAAGGACAATGGACAAATTACTGTCCCTGAAGAAATTTATGCTATTGAATCTAGTGATGTAAAATCTAGTATTCCTGGCGTAACAGCAATCATCCTAGTTAACGGTGTGGTAATGAAGAGTTTCCAAGTACCTACTTTAATTTGGTGGTTAAGAAACAACAATAAGGTTTTTGTTTATTTTAAATCTGGGCCACAAGTTACTTTAATACTTCCAGACAATAATAGTGCGATTACAGTAGAAGAAAGAATTAGAGATATTAATAACGGATTAATTGTAGCTTAAAAAATGTTAAACGCATCAACTTATAT
>Ga0116180_1002218_pt1 | contig 15499 bp, 14 predicted proteins | sample AD_UKC073_MetaG_FD_89804 | JGI IMG/M metagenome (GOLD analysis project Ga0116180, IMG submission 89804) | Active sludge microbial communities of municipal wastewater-treating anaerobic digesters from USA - AD_UKC073_MetaG | ecosystem: Engineered > Bioreactor > Anaerobic > Digestate | place: USA...
ATCGTCTTCGTGCGGGACGTCGTGGTTGGCTGCGGTGCCGCGCGGGCTGCCGGGCGGCGCGACGGCGTCGGTCATCGTGGCGGCCCCGGTTCAGGCCGACGCGCGCTTCGCCTTCTCGACCACCTGCCGCGCACGCTCCACGACCGGGATGTCGAGCATCTTGCCCTTGAAGGCGACGGCCGCCTTGCCCTCGGCCAGTGCCTGATCGAACGCCGCCACGATCTCGGCGGCTTCCTGTGCTTCGGCCGCGCTGACGCCGAACACCTCGTTGAGCACCGCCACCTGCTTCGGGTGGATGGAGATCGACCCGGTGAAGCCGGCGTCGCGCGCGGTGCTGGCCATCGCACGGAACAGGTCCAGGTCGCTGAACTCGCCGATCGACCCGGCCAGGCCCCAGGCCGCCAGGCCGTGGGCCCGCGCGGCGAGCGCGAGCGAATACGCCGGCATGCGCATCGCCTCCAGCGTGGGGCGCACGCCCAGCAGCGTGGCGTAGTCCTCGCTGCCGAAGCCGAACGCGATCACCCGGGCATGGCTGCGGGCGAGCGCGCCGGCCTGGTGGATGGCCAGCGGCGACTCCAGCAGCAGCACCAGGGACGTGCTTGCGGCGGCGACCCCGTGGGCCGCTTCCGACGCCGACAGCCAGCCGGCGACCTCGGCGATCTGGGCCGGATCCTCGGCCTTGGGCAGGAACACACCGGCGATGGGCGCCTGCACGGCGGCGTCGAGATCGTCGCGCAGCAGGGCGGGGTCGTTGTTCACGCGCACGAAGACCGGCAGGCCGTGGGCGGCGATCGCACGCACGGCAGCGCCCAGGGCGGCGCGCGCCTGCTGCTTCATGGCCGGCGCGATGGAGTCCTCCAGGTCGACGATGATGCCGTCGGCGCCGCGGGTGTGGGCCTTCTCGATGAACTGCGGCGAGGTCGCCGGCACGAACATCAGGGAACGGAGGGTCTGGGCCTGTTGGCGGTTCATGTGCGGATCACTCCGGAAGCGGCGAGTTGCTGGATCTGGTCTTCGGTGAGGCCGGCGCCGCGCAGCACCTCGCGCGTGTGTTCGCCGAGCGCGGGGGCGGGGCGCGCGAGCACGCCCGGGGTCTCGGACAGGCGCGGCACGACGGCGTGCATCGGCACGCGGCCCAGTTCGCGGTCGGGGGCGTCGACCAGCACGCCGCGTGCGACCACGTGCGGGTCGGTGACGATCTGGCCGATGTCGTACACGGGGCCGACGGTCACTTCCTCGCGCCGGAAGAACGCCAGGTTGTCGTCGAGGCTGCGGGCCGCGACGAAGTCGCCGATGATCGCGTCGAGCGCGTCCATGTGCGCGAGGCGGTCGGCATTGGTGCAGTAGCGCGGGTCGGTGATCAGGTCTTCGCGGCCGATCGCGCGGAACAGCCGCTCGGTCATGCCCTGCGTGGACGCCGACAGCGCCACCCACTGGTCGTCGGCCGTGCGGTAGACGTTGCGCGGCGCGGCGATCGAGGTGCGATTGCCGGTGCGCGACGGCACCTGGCCGGTGACGCGGTAGGCGGCGGCGTCGGGCCCCATGATCGACAGCAGCGGTTCGAGCAGCGACAGGTCGATCACCTGGCCGCGGCCTCCCAGCACTTCGACGTTGCGCACGGCGGCGGCGACGGCGAACGCGCCGTACAGGCCGGCCACCATGTCGGCAAGCGCCATGTTGGGCATCATCGGCGGGTTGCCCGGCATGCCGTTCTTGGCGGCGAACCCGGACATCGCCTCGACCAGGCTGCCGAAGCCGGGCTGCTGGCGGTACGGACCCGTCTGGCCCCAGCCGGTGAGGCGCACGACCACCAGCTTCGGGTTCATCGCAAACAGCACGTCCGGCCCCAAGCCCATCTTCTCGAGCGTGCCGGGCCGGAAGCTTTCCACCAGCACCTGCGCTTCTGGGATCAGCCGGCGCAGCACGTCCTTGCCCGCCTCGGGGCGCAGGTCGATCGCCAGGCTCTTCTTGTTGCGCGCATAGACCTTCCACCACACCGACACGCCGTCCGGATGCGCGGCGCTGCGCTCGCGCCAGTGCCGCAGCGTGTCGCCGGTGCCGGCTTCTTCGATCTTGATCACGTCGGCGCCGTAGTCGGCCAGCTGCAGCGACAGCATGTTGCCGGCCACGAGCCGCGACAGGTCGAGCACGCGCAGCCCGGCGAGCGGACCGGTGCGTTCGGGCGTGAACGCGGCGGCCTGGAGGTGGGACGCGGCCGTCGGTGACGACGGCGCGGACGGGGGTGGGGGCGGGGGCGTCGAAGGCATCGGGATCAGGATGCGGCGAACGCCGCCCGGGCGGCTGGTCAGGAGACGACGACTGCGACCGTCTGCCCTTCGGTGACGGCCTCGCCTTCGGCGACGTTGATGGAATCGATGCGGCCGCCCGTCTCGCTGCTGACCGGGATCTCCATCTTCATCGATTCGATGAGCATGATCTCCTCGCCCGCATCGACGGTGTCGCCGGCCTTCTTCAGCAGTTTCCAGACGGAGCCCGAAACCTCGGTGTTGATCTTGATGCTTGCCATGTGCGTGTGTCTCCTTTCAATCCGCAATACTAGCAGCACCGATGTGCCGGACTGCTGGCGCGAGCGCGCCGGCAGGAAGGTACGTGGTCCGCGCCGATGCGCGGTTGCGGCAATTGAAATCAGGGGGACGGTCGGCCGGTGGTCAGGGAGACGCCCGGCCGGGGGGCGCCGCGGGGGTCGACAGTTCGAGCCCGAGGAACATCGCGTCCTCGATCGGATTGAACACGTACGGCGCGATCGGCCGGAAGCCCATCGACGTGTACAGGCGCACGGCGGCGGCCATGCTGGGCAGCGTGTCGAGACAGATCCGCGCGTAGCCGGCGTCGCGCGCGGCGTCGCAGATGCACTCGGCAAGGCGCCGTCCCAACCCCGCGGCGCGTGCCGACGGGCGCAGGTACAGACGCTTCATCTCGCAGCGCTGTGCGTCGATCGGCCGCAGCGCCACGCAGCCGATGGCGTCGTCGCCGTTCCAGGCCAGCAGCAGGCGGCCGGCGGGCGGCGCGTACTTGCCGGGCAGGTCGGCGAGCTCGTCGTCGAAGCCCTGGAAGCACAGGCTGAACCCCAGGCTGTCCGCGTATTCGGTGAAGAGCGCGCGCACCAGCGGCAGGTCGCGCGGGAATTCGGCGGGGCGGATGTCGATCATCAGGGCTCGATCATGCCCGAAAGCGCCGCGGCGATCGGCGCGAGCGCGGCGGCGTCGATGTGCCGGTCGCTGTCCACGCGCAGCACGCGGTCGGCCTCCGACACCAGCACCGGCTCGTCCCGTTCGAACTGGCGCTCCAGCACGTCGAGGTCGGCGTCGGAGGCGTCGCGGCCGTGCGCCAGGCGTTCGGCGACGCGGGCGCGCAGCGTGTGCGGACTGGCGCGCAGGTCGACGATCGCGACCGGCACGGCCAGCGCGCGGGCCAGCGCGACGAAGCCTGCGCGCTGCGCGCGCGCGAGGAAGGTGGCGTCGACGATCGCATCGAACCCGGCCTCGAGGATCCCGCGCGCGAGCACGGCCAGCCGGTCGTAGGTGGCCGCGCCGGCGGCCGGCCCGTACATCGGGCCGTGCGCGCCGCCATGGTCGTCGGCGCGCAGGCCGTGCAGGCGCTTGCGTTCGACGTCCGAGCGCAGGTGGATCGCGCCGATGGCCTGGGCCAGCAGGCCCGCCGCCCGCGTCTTGCCCGAACCGGACAGACCGTGCATCAGCACGAGGCGCGGGTGCGCGGGCGCCGCCAGCCGGGTGGCCAGGGCGAGGTAGTCGCGGCACTGCGCTTCGGCGGCGGCGCGGGCGGCGTCGGCGACGCAGGCTGCGGTATCGGCGTGGGTTGCGGTATCGACGCAGGTTGCGGTATCGGCGTGGGTTGCGGTATCGGCGCGTGCAGGATCGTCGACGTGGCGCGGGGACCCGACCTGCGCGTCGGTCCGCGGCGCACGCAGTTGCGCAGCGCGGATGCCGGCGACCTTGGCGCGGACCAGCGCGCGGTACTCCAGGTAGCCCGGCAGCAGCCGCAGACCGGCGTAGTCGCCCGTGAGGGCGAGCCACCCGTTGAGGAAGCGCGCGGACTGGCCGTCGAGGCCGCGATGGCGCAGGTCCATCACCAGGAACGCGACCTCGCAGAGGACGTCGGACCAGCGGAACCCTTCGTTGAACTCGATCGCGTCGAACACCGTCGGACGCTCGTCGACCTGGGCGATGTTGCCCAGGTGCAGATCGCCGTGGCATTCGCACACGAAGCCGACCGCCGCGCGCGCGTCGATGTCCGCGGCCAGCGTGGCATGGCGGTGCGCCTCGCGTCGGGCCAGCGCCTCGAGCGTTGCCAGCGCCTCCGGTGCGCCGGCGTCGCGCAGCAGACTGCGCAGCACGTCGAAGTTGTCCTGCGCGATGCGGTGCACGTGCGCCGCGCTGCCGTAGCGCAGCGCGCGGGGATCGGCGCGGTCGGTCGCAGCGCGCAGCCGCATGTGGAACGCCGCGACGGACTCGGCCAGCGCGTCGATCATCGCGTCGGTGATCGCGCCGCGCTCGGCCAGCCGGTCCCATTGCAGCGCCGGATCGAACGCGCGCATGCGCACGGCATGGTCGAGCACCGGACCGTCGCCGCCCAGGCGGGGCGCATCGACCGTGCCGGTGACGGCCACCACGTCCAGGTACAGCGCGGGCGCGAGGCGCCGGTTGATGCGCAGCTCCTCGGTGCAGTAGCGCAGCCGCAGCGCACGGGTCGTGAAGTCGGCGAAGCCGAGGTCGAGCGCCTTCTTGAGCTTGTAGGCGCAGCCGTCGGCCAGCAGCACCCAGGAGAGGTGGGTCTCGAACAGCGGCGTGCCCGCCAGAGGCGCGCCCGCCGGTGCGAGGCCGCGCCGCAGCGCGGCGACCATGCGCGACTGCGCGGCGAGATCGAGCTCGCCCGGGCTCATCGCACGCCGCCCCGCGCCGCAGCGGCCACCGGGGTCACTCGGTGGGCAGGAACCCTTCGACCGACAGGTAGCGCTCGCCGGTGTCGTAGTTGAAGCCCAGCACCGTGCTGCCCGGCGCGATGTCCGGCAGCTTCTGCGCGATTGCGGCCAGGGTCGCGCCCGACGAGATGCCCACCAGCATGCCTTCCTCGCGCGCACTGCGGCGCGCCATCTCGCGCGCGGCTTCGGCTTCGACCTGGATGACGCCGTCGAGCAGCTGGGTGTGCAGGTTCTTGGGCACGAAGCCCGCGCCGATGCCCTGGATGGGGTGCGGCGACGGCTTGCCGCCGGAGATCACCGGCGAGGCGGTGGGCTCCACCGCGTACACCTTGATCTTCGGGAACTTCTGCTTGAGCACCTGTGCGGTGCCGGTCAGGTGGCCGCCGGTGCCCACGCCGGTGATCAGCACGTCGATGCCGTCCGGGAAATCGGCGAGGATCTCCTGCGCGGTGGTCTGCACGTGCACGTCGACGTTGGCCGGGTTCTCGAACTGCTGCGGAATCCATGCCCCCGGCGTCTCGGCGGCGAGTTCCTGCGCACGCGCGATCGCGCCCGACATGCCCTTCTCGCGCGGGGTGAGCGCGAAGCTTGCGCCGTAGGCCAGCATCAGGCGGCGGCGTTCGACCGACATGCTGTCGGGCATCACCAGCACCAGCTTGTAGCCCTTGACGGCGGCCACCAGCGCCAGGCCGATGCCGGTGTTGCCGGAGGTGGGCTCGATGATGGTGCCGCCGGGCTTGAGCTTGCCGCTGCGCTCGGCGTCCTCGACCATCGACAGCGCGATGCGGTCCTTGATCGAGCCGCCCGGATTGCCGCGCTCGGACTTGATCCAGACGTTGTGGGTGGCGCCGAAGAGGCGGTTGATGCGCACGTGCGGCGTGCCGCCGATCGTGTCGAGGATGGAATTGGCTTTCATGGTCGCTCCAGTCTGGGGCCGGGGGGCGGCGCCGGCCAGTGCATGCACCGGGTGCATGAGCTTATGGACTTCAGTTCCTGCGTGCAGGCGCAGTGTACGGCGTCACCAGTTCGGCGCGCACGCGGTAGCCGGCCCGCGCCATGTCGGTATCGGACGAGACCGTCTCCATCGTGCCGTGGATCCACACCGTGTCCATCGCACGCATGTTCTTCAGCGGCTTGCTGCTGAACACGTGGATGACCTGGTTCTGCGGCGGCGGCGGCGTGTGGATGCAGGCGCCGAAGTAGGGCACCAGCAGGAACTCGGAGATCTGGTCGCGGTCGCGCTCCAGCGGCACCACGAAGCCGGGGATGCGCACGCGCACGCCATTGAGCGACGCTTCGACCGGCGCCTTGTCCCAGGCCTCGCGCAGCTTGGCCAGCGCGGCGTCGGCGCGCGGATCGCCGTCCTGCAGGCGGGCGAGGTCGAGGCCGCGGAACGCGTCGGCGGGGTTCCATCCGTCCGGGATCAGGTGGTCCCAGTTGATCTCCCGGAATCCGGCCGGGCGCGCCGGCTGGGTCGTGCCGGGCAGCCGTTCGCCGAGCTTGTAGCCGGGTGCGCCGCCCGACTGCGCAAGCGCGCCGCCGGCCGGGCCGAGCGTCAGCGCCGCGGACAGGAGCACGGCGAGCGCCGCACCGGGGACGCGGAGGAAGGACGCGGTCACGTGCATCGCAGGTCTCGTCATCTCGGGGGTCAGGGCCTCGGGGGTCCAGGTTTCGGGGTTCCAGGTCTCGGGTTCGCAGTCGCGGCGTCAGCCCGTCGGCCAGCGACAGCCGGTACGCACGATAGCCCGGAATCAGGCAGGCGAGCAGGCTGGCACCGGCGACCACGGCCAGCCAGCCGAGTTCGCCCGTACTCAGGCCGCGCAGGGCGAGGTCGATGCCCAGGCGGGCCTGCACCAGCGGCGCGGCCGCGGCGCTCGCCGCGACCAGCAGCGCCAGTCCGAGCAGCAGCCCGCCGGCGGTGACCATCAGGCCTTCGATCGTGAGCAGGGCGAACACCTGGCGCGGCGACGCGCCGACCGCGCGCAGCACCGCGAGCTCGCGGCGACGCTCGTTGAGGCCGGCGAGGATCACCGCCACCAGGCCTGCCAGCCCCACCACGACCACCATCGTGGAGATGGCCAGCAGCGTGGTCTCGGCCACGGCCACCACGCTCCACAGCTCGTCGAGCGCCACGCCGGGCAGGATGGCGATCAGGGCTTCGCCCGGATAGGCGTTCACGCTGCGCTGCACGCGGAACACGGCGGCGCGGCTGTGCAGGCCGACCGTCGCGGCGGTGATCGTCTTGGGGGTCAGGTCGAACTTGCGCACCATGTCGGCCGGGATCGACAGTCCCGGCACCGGCGCGCCGCCCTGCCAGTCGAGGTGGATGGCCTCGATCGCCTCCAGGCCGACGTGCACGGTGCGATCGATCGGGGTGCCGGTGCGCGCGAGGATGCCGGTGACGGTGAACGGCTTGTCGTCGTGCGCGGCGACGATGCCTGCGCCGCTGCCGTGCTCGAGCGAGATCGTCTGGCCGACCCGGTACCCGAGGCGCTCGGCGACCTCGGCGCCGAGCACGGCGTCGAACAACTGCGCGAAGCGCTGCCCCGCGACGAAGCGCAGGGGCGTGCCGCGCCCGTGCCGCACGCGGTCGAAGTAGTCGGGGGTGGTGCCGAGCACCGGAAACCCGCGATGGCTGTCGCCGAGCGACAGCGGCACGGCCCAGGCCACCTGCGGCATCGCCGACAGGTCGGCGAAGCTCTGCCAGCGCATGCCCGCACTGGCCGAGCCGATGCGGAACACCGCGTTCAGCAGCAGCTGCACCGGCGCCGTGCGCGCGCCCACGATCAGGTCGGTGCCCGAGACCGAGTGCGCGAAGCCGTCGCGCGCGTCCTGGCGCAGCCGCTCGACGCCCAGCAGCAGTGCAACGCTCAGCGCGATCGACAGCACCACCAGGGACAGCGTGGTCCGCCGGTTCCAGGCGCTGCGTGCGGCGATGAGCGGCAGCGGGACCATCTCAGGCGCTGCCGTCCGGATCCGCCGCCCGGTTGAGCGCGGCGAGATCGAGCTCGCGGTCGAGCAGGCGGGCGAGCGACCGGTCGTGGCTGGCGAACACCAGGGTGGTGCCGCGTGCCGTGCACTCGCCGAGCAGCAGCTCGAGGAACGCCTGCTGCCGGGGGGCGTCGAGGGCCGAGGTCGGCTCGTCGGCCAGGATCAGCTCGGGGCCGCCGATCAGCGCACGCGCCATCGCCACGCGCTGCTGCTGTCCCACGCTCAGCCGCGCCGCCGGCCGCGTCCAGTGGTCGGCGGCCAGGTCGAGCTGGCGCAGCAGGCGCGCGGCTTCCCCGGTGGGCGTGCTGCCGGCGTCCTGCAGTTGCGCACGGCGCCGTGCGGAGAAGCGGCAGGCCAGCAGCACGTTGTCGAGCACCGACAGGTAGGGGATCAGGTTGAACTGCTGGAAGATGACGCCGATGTGGTCGGCGCGCATGCGGTCGCGGGCGGTGCCGCTCAGGCGGCCGGTGTCCTGGCCGGCGAGCGTGATCGTGCCCGCGCCCGGGCGCAGCACCAGTCCGATCAGCCCGAGCAGCGTGCTCTTGCCGCTGCCGCTCGGACCATGCAGGAACACGCGCTCGCCGCGTGCGATCTCGAGCGCGTCGATGCGCAGGCACGGCGCGTGCGCACCCGGCCACGCGTAGGCGAGCGCCTCGATGCGCAGGCTGGCCGTCATGGTGTCGTCCGGCGCTACCAGCGCACGACGCGCCGGGCGGGGGTCAGGCGCGCGCCCGACTGCGTGGTCGGGCCGGCCACTTCGGCGTCGATGCGCTGCAGCCTCGGAAACGCGTCGAACAGGCGCACCTCGAGGCTGCGCAGCTGTGGGGGCCGTGCACACGCGAACACCCAGCGGGCTTCGAGATCGGCGTGTGCGGCGGTGGCGCCGGCGTCGGCGGCCGTTGCGTCGGTGCGGGCGCGGGCATGCGCGTGGTTGTGTGCGGCGGTGTTCGCGGGCGCGGGCGCGGTCGCGGGCGCAGCAGCCGACGCCGGCGTTGCCTCGTGTTCCGTCAGCAGCGCCGGCGGCAGCACCGCCGAGCGCAGGTCGAACTGCCGTGCCACGCACCCGGCACCCTCCGACGGCGCGAAGAGCGTCCCGGACTGGCGCAGCCGTCGGGCCATCTCGCGCACCTGCGCCCGGTGCCGCTCGGTGCGGGGCGCATGCTCGAAGCCCAGCACACTGTCGAGCGGTGTCTCGAGCTCGAGGGTCAGGGTCGGTCCGTCGACGGCCACCGTCAGGCGGGCGACGCCGTGCTGGTGCGCCGGGCCCGCGACGGCCGGCGGCAACGCCGCACCGGGCAGGGCCAGCGCGATCGCGGTCAGCAGGACGACGTGCGGCCGCATGGTGTCAGCGGATGGTGACTTCGACGCGCCGGTTGCGCGCCTCCGGCGTGTTGTCGGGCGTGCGCACCAGCGGGTTGCTCTCGCCGTGCGACGTCACCGTGAGGTCGCCGAGCCGGAGGTCGCCCAGGCGTGCGGGCGCGCCGCCCCGCGCCACCACGCCCAGATGCTCGGCGATCAGCTGCGCGCGCTCCTGCCCGAGGCGCTGGTTGGCGCGTGCATCGCCCGCGGTGTCGGTGTGCCCGATGATCGACACACCGGGCAGCGTACGGGCGCGGATCGCCTCGACGATGCGCGGGATCAGCTGCTCGGATTCCGGGGTCAGCTTCGTCGATCCGCTTTCGAGGTACAGCAGGAAGGTCTGGGGCGCCGCGGCGCGGGCCGCGATCGCCGGGCCGAAGTCGGCGCGGATGCGGTCCTCGCCGACTTCGAAGGGCTCGGTGGCCGACCCATCGAGCGGGACGCCGGTGTTGGCACGGTCCAGGCGTACGCTGCGGTCGACCGTGCGCACGTCGACCACGCCGGTGCGGCCGTCGTCGTCCCTGACCAGCACCAGGTAGGACCCGGTGGAGCAGCCCGACACCACCAGCGCGGCCAGCAGCGACGCCACCGGCAGGCGCACGGCGCCGGCCACCCGGCGCCACGGGGCGGGCGCGCGCAGCGGGAGCAGGGCGCTCATTCGTCGACCTTGACCAGGATGTGGGTGCCGCGGATGCCCACGGTGCTCGTGGGCGTGCGCAGCACCGTCGATTCCGGCCGCAGCCGGGTCACGATGCCCGACACGAAGTCGAGCGTGCCGCGCAGCAGGGTCGCCGCCAGGCCCAGGCGGCCCTCGGCCGGCGCATAGCGGAAGTCTTCGATACGGAACTCCGACCCCGGTCCGAACGCGATGCGGGTGTTGTCCTTGAGCGTGGCGCCGAGCGTGCCGTCGGGACCGGTGCGCAGCACCGCGCCGACGTGGATCGGCAGGCCCGGCTCGGCGCGCATGCGGGTTCCGCCCTGCACCACATAGGCCTCGCCCGAGACCGTCTTCACGTGGCCCGCCACGGTATCGGGCGCGCGCTCCGGTGCACCGGCCGCCGGCCGGCCCGACACCGGCGTCGCGGCGCCCGGCGCAGACGTCGCCTCGCCGGCCGCCGCCGTGCCGGCACCCTGCGCACCGGCCAGGCCCGTCGCCGAGATCAGGGCGGCGGCCAGGCACAGGCGTGCGACGCATCGGAAGCGTGGAGTCACGTCGGTTCGGGTTCGAGGGATGGAACCCGACATTCTACGCAAGGCCCCCGGGGCCGAACTGCCGGGCCGCCTGCAGCGCCAGACCGCTGGCGACGCTGCCGAAGCTGTCGCCCTGGACGATGCGCGCGTCGGGAAAGTGCCGCCGCAGCCAAGCCTGCACGGTGGGGGACCGCGCGGTGCCGCCGGTCACGAAGATCACGTCCGCCGCGACGGCGGCCTGCGCGAGCGCCTCCTGCATCAGCGCCAGGAAGCGCGCCAGGATGCTGGCCGACGACTGTTCCAGGTCGTCGCGGGTGATCTCGCGCACCAGGCCCGGCTCGATCCGGTCGAGCGCGCTGTCCAGCCGCTCATGGTCGCTCAGTCCGATCTTGGCGCGCTCGGCGGTGTCGACCAGCCAGTGCGTGCCGCGCAGGCGCTGCAGGTCGATCAGCCGGTCGACCGGACGCGGGTCGACCGCTTCGAGGCGCAGTTGCGCCAGGGCGTTGCCGGCGGCGTGGAACCGCCGCTGCGCGGCGACGTCGCTGATGGTGACGGCGTCGCGCAGCAGCGGATGCGGCATCGGCAGGCCGCTGCGCAGGGTGTCGTTCTTGCCGAACAGCGGCATCAGCGTGCGCCAGGCCAGCGCGATGTCGATATCGAGCCCGCCGAACCGGTCGCCGGTGGAGCCGAGCAGGTCGTCGGTGCGGTCGGGGCGCTGCGCGCGCGCGGGACCCAGCCGGATCACCGAACAGTCGGTCGTGCCGCCGCCCGCGTCGAGCACGAGCACGATCGTCTCGTGCGAGAGCGTGCGCTCGAAATCCAGCGCCGCCGCGACCGGTTCGAACTGGAAGGCGAGGTCGGTGAATCCCGCCGTGCGTGCGGCGCGCTCGAGCAGCCCGATCGCCTGGGCGTCGGCGTCGCGCTGGCGGGTGCGCTGGAAGTGCACCGGGCGCCCCATGACGACGTGGTCGATCTCGACGTCGCTGCGGGCGATCGCCGTCGCGCGCATGTGGCCCAGGATGCGCGCGACCACGTCTTCGAACGTCTGCAGGTGCGCCGCCGAGATGTCGGCGCCGAGGAAGGACTTCGGCGAGCGCACGTAGAACCCGCTGGGATCGTCGAGATACATGCGCAGGGCCTCGCGGCCGAACCCCACCTCGGCACCGCTGCGCAGCGCGTCGCCCAGCGTCTGCTCGGCCGCTTCGCTGGCGGCCTGCGCCACCGCTTCGCGCCGCAGCGCGGCGCGCACGATCTGCTCCAGCGCGTCGTCGTCGAGCACGCGGCTGCCGACGCCGCCCGCGCGGCGCTCGGCGCGGGCCGCGGCCGCCTGCTGCTGACGGGCCTGCACCAGGCGCGCGGCGACGCTGCGCTCGTCGGGTTCGTCGACCGCATCGTGGTGCCGCGACACGTACAGCGCCGACGGCAGATAGGGGCTGTCGTCCTCCATCGGCAGCAGCCGGGGGACGCCGTGCTCGGCGATCGCGAGGACCGAGTTCGAGGTGCCGAAGTCGAGTCCGGCCGGACGATGGGGCATCGGAGCGCGGGGCGCGCGGGCGCCCCGTGTCGGGGAAGGGGGCGCGAGTATAGCCGCGCCCGGCCGGGACTGGCCGCACTCGCCGGTGCTCGACTGCGTTCAGCTGCGCTCAGGCGTGCTTGGCCGCGCTCGCGGCGGGGTCGCGACGCCCATGCTATCGTTGCCCGGCATCGCGCGCGGGCTGGTCGGCATCGTGCGCCGGCCCGCCGGAGTGATCGGTCCCAGGGGTGTCGATGAAGCGATCGGCGATCTACAGTCCCTCGAAGCCGCGGCCCGCGACCGCGCGGTCCGTTGCGCCCCCCGCATCGCCGTCGTCCGGCGCGCCGCGCGTCGATCCGCCAGCGGCGCGCATCGATGTGCCTGCGCCGCGCAACGGTCCGCCTGCGGCGCATGCGGATCCGTCGGCGGTCCGAGCCGATCCGCCTGCGTCTCCCCCCGATCCGCAGGCATCGCGCTCCGCCGCACCCCGGGCGGGACGCGGCGGTTGGCGCGCCGCACCGCGCCTGCGGGTGTTCGCCTGGCTGCTCGCCGCGGCCCTGCCGGGGGTGCTGACCGCACTCTGGCTGTCGGGGCGTCCCGGCACCGCCACCACCCAGAAGGACATCGATGCCGCCGTCGAGCGCAGCCTGCAGACGCTGACGCTGCCGTCGCAGGCGACCCGCGCGTACGAGGTGATCCGGCCCTCGGTGGTGCGGGTGCGCGGCCTGCCGGCGCAGGCCGCGGCGGGCGCCGCCACGGACGACGCCGCAGCGGCCGGCGCGGGGCCGCAGGGCCGAGGTGCCGGGCCGCAGGGCAGGGGCGCGGCGCCCCCGCGCGAAGGCCCGGGTGCGCGGCCGCCGGAGCGTGCCGGGCGGGGCAAGGATCCGCACCGCGGCCGGCCGTCGGACGACGAGACCGTGGGCACCGGCGTGGTGATCCTCGACACCGGCGTGATCCTCACGAACCTGCACGTGGTCGAGCAGGCGGCGCGCGTCGTGGTCGTCTTCGCCGACGGCACCGAGTCGGAGGCCGCGATCGTGGGCATGCGCCCCGAGCACGACCTCGCGGTCCTGCAGGCGAAGACGCTGCCCGACGATCTGGTGGCGGCGACGCTGCGCTCCACTGGCGACCTGATGGTGGGCGACCTCGTCGTGGCGGTGGGCTTCCCGTTCGGCATCGGGCCGTCCGCGTCCTCGGGCGTGGTGTCGGGCCTGAAGCGCGAGTACCAGTCGGCCGAGGGCCGGCGCGTGCTCACCAATCTGATCCAGTTCGACGCGGCCGCCAACCCGGGCAATTCCGGCGGTCCGCTGGTGACGGCCGAGGGCGAGGTGGTCGGCATCGTCACCGGCATCCTCAGTCCGGGGCCGATGCGCGCCTTCGTGGGCATCGGCTTCGCGGTGCCGATCGAGAATGCCGCATCGGCGGTGGGCACGCCGCCGTTCTGAACCAGCAACCCAGCGCCGCACGCCCCGCACGCCGACGTGCGGCGGCCTGCGCGCACCGAGTCAGGGGAACCGCATGGAGCCGTCGACGTCCGCCAGCACCGACACCGCGTCGCCGATGGAGCGCGTGCTGTACGAGGTGAAGAAGGTGGTGGTCGGCCAGGACCACTTCCTGGAGCGCATGCTGGTGGCGATCCTCGCGCAGGGGCACCTGCTGGTGGAAGGCGTGCCTGGTCTGGCCAAGACCCTCACGGTGAAGACGCTGGCCGAGGTGATCCACGGCAGCTTCCGGCGCATCCAGTTCACGCCCGACCTCGTGCCCGCCGACCTGGTCGGCACGCGCATCTACAACCAGAAGACGGGCGAGTTCACGACGGCGCTCGGGCCGGTGTTCGCCAACCTGCTGCTGGCCGACGAGATCAACCGCGCGCCCGCCAAGGTGCAGAGCGCGCTGCTCGAGGTGATGCAGGAGCGGCAGGTGACGATCGCGGGCGAGACGCACCGGCTCGAGGCGCCGTTCCTCGTGATGGCCACGCAGAACCCGATCGAGACCGAGGGCACCTACCCGTTGCCCGAGGCGCAGGTCGACCGCTTCATGATGAAGGTGCTGGTCGGCTACCCGAAGGAGGAGGAGGAGTTCGTGATCGTGCAGCGCGTGACCGGGGCCGCGCCCGAGGTGTCGGCGGTGGCCACGACCGCGCAGCTCGTCGCGCTGCAGCGCCGCTGCCGCACCGGCTTCGTCGATCCCGCGCTGATGCAGTACGCGGTGCGCCTGGTGTCGGTGACCCGCGACCCCGCGCGCCACGGGCTCGAGGCGCTGGCGCCGCTGCTGAGCTTCGGCGCCAGTCCGCGTGCGTCGATCCACCTGATCGAGGCCGGTCGTGCGCTCGCGTTCCTGCGCGGCCGCGACTACGTGCTGCCGCAGGACGTCTGCGACGTGGCGCCCGACGTGCTGCGTCACCGGCTGGTGTTGTCGTACGAGGCCCTGTCCGAGGGGGTGAGCGCCGACACGCTCGTGCAGCGGGTGCTCGCGCACGTGCCGATGCCCGAGGCGCCGCTGCAGGCGCATGTCCGCGTCGCCTGAGCTTCGCGTCTGCCTGACCTTCGCGTTTCCGTGACCTCCGCCCAGATCCCGTCCGAGCCGGCCGGTGCGCCGCTGCTGCGCGATCCGGTCGCATTGCTGCGACGGCTCGAATGGACCGTGGTGCGCCGGCTCGACGGGCTGCTGCAGGGCGACTACCGCACCCTGTTCCGCGGCTTCGGCATCGATCTGGCCGACCTGCGCGAGTACCAGTTCGGCGACGACGTGCGCCGCATCGACTGGAGCGCGACGGCACGGCTGCAGACGCCGTACGTGCGCGAGTTCACCGAAGACCGCGAAGTGACCGCCTGGTTCCTGCTGGACCTGAGCCCGTCGGTGGACTTCGGCTCGGGCGCGCGCACCAAGCGTGCCGTCTCGATCGAGTTCACCGGCGCGCTGGCGCGGGTGCTGATGCGTCACGGCAACCGGGTCGGCGCGCTCTTCTGCGGCGAGGATGTCGAGGAGGTGCTGCCGGCGCGGGCCGGGCGCCGTCACCTGCTGCAGCTGCTGGGGCGGATGATGGCGCGGCCGCAGGCGATGCAGTCGGCACCCACCGACCTGGGCCGGTTCGCCGCGCGGGCCGCTGCGCTGGTGCGGCGCCGATCGCTGGTGTTCGTGGTGTCGGACTTCGTCAGCACGCCGGGCTGGGAGCCCGCGCTCGCGCGCCTGGCGTTGCGCAACGAGGTGATCGCCGTGCGTCTGGTCGACCCGCTCGAGCGCAGCCTGCCCGACCTGGGGCTGGTGCCGATGCGCGACGCCGAGACGGGGGAGACGGTGTTCGTCGACACCCACGACCGCGCGTTCCGCCGGCGCTTCGAGGCGCTGGCCGCCGAGCGTGAAGCCGCACTGGTGTCGGCGTTCGCGGCTGCTGGCGTCGATGCGCTCGAGCTCGACACCACCGATGACGTCGCGGACGCGATCGTGCGCTTTGCGGCCTTGCGCCGGCGCTTCGCGGGGCGCGG
>Ga0116180_1002220_pt1 | contig 15495 bp, 12 predicted proteins | sample AD_UKC073_MetaG_FD_89804 | JGI IMG/M metagenome (GOLD analysis project Ga0116180, IMG submission 89804) | Active sludge microbial communities of municipal wastewater-treating anaerobic digesters from USA - AD_UKC073_MetaG | ecosystem: Engineered > Bioreactor > Anaerobic > Digestate | place: USA...
CGTCATCCTCGACTCCCACGCGGACCACCGAGCGGTCGATGACAACGTCCACCAAGGCTCGACCCGCTTGGGCGTGGCGGGCCACGTTCGACAACGCCTCGCGGATGACCGCCAACAAATCCAGGCGCATCTCTTCGTCGACCGCATCGAGGTCTCCGGTCACGGCGACAATCGGCGCAAACCCCAAGGGCGCCCGGAAGCCGAGCGCGAGCTCGCGCACCTCCTCGTCCAGGGGCACTGTCGCCGGCTGGTGCAGCGCAAAGATCATCCGCCGGATGTCCTTGATCGCCAGGTCCAGCTCGTCGACGGCCTCAGCCAGTCGGTTCTGGACGTAAGGGTGACCGGCGACCCGAGCGGCCGACTGCAGGCCCAGGCCAGTGGCGAACAACCGTTGGATGACCACGTCGTGCATATCGCGCGCGATCCGCTCCCGGTCCTCAAGGACCTCCATCCGCGCTCGGTCGCGCTGAGCACTCGCGGCCGTGAGGGTGACCGCCGCCTGGTCGGCATACTGCTTGAGCGGTTCAGCCGAGTCGTAGGCCACGCGGCCCTCATCCCCCGCCCACGCGACGACGAGGAGCCCGATGTGCCCCAGGCCGACACTCATCGGCACGAGCGCGGTCTGGCCGTGGGACTCCAAGCCACTGGCGGCGCGCAAGAGCCCGGCCGACGGATCCGCCGCGGTCTCCCCTTCGTTGGAGACCAGGAGCAGCGGCTCTCCGCTTTCCAGGACAGCGAGCCAGTGTGGTTCGGTCAGCGGGGTGCCGACGATCGCGCCGGCTCGCGGGTCAACGCCGGTGGCGGCCTCAATGACCAAACCGCCGTCCTCGCCGACCAGCGCGATGGCGGCCAGGTCAGCCTGGGCGGCGGAGCAGGCCCGGGAGACGAGCAGACCAAGAGCATCGCGTTTGTCCTGTCCGGACAGCAAGGCCTGGCTCATCTCGCTGATCGCCTCGGACCACTGCTGCTGGCGTCGGGTCTCCTGCAACATCCGGGCGTTGTCGATGGCCATCCCTGCGGCACCGGCGAGCGCCTGGACCAGAGCCTGGTCGTCCTCCGTGAAGTCCAGCCCTCCGACCTTGTCGGCCAGGGACAGCATCCCGAATGCTTGCCCTCGCACCATGACCGGCACCTCGAGCGACGAATTCACCCCAAGCAAGCCGAGATCGTCCGGGTTGAGCCCGTCGGTGACGCTCTCAACGACCCCGGACGCATCCTGGCGCAAGATGCCCAACGACCCATAGCGGGCCCCCACGAGGTAGCACGCACTACGCACCAGCCGCGGGAGCAGGACGTCGAGGTCGAGTTCCGAGCCAACGGCGAGCACGGCGTCCAGGAGAGTGGCGACGGCCTCGGTGGAGCCCGGTAGCCGCAACATGGACGTGGGAGTCACGCAGCCGATGGTATGCCGTGCGGCGGCACCTTTGCGCGGGTCAGGCGGCTTGGACCGGCACGGCCACGACCGGACACGACGCCAGGGCCGCGACGCGCAAGGCGAGGCTTCGCGGTGATTCGTCGTCGGCGCCGATGATGAGAGCGGCCGCGGACCGAGCGAGGTCGACCAGGGTGTCGGTCGGATCGCCGGTTACCACTTCGAAACGGCACGGGATCCCGCGATAGCCGCGCAGGGCCCGCACCGCGGCCCGGAAGGTGGCCTGGTCGGCGTCAGCGCGTTCTTCGGGGCTGAGGTCCTGGTCGACGATCTGGACGAAGCGCAGTCGTGCTCCACGGCGCTGGGCTTCCGCAACTGCGACGCGGGCCACGCCCTCGGCGCGGCCGTCGTTGAGCAGCCCGGCCACGACGTCCCCAGACAGTCCCGGTCGGTACGGAACCGCCGACGGCGACCGCACGATGCTCACGCCTGAATGGTCCGTCGGGCCCTGCAGAAGCCGTCAGGGCCAAAGGTCCCCGAAGTCAGGTGGTCCGGCGCGGGCCCCGTCGCATCGGGTGAGTGGCGGCATACACGGCTGCCTGGGTGCGACTGTCCATGCCCAATTTGTCCAAGATCGACGTGACGTAGTTCTTCACTGTCTTCTCGGCGAGGAACATGCCGTCGGCGATCTGCCGGTTGGTCAACCCCTCGGCGATGTGTTCGAGGATGCGCCGCTCCTGCGGGGTCAGCGAGCGCAGCCGGGGGTCGACGCTGGTTTCGGTGAGACTGGAGCGCACCCGCGCCACAACGTCGGAGGCGATGAGCTGCTCCCCTGCCGCCACCCGACGGATGGCCGCGACGAGGTCATTGCCCTTGATGTCTTTAAGGACATAGCCCGAGGCCCCGGCGAGGACCGCCGCGCGCAAGGCCTGTTCGTCGTCATAGGAGGTGAGGATGACGGCGCGCAGTCCTGGATCGACGGCCCGGACCGCACGGCATACGTCGATCCCGGAGCCATCGGGCAGGCGAGCGTCGAGAACCGACACGGCCGGGCGAAGCGCCGGGATCCGGCGCTCGGCCTCCAGCGCCGAGCCCGACTCGCCGATGACCTCGATGTCGCCGGAGAGCTCGAGGAGCTCCCGCAGCCCGCGGCGCACGATCTCGTGGTCGTCCAGGAGAAACACGGTGATGGTCACCGGCTTAGGGAACCACATCCCCGACCCCCGCGTCTTCCCCCGGTCGAGGGGCGACTACTCGTGCCCGTAGAAGACCTCGTCGACGACCGCACGGGCTCGCCGCGACTGGCGCAGGTATGCCTCGGTGAGGGTGGCGCCGGTGCCCGGCTCGCGGCCCACGATGCGTCCCACCCCATCGGCCTCGCGGACGTCCCCGGGGACCGCGTCTCCGGGGCGCCCCTTCCACAGCAGCACGGCGTTGCGGAGTCGGGCCGCCTGGGTCCAGGCCGCCCGGAGCGTGTCGGCCTGCTCGCTGGTGACCAACCCCAGCCGCTCGGCAGCCGCGAGCCCGGCCATGGTGTTCGTCGCCCGAAGCTCAGGGTGGGCGTGCGCGTGCTGGAGCTGCAGTGCTTGCACGGTCCACTCGACGTCGGTGAGCCCGCCGCGACCGAGTTTGAGATGGGTGCGCGGGTCCGCCCCGCGGGGCAGCCGCTCGGCCTCCACCCGTGCCTTCATGGTGCGCACCTCGCGCAACTGGGTTGCGGTGATTCCCCCAGCGCGCCAACGCAGCGGGTCGATCAGACCCAGGTATGCCGTGGCCACGGCTGCGTCGCCGGCGATCGGGCGCGCGCGCAGCAGCGCCTGGAACTCCCAGGTGAGCGCCCACCGGTCGTAGTAGGCGGCATACGAGGTGAGGCTGCGCGAGAGCGGGCCGTTCTTGCCTTCCGGGCGCAGGTCGATGTCGAGCACCAGCGGATCAGGGCCGGTGGTGGCGACCAGGCGCACCAGCTCCTGGACGACCGCGATGGCTTGGCGCTGGGCGACGTCTTCGGCGACGCCCTCGTGCGGCCGGTGGACGATGATGATGTCGGCATCCGATCCGTAGCCGAGTTCGGCTCCCCCGAGGCTGCCCATTCCGACGACGAGCATGTCGACGACCTGGCCACCCTGCGCAGCGGCCACAGCGGCGCACGCGACATCGAGGGCAGCGGCGATCGTCGCAGCCGCGATGTCGGCCAACGACTGCCCGACCTGGGTCACCTCGATCTCGCCGATCAGGTCGGCCAGGGTGACCCGGAGGATCTCCTGGCGGCGCAGCCCGCCCACTGCGGCCATGGCCTGCTGTGGTTTGTCTGGGCGACGTCCGGCGGCACTGCGGAAGGTCTGGGTCAGCGCGGCTTCGGTGCGCGGGATGAGACCGTCAGGCTCTCCGAGCATCGCGACCGACTCCGGGGCGCGGATGAGCAGGTCGGCGGCATACCGACTCCGGCCGAGGACGTGCGCGAGTCGTTCGGCGGCGCTGCCCTCGTCGCGGAGCATCTTGAGGTACCAGTGAATGGTGCCGAGTTCGTCGCTGACCCGGCGGAAGGCCAGCAGCCCCGCATCGGGATCGGCCTCGTCGGCGAACCAGCCGAGCATGACCGGCAACAGGGTGCGCTGGATGGCGGCCCGCCTCGAGACGCCTGCCGTGAGCGCCTCGACATGGCGCATGGCCCCGGCCGGGTCGCGGAAACCCAATGCCGCGAACCGCTCGCGGGCTTGCTCAGGGCTGAGCGAGGTCTCCGCAGACGACAGTCTCGCGGCTGCGGCTAGCAGCGGCCGGTAGAAGAGTCGCTCGTGGATCCGCCGCACCTCGCGAGCCTGGGCCTGCCACGCGGCCACGACGGCTTTCGCGGGGTCGCCATCCAGGCCCAACGCGCGGCCGAGGATCCGCAACGCGTCGAGCTCGGTCGGCATGAGGTGGGTGCGACGCAGGCGATAGAGCTGGATGCGGTGCTCCAAGGTGCGCAGCAGCCGGTAGGCGGCGTCGAGCGTGGCGGCGTCGTCGCGGGCGACATAGCCACCTCGCGCGAGGGCATGCAACGCCTCCAGGGTGGTCGCCGAGCGGAGGCTCTCGTCGGTGCGGCCGTGCACCAACTGCAGCAACTGGACCGAGAACTCGACGTCACGCAGCCCGCCGGGTCCGAGTTTGAGCTGACGGGCCGCCTCGGCAGCGGGCACGTGCTGCTCGACCCGGCGGCGCATGGCCTGCACGTCCTCGACGAAGTTGTCGCGCCCCGCAGCCCCCCAGATGAGTGGCTTGAGGGTCTCCTTGTAGGCCTTGCCCACCTCGATATCGCCAGCCGACACCCAGGCCTTGAGCAGTGCCTGGAACTCCCAGGTCTTGGCCCACCGCTCGTAGTACGCCTTGTGGCTGGCGATGGTGCGCACTAGCGGACCCTGCTTGCCCTCCGGGCGTAGGGCGGCGTCGACCGGCCAGAGGGTGCCCTCGGCCGTCGACGAGCCGCAGGCCTTCATCGTCGCAGCCGCGAGCACGGCGCCGACCTCTAGGGCGCGCTCCTCGGTGGCTCCCTCGGCCGGCTCCACGACGAAGATGACATCGACGTCGGAGATGTAGTTGAGTTCGCCACCGCCGGTCTTGCCCATGCCGATGATCGCCAGGCGGCAGTCTTCGTGGCCGGGACCGAACTCCTCCCGGGCAATGAGCAGCGCCGCCTCCAGGGTGGCCTCGGCGAGCTGGGCCAGGGCTTCCGCCGCGACGGGCAGGTGGGCGACCGGGTCGGGGCTGGCCAGGTCAAGCGCGGCGATCCGCAGCAACTGGCGGCGATACTCCACCCGCAGGGGGTCGTATGCCGGGGGGTAGCTGCGCGACGGCATACTCGCCGTCGGGTCTGCCGCGGCGCGGTAGTGCGCCGCGATCGCCTCCGTCATCGCCGCCCGCAGATCGGAAGCCGTCGGCGGGGTCGCATCGGCCGCTGCCCGCCAGTGCTCAGGGTGGGTGGCGAGATGGTCGACGAGCGCCCGTGAGCCCCCCAGGGTGACGAGCAGGCGGTGGCGACGGTCGCTGTCGGTCTGCAGGAGTTCGGCCAGCCCGGCGCCGGCCGCCGGACGGGTGACCGTCGCCTCGACGAGTCGCACCAGGCCGAGGACGGCGAGGTCGGGGTCCGCTCCCCGCGACAGCGGCTCGGCGAGGTTGTCGGCGCCTGCCTCACCCACGAGGTCGATCAACACCCGTTCGGCGAGCAGGCCAGCGCTGCGCCCCGGTTCGGCGAATCCGAGCCGAGCGAGCTGGGCACTGGTGCTGTGAGAGCGCTGCACACCCGCTCCGGTCAGAGCTGGGTGAGGTAGCGGTCGAGCTCGAACTGGGTGATCTGCTGCCGGTATTCGCGCCACTCCGCCCGCTTGTTGCGCAGGAAGAAGTCGAAGACGTGCTCACCGAGGGTCTCGGCGACCAGCTCGCTGCGCTCCATGATCTCCAGCGCGCGACCGAGGGATGACGGCAGCGGGGAGATCCCCATCGCACGGCGTTCGGCGTCGGTGAGGCTCTAGACGTCGTCCTCGGCCTCCGGCGGCAGCTCGTAGCCCTCCTCGATGCCCTTGAGCCCGGCCGCCAGCAGCACGGCGAAGGCCAGATAGGGGTTGCAGGCCGAGTCGATCGAGCGCACCTCGACCCGCGTGGAGTTGCCCTTGTCCGGTTTGTACATCGGCACCCGGATCAAAGCCGAGCGGTTGTTGTGCCCCCAGGTCAGGTATGCCGGTGCCTCGCCGCCGCCCCACAGCCGTTTGTAGGAGTTGACCCACTGGTTGGTGACCGCGGTGATCTCGGCGCCGTGGCGCAACAGGCCGGCGATGAACTGCCGGCCAGTGCGCGAGAGCTGGTAGGGCGCCCCGGCCTCGTGGAAGGCATTGGTGTCACCCTCGAAGAGGCTCAGGTGGGTATGCATCCCCGACCCTGGGAACTCCCGGAACGGCTTGGGCATGAACGATGCCCGCACACCCTGCTCGAGAGCCACCTCTTTGACGACGGTGCGGAAGGTCATGATGTTGTCGGCCGTCGACAGCGCATCGGCGTAGCGCAGGTCGATCTCGTTCTGCCCTGGGGCGCCCTCGTGGTGGCTGTACTCCACCGAGATCCCCATGTTCTCCAGCAGCGTGATCGCGGCCCGGCGGAAGTCGTGGGCGGTGCCATGCGGCACATGGTCGAAGTAACCGGCCTCGTCGACCGGCACCGGTGTCACTCGCTTGCCCTTCTGGGGGCGCAGCAGGAAGAACTCGATCTCCGGGTGCGTGTAAAAGGTGAAGCCCAGATCGGCCGCCTTGGCCAGCGCCCGCCGCAGCACATGCCGCGAGTCGGCGAAGCTCGGCTGCCCGTCGGGGGTGAGCAGGTCGCAGAACATCCGGGCCGTGCCGGGGTTCTCGCCACGCCAGGGCAGCACCTGGAAGGTCGCTGGGTCGGGCTTGGCCAGCATGTCGGCCTCGTAGACCCGAGCGAAACCTTCGATGGCCGAGCCGTCGAACCCGATGCCCTCAGCGAAGGCGCCCTCCAGTTCCGCCGGAGCGATGGCGACCGACTTCAGGGCACCGACGACGTCGGTGAACCACAGCCGGACGAACCGGATGTCCCGTTCCTCGATGGTGCGCAGGACGAACTCTTGCTGACGGTCCATACGCCGATCCTGCCGTACCGGTGTTTCACCGACGTTACGCACCCCGGCTCGGCTGGCAGCCTCGCGGGAAGTCAGCCGGACGGCATACCAGGTTGGTCTGTCGGCCAGCCAGGCGCGTCAGTCGCGCGTCACTCCTCGGCGGTCTCGGCCTCGACCCCGGCCTCCCAGGCGCGGTCCTCGGCGTCCCACTTCTCCGTCTTGGCGCGGGCAATCTCCAGCGCACGGCCGGCTTCTTCGGGGGTGTCGTACGGTCCGAGCACGTCCTCCGCGGGGCCGCGGTCGTCGTCGTTCTCCACCCGTCCCGTCGCGATGTTGTACCAGTACTGCATGGCTCCTCCTCGGGTCCCGCCTCGGTCGGCTACCCATACCGTATGCCGTCCGGGCGTCGGATTCGGTGTGCAGTCGTGCCTAGACTCCCCGGTATGCCGGTCCGTCACCCCAGCGTCGCGCCGCACCCCGTCAGTCCACGACGGGCAGTGCCCACCGCCATCCGCCGACCTGAGTACGTCGATCGGGCGGCGCCGGAGCGCTACACCGGGTCTGAGGTCAAGGACGCTGCAACAATCGAGCGGATCCGGGCAGCGGGTCGGGTGGCTGCCCGCGCCATGGCGGCGGCGGCCGAGGCCATCGCGCCAGGCGTGACCACCGACGAGCTGGACGTCATTGCTCACGACTACCTCGTGGCTCACGGTGCCTACCCCTCGACGCTGGGCTATCGCGGGTTCCCCAAGTCGATCTGCACGTCGGTCAACGAGGTGGTGTGTCACGGCATACCGGATGCTCGCGAGTTGCGCGACGGCGACATCGTCAACATCGACATCACGGCCTATCTCGACGGGGTGCATGGCGATACCGACGCCACCTACCTTGTCGGGGAGGTGGACGAGGAGTCGCGGTTGCTCGTGGAACGCACCCGCGAAGCCATGTTCCGCGGCATCAAGGCCGTGGCGCCGGGACGCCCGATCAACGTCATCGGGCGGGTCATCTCCTCCTACGCCAAGCGGTTCGGCTATGGCGTGGTGCGCGATTTCACCGGCCATGGGATCGGCGAGGCCTTCCACAGCGGCCTGATCGTCCCCCACTACGACGCCGCACCGGCCTACGACACCGTCATGGAGCCGGGCATGACGTTCACCATCGAGCCGATGCTCAACCTCGGCACGCACGAGTGGGAGATGTGGGACGACGGGTGGACCGTCGTCACCGCGGACAAGGCGCGTTCGGCGCAGTTCGAGCACACCATCCTGGTCACCGAGACGGGCAGCGAGATCCTCACTCTCCCGTAAGTCGCGGGTTTAGGTCATAATGCGAACTAATTGTTGTAACCCGGTCGCTCTCGCGCCCCAACCCATGCTCAGGAGGCCCAGATGTCAGGAACCCCCCGCGTCGCGCTCGGCATCGACATCGGCGGCTCTGGCATCAAGGGAGCGCCGGTCGATCTGGTCACCGGCACGCTGATCGGTGAGCGGGTCAAGATCGCGACGCCCGAGCACTCCACGCCGCAGGCCGTGGCCGCCATCGTCGACCAGATCGCCGACCAATTCGTCGACTCGCTGCCCAAGGACGCGCCGATCGGCGTGACCATCCCCGGGGTGGTCCAGCATGGAATCGTTCGGACGGCCGCCAATATCGACCGTGGGTGGATCGACTGCCCCGGCCAAGAGATCTTCTCCCAGGCCCTGGGCCGGCATTGCCTGCTGGTCAACGACGCCGACGCGGCCGGGGTCGCCGAGGTGCGCTACGGCGCAGCCAAGGGCAAGGACGGACTGGTCATCCTCACCACCCTCGGCACGGGAATCGGCATCGCCCTGCTGCACAACGGGGTGCTCATCCCCAACGCCGAGCTAGGCCACCTCGAGGTCGACGGATACGACGCCGAGACACGTGCCGCCGCGTCCATCCGCGAGCGCGACGGCCTGTCGTGGACCAAATGGGCCGCCCGGCTGCAGCGCTACTACACGACGGTCGAGAATTTGCTGTGGCCCGACCTCTTCCTCGTCGGTGGCGGGGTCTCGCGCAAGGCCGACAAATTCCTGCCACTGCTGCACCTGCGCACCCCGATCATCCCGGCCGCCCTGCAGAATCAAGCGGGCATCATCGGCGCCGCGGCGCTCGCGGCCGACTGACCCCCCCCAGCAGCCGCACCTCGTGCGGGCCTGCTCGTTGACGTCCACGACCTGAAGGTCAGACGGTGGCGCTCCCCTGCCCCGCAAGGTCGTGCAGGGTCACCTGGTCGCGCCCGCCATGCGTGAGGATGTGGGTGAGGTAGAGGTTGCGCCCGGGCGCAGCGAGCAGCCCGTCGTGGATCGGCACCATGGCCTTCGGTGCGACTCGCCGCACGAAGTCGATCGAGTCCCGGACCGCGCACCACGGGGCGTTGATGGGCACGGCGAGCACGTCGACCTCCTCGACCGGCGCGTCATAGGCGTCTCCCGGATGGAACAACCGACTCTCCCCCGGCGCCGTGATGAGGACACCCACGTTGTCGACGGTCGGCACGCCGTCGTGGTTGAACGCGTGCTTCTCCCCGCGCGGGCTGACCGTCACCTCGCCAATGCTCAGGTCATCACTCTGGCGCAAGACACCTGCCGTCAGCCCGTCGGAAGCGAGGATCGCCGCGGTCTGAGGATCGGAATACAGGGCGACACCTGAATTGCGCGCGAGAACACCTCTGAGCCGGCCGATGTCGAGGTGGTCGGCGTGTTGGTGGGTGACGAGGATCGCGTCGAGACCGGTGAGCTCCTCGAACCCGGCCGACCAGCCGCCCGGATCGATGAGCAGGCGTTGGTCGGCGATCTCGACGAGGAGGCAGGAGTGTCCCAGGTGAGTGAGGCGCATAGCTCACCGTAGCCCGGGTGGACGGCATACCGGCAGCCATGCCGACAGACCAGGCTGGGATGCCGGGCGGCAAAGCGGTGCACGGCATACCAGCCAGGTATGCCGGGTCACTAGGCTGGTCGCGAACCCTCATGCCGCGACCGTGGAAGGCGAGGAAACCCCATGCTCCCCCCCGTTGACGCCACTACCACCCCCGCCTGGGCCCGCCTGCGCGAGCTGCGCGAGGGGTTCACCCCCGACCTGCGGGGGTGGTTCGCGGTCGACCCGGGGCGGGCGGCGGCGTTCACTCGCACGTGCGGCGACCTGCACGTCGACCTGTCCAAGAACCTCCTGACCGCCGAGATCCTCGACGCCCTCGTCGAGCTCGCCGATCAGGTGGGTCTGGCTCAGCGGCGGGACGCGATGCTCGCCGGTGAGCGGATCAACGTCACCGAGAATCGTGCGGTGCTGCACACGGCGCTGCGCCGCCCGCAGGGGGCGCCTCTTGTCGTGGACGGTCAGGACGTCGACCACGACGTCCACGAGGTGCTCGCTCGCGTCTACGCCTTCGCCGACCAGGTGCGCTCGGGAGCGTGGGTGGGCGTGACCGGCAAGCGCATCGAGACCGTCGTCAACATCGGCATCGGCGGGTCCGACCTCGGGCCGGTCATGATCTACGAGGCGCTGGCCCCCTACGTGCAGCCGGGGCTGCGGGTGCGGTTCATCTCCAATATCGACCCGACCGATGCCGCGCAGAAGACCGCCGACCTCGACCCGGAGACCACTCTCGTCATCGTCGCGAGTAAGACCTTCACGACGCTTGAGACGTTGACCAACGCGCGGCTGGTGCGGGCCTGGCTGCTTGACGGGCTGGTGGCCGCCGGCGCCATCGCCGACGACGAGACGGCCCGCCGCGAGGCCGTCGCCAAGCACTTCGTCGCCGTGTCGACGGCGCTGGACAAGGTGGCCGACTTCGGGATCGACCCGGCGAATGCGTTCGGCTTCTGGGACTGGGTCGGCGGGCGCTACTCCGTGGACTCCGCGATCGGCACCTCGGTGTGCGTCGCGATCGGACCGGAGCGCTTCGCCGAGCTGCTCGCCGGGTTCCATGCCGTCGACGAACACTTCCGCACCGAGCCGTTCGAGCGCAATGTGCCGGCACTGATGGGACTGCTCAACATCTGGTACGTCAACTTCCTCGACGCCCGCACCCACGCCGTGCTCCCCTACGCCCAGCAGTTGAGCCGGTTCGCGGCCTACCTGCAGCAGCTGACCATGGAGTCCAACGGCAAGTCGGTGCGCTGGGACGGCACGCCGGTCACTAGCGCCACCGGCGAGGTGTTCTGGGGCGAGCCCGGCACCAACGGCCAGCACGCCTTCTACCAACTCATCCACCAGGGCACCCAGCTCATCCCCGCCGACTTCATTGCGGTGGCCACCCCGGCCTATCCGCTGCGCGATGGGGCCGCTGACGTGCACGAGCTGTTCCTCGGCAACTTCTTCGCCCAGACCGCGGCGCTGGCGTTCGGCAAGACCGCCGACGAGGTGCGGGCCGAGGGCACGGCCGAGGCGATCGTGCCGGCTCGGGTGTTCGAGGGCAACCGCCCGACGACGTCGATCATGGCGCCTGCCCTGACGCCCTCGGTCGTCGGCCAGCTGGTGGCGCTCTACGAGCACATCACCTTCACCCAGGGGATCGTCTGGGGCATCGACTCCTTCGACCAGTGGGGCGTGGAGTTGGGCAAGCAGTTGGCCAAGGCCCTCGAGCCCGCTGTCGCCGGTGACGCCGCGGCCTTGGCTCGCCAGGACCCCTCGACGCGCGGGCTCATCGAGTACTACTTGGCGCACCGCGAGCGCTGACCCCGGAAACCGGCCGGACGGCATACCCGGTCGCTGCTGGTTCTCCGGTATGCCGTCTGGTCGCCTCGGTGCCGCGCGCCCCGGATGCTGCCGCGCGGCATACCAAGCACATGCCTGGTATGCCGCGCGGGTGGCCCCCTCCCCCTGCACGGGAGGGGCCGGTCCGGTCGCTACCCCTCGATCACGCCGGACTGCTCCTTGATGGCGACGTGCAGCTGCTCAAGTGCCAGGTGCTGCAGGCGCACGCCCTCCTTGCCCAGGCGGCTGCTGTGCGCGCCGACCTGCAGTAGATGCCCGACGCGCTCGATGAACGGGCCCCACGGACCGACCGGTCCGCCGGGACCGCCTCCGATCGGGATGACGAAGCCGCCGCCGTCGACGTCGATCCCGCCGAAGATGAGCCAACCCTGGCGCTTGTCGGTGCCCGGACGTGGGATCGCGATCTGCTGGGCCCGATAGGCGGCGATGGCCAGGCCGGACGCGCCCTGCGCGAGGGAGGCTGTCGCGCCGGTCGCGGAGGCGTCTCCGAGCCAGCTCTGGAAGACCTGCCCGCCGTGGACCGACCCGTATGCCGTGAGCACCTGGGCGGCTTTGGTGGGGACCCAGCCGGCGACATTGGCTGTGGAGGTCAAGCTCGGGTCGCTCGTCACGGTGACGAAGTCGTCGTCGACGAAGTCGTTGAGCGTGGCCGAGAAGGCGTCGATGAGGTAGCCGGAGTCACCGGGGCCACCGTCGCCGCCCACCGGGTAGTACCACGCGGTGAGGGTGAGCGGGCTGTCGCCGACCTGCTGGTCGATCGAGGAGGTCGTGGTGACCGCTCCCCCGATGCCGTCAGAGGCGCTCCAGAAGACGAACCGCAACCCCTCCAACTCGGCGGCGGTGGCGTGGACGACGCTGCCGGGGGTGGCTTCGGTGCTGGCGCCGCCGATGAGGGTGGACGATGTCGGGCCAGACCGGGGCTGACGGTGGTGGCCAGCCGGCGAACCGATTCGTTTGGCGTTGATGACAACGTGAGTCATGGGGAACCTCGCTCATGAGCTGGGTGACCGCGGGGAGAGAAGCGGTCACTGACGAGGAGCGCGAAGACTGTCTGGTGATACGTCCCGTCCCGGGAGACCTGGTCTCGGTCAGCCTTCGAGGGCCAGGGCGAACGGGAGCACGGCCGGTGCCCCGGCCAGTCGCAAAGCTCTCCCTGCGATGGTCAGCGTCCAGCGCGAGCTCACCAGGTCATCGACCAGCAGGACCGGCCCGTCGAGGGCGGCGACTTGAGTCGCGACCTCTGCGGGGACGACGATGCGGTCCCAGACCTGGGCGAGGCGGAAGGCCGAGTTGCCGCCGGGTTCTCCGAAGGGTCCCCGACCGGCATACCCGAGGGTGCCGAGGAACGGCAGCCGCCCGACCTGCGCAAGGGCGTCAGCCAGAGACCCCACCAGCTGGGGGTGGCGGCGTGAGGGCATGGCGACGACTGCGACGGGCCGCTGGGCCCAGCCCCAACCGCGCAGCACGTCGATACTGCCCTGGACGAGCGGGGTGGTGACGGGGGCATCCTCGCGCAACGCCTCGCGGACCCGGGTGCCCCACCCGAGATCGCTGAACCGCGCCAGTACTCGCCCTTGCTGAATGCTCTCGGCGGCGGCGATGCGGCCCTTGACGGGCACGCCGAGACGGTCCATGCCGGTGGGCCATTGCAGCCGCGGTTCGATCGGCACGCCGACTCGCGACAGGGCCATGCGGGCTTGGCCCATGGCGTCGCCGCGGATGCCCTCGGCGAACCACCTGCCGGTGCACGTGTCGCACCGACCGCATGCCTGGGCGGTGTGGTCGTCCAGGCAGCGCTGCAGGTAGGCCATCCGGCATTCGGTGGTCAACTCGTACTCAAGCATGAGCTGCTGCTCGCGGGTTCTGGCCGCAGCCACCCGTTCGTAGCGCTCGGCGTCGTAGCGCCACGGCATACCGGTCGCCACCCAGCCGCCGGGCACCCGGGTGACCGCCCCGTCGACGTCGAGCACTTTGAGCAGCAGGTCGAGGCGAGTACGGCGGATGTCGACCACGCTCTCGATGGCGGCTGTCGACATCGCGCGGGGTGACTGCACGAGCGCCCGGAGCACGGCCTCGGCTTGCTCTGGTCGCGGCATGGACGCCGACGCGAAGTAGGCCCAGATCTCGCGGTCCTCGGCGCCCGGCAGCAGCAGCACGTCGGCGCTGGCAGTGGCCCGCCCGGCGCGGCCGATCTGCTGGTAGTAGGCAACGGGAGAGGCCGGGGCTCCGACGTGGACGACGAACCCCAGGTCAGGCTTGTCGAAGCCCATCCCCAGGGCCGAGGTGGCGACCAGGGCCTTGACCTCGTTGTCTCGCAATGCCGTTTCGAGTCGTTCGCGCTCGGCCGGGTCGGTGCGGCCGGTGTAGGCCGCGACCGAGTGCCCGGCTCCCGCGAGCGCGCTGGCCAGATCTTCGGCGCCCGCGACGGTGAGCGCATAGACGATTCCGCTGCCGGGCAGGGTCGGCAGTTGGTCGAGCAGCCAACCCAGGCGCTGCTCGGCAGTGAGGCTCGGCGCGACGCCGAGGCGCAGCGACGCTCGCGCCAACGATCCGCGCAGGGTGCGGACGGTATGCCGTGTGCCTGCCGCCGCGACTCCGCCCGCCCCGCCGTCGCCCGCGCCGACCTCGCCCGCGCCGGCCTTGCCCGCGATGACTCCCGCCGCCCCGGCCCCGGCCGCCCCGACTCCGGCCGCGCCGACCCCGGCCGCGATGACTCCGGCCGCCCCGACCCCGGCCGCGCCGACTCCGGCCGACCCGACTCCCGCCGACCCGACCTGGAGTTGGGCGGCGACGTCCTCGACCACGCGGGCGTTGGCGGTGGCCGTGGTGGCGAGGACGGGGGTGTCTCGGGGCAGAGCGGTCAGAAGGTCGGCGATCCGGCGGTAGTCGGGGCGAAAATCGTGCCCCCAGTCGCTGACGCAGTGTGCTTCGTCGACGACGAGCAGCCCGGCCCGCGCAACGAGGTCGGGGAGCTGCTCGGCTCGGAAACTCGGATTGGTGAGGCGCTCGGGGCTCACGAGCAGCACGTCGACTTCGTCGGCGGCAAGAGCTTCCTGGACCTGCGGCCAGTCGAGTTGGTTGGCGGAGTTGAGCGACACGGCTCTGATGCCGGCCCGCTCACCTGCCGCGATCTGGTCCCGCATGAGCGACAGCAGCGGCGACAGGATCACCGTTGGGCCGGCCCCTTGAGCGCGCAGCAGTGCCGTGGCGACGAAGTAGACGGCTGACTTGCCCCACCCCGTTCGCTGCACGACCAGCACCCGCTCGCGATCAACGACCAGCGACCGGATCGCCTCTAGCTGGCCGTCGTGGAACTGCGCGTCGGCTCGCCCCACCAGCGCGCGCAAAGCGGTCAGAGCCTGCGCATCGAACCCTTCGGCCGCCACCTCAGCCCCAGACTCCACGGTCCCCACCTCAGCCCCAGACTCCACGGTCCCCACCTCAGTGCCAGACGCCAGGGGTCGCGGACCCTGCCCCGATGCCGGCGGCGCGGTCGGGATCAGCGACTCCATCGTGAGCAGCGGCTGGGAGGTTGGTCACGCGCTCCACCGTATGCCGGCCCACCGACACCAACGGCTCTCCATCCACAGGGGCGGGATCGCATGCCGAGCACGGAAAGGTAGTGCCACCCATCAAGCACGCAGCTGGAAGTGGACGGTCTTCGCCCCCGATGCGGCGGCGCTATGCCCGCAGGGTGAAGTGGACGGTCTTCGCCCCCGCGCCGTTCTCGTGTGCCTGGGCATCTCGGGTGATCTGGTGGTGGTATGCCGGGTCGTGCATCTTC
>Ga0116180_1002227_pt1 | contig 15465 bp, 13 predicted proteins | sample AD_UKC073_MetaG_FD_89804 | JGI IMG/M metagenome (GOLD analysis project Ga0116180, IMG submission 89804) | Active sludge microbial communities of municipal wastewater-treating anaerobic digesters from USA - AD_UKC073_MetaG | ecosystem: Engineered > Bioreactor > Anaerobic > Digestate | place: USA...
CCCTCACGGCCTTGCGACCGCTCCAGCGCTCGGCGGGCCAGAGAGCCTCCAGTGGCCGCATGATCGAATAGGCGATCGCCAGCTCGAGAATGCCGATGAGGACGAACTCGATCCCCTCGAAGCCCATTTCCACGTAGCTGGCCAGGCCCAGCGCAAACAGCACGGGCTGAACCAGCCGGTCAAACAGCCAGCCCTGGGTGGCGACGAAGAGGTCGGTGAGAAAGGTGATCATGGCGTCGGCACGCGGGCAAAGCAGAAACCGCGGGCCTTCAGGCCGGCGATCAGGGGGTCGAGCATGGGCGCGAAGGGGTCCTGGCGGGACCAGATGCCCAGATGGGCCATCAGGATGTCACCGCTCCGGATCTGCGCCAGGGCCCGCGCCAGCAGGGTGGCGTTGGGGTAGGTGTGGGATGGCAGTTCGTCGCCGAGAAAACCGGCGGCCGCCCAGTGCACGTGGCGATAGCCGCAAGCCTGAGCCGCCTTGAGGGTGAGTGGGGTGGTCCGGCCCCCGGGGGCACGCCACAAGGGGTCGAGGGGACGCCCCGTGAGGGCCTGGAAGCGCGTGTCGGGGGCTTTCAGTTCGGCGCAGATCTGGGCAGCGTCGAGTTGTGCCCGGGTGCCGTCCATCAGTCGATAGGTCACCCGGCCATCGGCACCATCCCGTTGAAAGCTGCCGTGGCGCCAGGTGTGGCTGCCGAAGGCGTGGCCTTCCGCGACCCGGGCCTTCCAGTAGTCCGCCCAGCTGGCGTCGAGGGCGTGGTCACCGCGCAGGGTCTTTTCCTGGGCCACGAAGAAGGTCGCCTTCACCTGGTGCTTGTCGAGGATCGCCGCGATCGCGTCGGCGTGGCGCATGTTGCCGGTATCGAGGGTCAGGTATACCGTGCCCCGGCAGGTCTCGGCGCTGGCGCCGTGGGCAAGGCCGGCGATGGCAAGCAGCGCGGCGGGCAGGTATGGGCGGACGGTGCTCATTGCCGTGGGGCGTGGTTGATGAACGATACACCGTGGGGGGAACGGCCCACCCGGATGGAGTGGGAGAGCTTCTTCTGCTCCAGGTTGACCACCTGCACGGTGCGGGCAAAACGGGCGGTGGCCCACAGCTCCTTGCCGTCGGCGCGAATCTCCATGTCGTCGGGGCCACCGGGAACGTCGTAGCTCTCGACGAGGCTCAGGGTCTGCATGTCCACGAGGGAGATGCTGCCCTTGATGGTGCGGTTCGAGACGAAGACATGGCGTCCATCGCCCCGGGGCAGGAAGTTGTGTGCCCCCCGGGCGGTGGTGATGCGCTTGATGGTGCGGCGGGCTCGCCAATCGATAACTTCAACATAGTCGGCGCCCATGATGCCCACCAGCAGGTAGCGGTCGTCGGGGGTCATGTGGATGCCGGCCGGGGTCGGGCCCACCGGATGCTTCCAGGCGGGCTGACGGGTTTTCAGGTCGATGGCGAGGACTTCGTTGGAGTCCTGCAGGGTGATGAAGACGAACTGGCTGGCCTTGTCGAACGCCATGTGGGACGGCGTCTTCTCCGCCGGGACGCGGGCGACCAGGCTGAAATCGGAGGCACGATACAGATCCACCCGGTCGAGGCGCAGCGAATTTGCGACGAACCAGCTCTTGTCGGGCGAGAAACCGAGCTGGTAGGGGTCGGAAATGTTCTTGATGCGCTTCTGCTCCTTGCCCGTGCGCGGGTCAAAGAAGACAAGTTCGTTGGAAACCGCACAGGCGACGATGACCGCGCTGTCGTCGGGCATGGCCATCAGGTGATGGGGCTCCTTGCAGGCCGGCGCGCGGCCGGTCTCCTGATAGCTGCGGGTGTCGATGAAGCTGACGCTCTCATCCACCGAGTTGAGGACGATGGCCGTTTCGGCGTGGAGCCCCGGAGTGAGGAGGGTAAGGGCGAGGAGGGCAGTCAGGCGGAGGTGCATCTTCGGGGCGGGCGGGTTGCGGTAGCAGGCTTACCTTAACGCCACGCAGCCTTTGGCGATGACGCATCTTTCATGTGTCTGTCAAAGGTTTGCAGATTTGCCCGGAGAAGTGTCGCCCGCTGTGCGGTGTGTCACTCCGGGCGGGCGATGATGCGCAGATCCCGACCGACCATGCGCACATCCTGGAAGGCGAGGGGGCGCTTGCTGGTGAGGCTGCTCAGGGCTGGCAGGTTGAAGAGTCCACGGGCCGCGTCGCCGACCAGCGCCGGAGCCAGGTAGAGGACCAGCTCGTCCACGCAGCCTTCCCGCAGCAGGGATCCGTTGAGCTTGAAGCCACTTTCGGCGAGAACCTCGTTGAGGCCTCGGCGGCCCAGCTCGCGCATCAGGGCGGGCAGATTCACCTTGCCGCCGCCGTCGGGCAGGATCACGACATCGGCACCCCGCCGCTGCAGCGCGGCGATGCGGTCGGCGTCGTTGAGTGCCGCGGCGATGAGAACCGGCCCGCCGTCGAGCAGGCGGGCATTGAGGGGCGTCTCGAGGCGGGCATCGACCACGACACGCAGGGGCTGGCGTTCGGTGGGGATCGCCCGGACATTGAGCTGCGGGTTGTCGTCACGCACGGTGCCGATGCCCGTCAGGACGGCGCAGGAGCGGGCGCGCCAGCGGTGGGCGTCCCGGCGGGCATCGTCGCCGGTGATCCACTGGGAGACACCGTTCTCGAGCGCCGTCTTGCCGTCGAGGGTGGCCGCCACCTTCAGGCGCAGCCACGGGCGGCCACGGGTCATGCGTGAGATGAAACCGATGTTGAGCGCGCGGGCCTCGGACTCCTGGAGGCCGGAGTGGGTAAGGATGCCGGCGTCCCGCAGGCGGGCGAGGCCGCGTCCGGCCACCAGGGGGTTGGGGTCTTCCATGGCCACCACCACCCGGCTTACGCCGGCCTTGACCAGCGCGTCGGCACAGGGTGGCGTGCGTCCGTGGTGGGAGCAGGGCTCGAGGGTCACGTAAGCCGTAGCACCCCGGGCCCTTTCGCCGGCCATGGCAAGGGCGTGGACTTCGGCGTGGGGTTCGCCGGCGCGCACATGCCAGCCTTCACCGATCATCTCGCCGTTCTGCACGATCACGCACCCGACGCGGGGATTGGGTGTCGTGGTGAGCAGCCCGCGTGCCGCCAGTTCGAGGGCGCGGGCCATCCACCGGTAGTCGTCGGCGGTGGCAGTCATGGGGGCAAACCTTCAGGAGGTCTTGGGGGGGCGGCCACGGGGACGGGTGCTGACTTCACGGATGACTTCCGAGAATTCGTCCACGTCCTCAAAGGCACGGTAAACCGAGGCAAAGCGGATGTATGCAACCTTGTCGAGCTTCTTCAGCTCGCGCATCACCAGCTCGCCGATGCGTTCGGAAGGTATCTCCCGCTCGCCGGAGGAGAGCAGCTTGGCTTCGATGCGGTCAACCGCGGCATCGACACTCTCGGCCGTGACCGGCCGCTTGCGCAGGGCCAGGCTCAGGCTTCCGAGCAACTTGTCGCGACTGAAGTCGGCGCGGCTGCCGTTTTTCTTGACCACCTGGGGCATCTTGAGGTCGATGCGTTCGTAGGTGGTGAAGCGCTTGTCGCAGGAGAGGCAGCGACGGCGGCGCCGCACGATGTCACCGTCCTCGTTCTCACGGGTGTCGGTGACCTGCGTGTTGTCGGCGCCGCAGAAGGGGCAATGCATGGGCTAGTGCGTCTGCCTGCCGGTACGGCTGTCAGGCACCATACACCGGGAACTTGCGGCACAGCTCGGCAACCTTGGCGCGCACGTTTTCGGTGGTGGCTTCGTCGTTGGGCTTGTCGAGCACGTCGGCGATGAGATGCGCGATGCGCTCGGCCTCGATCTCGGTGAAACCACGGGTGGTCATCGCCGGGGAGCCGATGCGGATGCCGGAGGTGACGAAGGGCTTCTGGGGATCGTTCGGGATCGAGTTCTTGTTGACGGTGATGTGGGCGCGGCCCAGCGCGGCTTCGGCTTCCTTGCCGGTGATGTTCTTGGATTGGAGATCCACCAGGAACACGTGGCTTTCGGTGCGGCCGGAGACGATGCGCAGACCACGCTCTTCACCCAGAACGCGGGCCATGACGCGGGCGTTGGCGATGACCTGTTCCTGGTAGCGCTTGAACTGGGGTTCGGCGGCTTCCTTGAAGGCCACGGCCTTGGCGGCGATGACGTGCATCAGCGGGCCACCCTGAAGACCCGGGAAGATGGCGGAGTTGAGAGCCTTCTCATGCTCGGCCTTCATCAGGATGATGCCGCCGCGGGGGCCGCGCAGGGTCTTGTGGGTGGTGGAGGTGACCACGTCGGCGTGGGGCACCGGGTTGGGGTAGTAGCCGGCGGCGATGAGGCCGGCGTAGTGGGCCATGTCCACCCAGAAGATGGCGCCGATTTCCTTGGCGATCTTGGCGAAGCGCTCGAAGTCGATGCGCAGGGCGTAGGCCGAGGCGCCGGCGATGATGATGCGCGGCTTGTGCTCGCGGGCCAGCGCTTCCATCTTGTCGTAGTCGATCTCTTCGTTCTGGTCGAGGCCGTAGGCGACGACGTTGAACCACTTGCCGGACATGTTGAGCGGCATGCCGTGGGTCAGGTGACCGCCTTCGGCAAGGCTCATGCCCATGATGGTGTCGCCGGGCTTGGCGAAGGCCATCAGCACGGCCTGGTTGGCCTGGGAGCCGGAGTTGGGCTGGACGTTGGCGGCTTCTGCGCCGAACAGGGTCTTGAGGCGGTCGATGGCGAGCTGCTCGGCCAGGTCGACGAACTCGCAACCACCGTAATACCGCTTGCCCGGATAACCTTCCGCATACTTGTTGGTGAGCTGGGAGCCCTGGGCTTCCATGACGGCTGCACTGACATAGTTCTCGGACGCGATCAGTTCGATGTGATCTTCCTGACGGCGGTTTTCGGCCTCAATGGCTTGCCAGAGTTCGGGGTCGACCTTGGCGAGGGTATTTTGCTTGGAAAACATGGCGATCCGGGTGGGTTTGAGTCAAAAGGGGAGTTTAACACGGCCCTTCACGCTTGCCGAAAGCCGGTGTTCCAAAACAGTGCGTCCCCGCCCCCTTGATGCGGGGCGGGGACGCCGGGGGAGGGGGCTCAGACCCGGAAGTGGCTGACCTTGGCTTCCAGGTCTGCCGCCAGTTGTTCGAGCAGGGCGGTCTGTTCGTGGGTGTGGCGGGTGATCTGGTTGTTCTGCTCCGCCATCTGGGCGATCCGCTCGACACCGCGGGCAACCTCCTGGCTGGCGGCGCTCTGCTCCCGAGTGGCGTCGGCAATGTCATTGACGGCGCCGGTGGTGCGGCCGCTTTCGTTGCGGATGGTGTCGAGCATGACGCCCGAGTCGGTGGCCAGCTCGACGCCCTGGCGCACGTCACCGGTGACGCCCTTGATCATCGCCACGACCCGGTCGGCTTCGCCCTGAACCTCGGACACCGTGGCCGAGATCTCGCGGGTGGAGCTGGCGGTGCGCTCGGCCAGCTTGCGTACTTCGTCGGCCACCACGGCAAAGCCGCGGCCGCTCTCGCCCGCCCGGGCCGCCTCGATGGCGGCATTGAGGGCGAGCAGGTTGGTCTGGTCGGCGATCTCGTTGATGATCTTGCCGATGTTCGAGATGCGCGCAGAGCGTTCGGACAGCAGGTTCACCGCTTCGCCGGCCTTGTTGATCTCGTCGGCGATGCGGTCCATGCCGTCGATCATGTTCCGCACCTTCAGACCGCCATCATCGGCGTGGACCTGGGCCTGCTGGGTGATGTCCCTGGCCATGGCGGCGCTGTCCGAGACATGGGTGATGCTGACCGACAGCTCTTCGATGGCGGACGCGAGCCCGGCCGCCGCTTCGCTCTGGGAGGTGGTGCCATTGACCACCTGATCGGAGCCCAGGCGCACGGTGCGTGCCGAATCCTTGACCGTATTGGCTGTATGGATCACGTCACCGATCAGGCTGCCGATCTTGCGGGTGGTGCTGTCCAGGGAGCGGGTGATCTGGTCCAGCTCGTTGGCGCTGTCGGCTGCAGTCTCGGGGAAGGTCACGCTCAGGTCGCCATCACCGATCCGGCGGGTCGCATCGAGCAGGCCCTTGATGGGCGACAGGCGGTTGCGGGTGATGAAATACAGCACCAGGGCGAGCAGCAGCGCGCCGCCGATGCACAGGGCGATGAGATTGTTGCGGAGCTGGCGGGCTTCCACGGTGAATTCATCGATGAAGCTGCCGGTGGCGACGATCCAGCCCCAGGAAGGCGCGCTGTCGAAGACGATCATCTTCTGCGCCGTCTCGGTGCTGCCCGGGCGGCTCCAGGCATAAGTCATGATGCCCTGCTTGCGCCGCACCTGCTCGGCCACGATCTCGCTCAGGCTCGGGTTGCCGATCTCGCCCAGAGTCTTGCCGGTAAAGCTGGGGTGGTGGATGAGCTCGGTCTTGGCTGCGTCCTCTTGGGGCGCAAGCACGTAGGCGTAGCCGGTGGTGCCGGACTTGATCTCGCCCAGGGCGCCGAAGAGACGCTCCATGTCGCCCTGGATGTCCACCCGGGCGGCCATGGCCCCGATGACCTTGCCGTCTTCGCCAAGAACAGGTTCGATGGCCGAGATGTAGTACTTGCCCGAGCGCTTGACCACACCCGTGTAGCTCTTGCCACTCAGCAGGGCCCGGGCTTCGGGGCTGTTGCCGGGGATGGGCGTGCCCTCGCTGCTCTTTCCATCCTTGGTCTTGAGCAGGGTCGCGCCGCGCACAAACTCATCGCCGACCCGGATCAGCAGCGCGGGGTCTGCGTCGATCTGGCGCTTGATGCTTTCCAGCAGGGCGGTGTTGCCGTTGACGATGCGATCGCCGCTGCGTACGACCGGTACCTGGTAGCTCCCGGAGGCCATCGTGTCGGGGCCGAAGCGGAGCTTGCCCGTACTGTCCTTCATGCGGGCCAGGCCCTTGTTCGCCTGGGAGACGGCGTTGCCGTGGTTGAGCTCCAGCATCCGCACGATGCTCTGGATCTGGTTGTTGAGTTCTTCCTCGGTCTTCGCCAGGGCCGCGCGCTCGGCGAAGTAGGTGGTGAAGACAATCAACCCTGAAAAGATCAGGACGCTGACGGCAGTGGCCGCGAGCGCGATCTGGTGGACGAGGGACAGACGGTTGAGCTTGAGCATGGAGGACTCCGACGGGATTTGCCAGATTGGCACCGGGATGCCCGATGGAAACGGCCGGAGTCCGCATAACTTTAGCGGGGCGCCTCGATGTGGCGGCCCGGATCAGGCGTTGGGCAGCTCGTCCAGTGCGCTGTCCAGATGCGCCTGCTCGGCCCAGGCAATCAGCCGCCAGTCGGCACCGTCCCAGTCGATCCAGTTCAGGGCCGCGTTGGGGATGGTGAAATCGCGGGGTGTTTCAAGGGGTTTGCCCGTTGCCAGGCGATGAGCCACGTCGAGAACGCCGCCATGGGTAACCACCAGTACCGCGCTGTCCTGGTGGCGTGCCGCGATGTCATGGAGGGCCTCGTGGATGCGAGCGGCAAATTGCCGCAGGCTCTCGCCGCCGCCCGGGAAGACGAACTCGGGGTCGCGGCTTTCAAAGTGATGGTAGTCGTCCGGGAAGCGTGCCCGGGCTTCGTCATAGGTGAGGGCCTGGAAGGCACCGTAGTGCCGCTCGCGCAGGCGGGCGTCGATGACCGGCTGCAGGTTGCAGCGGGCGGTGATTGCGTCGGCGGTCTGGCGCGCGCGCAGCAGGTCGGAGGCGTAGGCGGCGGCGAAGCGCCTGCTGGCGAGGCTGGCCGCCGTGGCCTGGGCCTGGGCCAGACCGGTGTCGTTGAGGGGGATGTCGGTATGGCCCTGGAGGCGCCGTCCAGCATTCCAGGCGGTTTCGCCGTGACGAACCAGGCAGATGCGGGTGCTCATGATTGGCTGCGGGTAAAGATAGAAGGAAGAGAGGCGGCGGAAGTATCGCACGGCGTGCCGGGGTCAAGAAACGCGGCCCGCCAGAGGGCGGAAATCCGCTCCAGCACTGGTTTTGAAGCAAATTGACGCTACGGTAGGCGTAATCCCTGATTGTTGCGGGATCTATCTCACCGATAATCCCAGCCCAGCAAACATGGGTTTTCAAAGCCCCGGTCAGAAGATCTTCACATTAAAGGAGGTGCGGGACGTGCAGGCCCTGCTAAAACTATCACGCGCTATCGATGCGCTTTCCACGGGGGTCGGCAAGGCGGCGATCTGGCTCGTCTTGGTCGTGACCATCATCAGCGCCGTCAACGCCTTTGTGCGTTATGCCTTCAATTACAGCTCCAACGGCTTGCTCGAGATCCAGTGGTATCTGTTCTCGGCCATCTTCCTGCTGTGCGCCGGCTATACCCTGATGCGCAACGAGCACGTGCGTATCGATGTGATCTCCGGCCGTTTCTCGCCCCGGGTGCATGCCTGGATCGACATCATCGGTACGCTTTTTTTCCTGGCCCCCATGGCGGTGGCGGTGCTTTATCTGTCCTGGCCGATCTTCATCAATGCCTATCTGAAGAACGAGTACTCATCGAACGCGGGCGGGCTGATCATCTGGCCGGTGCGGGCCCTCGTTCCCCTGGGTTTCTCACTGCTGATCCTGCAGGGCGTGTCCGAACTCATCAAGCGCTTCGCCTTCCTGAAGGGCCTGATTCCTGATCCCAACGCCAAGCCGAAGGCACCTTCTGCCGAAGAAGAATTGGCCCAGGCCATCAAGCAGCAACGCGGGGAGACTGCCTAAATGGAATTCATCGCTGCCAACATGGCACCCCTGATGTTCGGGTCGCTGGTGCTGTTCATGCTGTTCGGCTACCCGGTGGCCTTTGCCCTCGCCGCCAACGGTATCGTCTTCGGCCTGATCGGTATCGAGCTGGGCATGCTCACCCCGGCCCTGTTCCAGGCGCTGCCCGACCGCATCTTCGGTGTCATGTCCAATGACACCCTGCTGGCCATTCCCTTCTTCACCTTCATGGGCCTGATCCTCGAACGATCAGGCATGGCGGAGGATCTCCTCGATACCATCGGTCAGCTCTTCGGGCCGGTGCGCGGTGGCCTGGCCTTCGCCGTGATCTTCGTCGGCGCCATCCTCGCGGCGACCACCGGCGTGGTGGCGGCCTCGGTGATCTCCATGGGCCTGATCTCCCTGCCGATCATGATGCGCTACGGCTACGATCAGCGGCTCGCCTCCGGGGTCATCGCAGCGTCGGGCACCCTGGCGCAGATCATCCCGCCTTCGCTGGTGCTGATCATCATGGCCGACCAGCTGGGACGTTCCGTCGGTGATATGTACCAGGGCGCGCTGGTCCCCGGCCTGGTGCTGACTGCCTTCTACGTGGGCTACGTGGCCCTGATCGCCATCTTCAGGCCGAGCGCTGCGCCGGCCCTGCCGCCTGAGGCCCGGACCCTGCGTGGCGCCAAGCTGCTCCTGCGGGTGCTGACCTCCCTGGTCCCGCCGCTGATGCTGATCTTCCTGGTGCTGGGGACCATCTTCCTGGGCATTGCCACCCCGACCGAGGGCGGTGCCATGGGGGCCTTCGGTGCCTTGGTGATGGCCGTGATGCGCAAGCGCCTGAGCGTTACCCTGCTCAAGCAGGCCATGGAGAGCACGGCCAAGCTGACCACCTTCGTCATCTTCATCCTCGTGGGTGCCCGGGTGTTCTCCCTGACCTTCTACGGCGTTGAAGGCCACCTGTGGGTCGAGCACCTGCTGGACGATCTGCCCGGAGGCCAGGTGGGCTTCCTGATCGTCGTCAATATCCTGATCTTCCTGCTGGCCTTCTTCCTCGACTTCTTCGAGCTGGCCTTCATCGTGGTGCCGCTGCTGGCCCCGGTGGCGGAGAAGCTGGGCATCGACCTGATCTGGTTCGGCGTACTGCTGGGGGTCAACATGCAGACTTCCTTCATGCACCCACCCTTCGGCTTTGCCCTGTTCTACCTGCGCTCAGTGGCGCCGCCGTCGATCAAGACCACCCAGATCTACTGGGGTGCGGTGCCCTTCGTGGTCATCCAGATCATCATGGTCGGGGTGCTGATCGCCTTCCCGCAGCTCGTCACCATGGGCCTCGACGACCAGGTCAGGGTGGATACGGAGCAGGTGGAGATCGTCGTTCCGGACGGCGCCAGCCAGGACGATTCGCCGGTCCAGTTTGACAATGAAACTCCTCCGGGTGCGGCACCGGCGGAAGGTGAGGGCAAGAATGCAAGCCCAACGCCCAACGCCGAGGACGACGCCGCCAAGGTGCTCGAAAAGGCCCTGCAGGGCGACAAGAAGTAGTTGCCGATCTAGTACGGGGCGAAAACCCGGGGTGAAAGCCCCGGGTTTTTTCTTTCAGGGGCAGGATGTTGCGGGATGAGAAAATACAATGCGCATATTGCTCACCTTCTTCTGAATGATGGATAAACACACTACTGCGCTTCCCGTAGCCTTCACCGGTCAGGGGCGGGATTACTTCGGTATCTGGGCGGTGAATCTGCTGCTCACCGTGCTGACCTTCGGAATCTACTCCGCCTGGGCCAAGGTCCGGCGGATGCACTTCTTCTACCGACATACCCGGCTGGCCGGAGCGGCCTTCGATTACCACGGTGAGCCGCTCTCCATCCTCAAGGGACGGACGCTGGCCTTCCTGATGTTCATGGGCTACCAGCTCTCGGCCGAGGCCGAGCCGCTGCTCGCCGTGCTGGTCTTTCTGATCCTGATGGCGGTAATGCCCTGGCTGCTGCATCGTTCCCTGTGTTTCCGGATGCACAACAGCAGTTACCGGGGCCTGCGCTTTGTCTTCCGGGGCAGCGTGAAACAGGCTTACGTGGTGTTCCTGGGGCTGCCGCTGCTGATCGTCGTCTCCCTCGGCCTGGCCTTTCCCCTGTGGATCCACGCCCTGAAGGTGTATCAGTACGGCAGCAGCGGCTTCGGGCGCAGTGAGTTCCAGTGCGCCCTGTCCCGGGTCGAGATCTATCGCATCTATCTGGTCGCGGGCGTGGTCGCCATCGGGGTGACGGTTGCGATCACCCTGCTGTCTGGTCTGGGCATTGCAGAGACCCTGTCTCTGGAAGAGGGGGCGGAGGCGGCGTCCCTGATGATGGTGCTGGGGGTGGCCCTGGTGGTTGGCCTGATGATGATGCTGTGCGTGGGGCCCTTTGTTGCGGCATCAGTGCAGAACGTGGTGTGGAGCGGCCTGAGCCTCGGGCCGCACCGGTTTGTCAGCGCGGTGTCCGGCCGCCGGCTGGCCTTCATCACGCTCACCAACCTGCTGGGTGTCGTGTTCAGCCTTGGCCTGTATCGCCCGTTTGCCGAGCTGCGGCTGATGAAATACCGCCTGGAGAGCATCTCGATGCTACCGGACGGCGATCTCGACGATTTCATGGCGCGTACGCAGGCCGACCTTGCCGCGCTTGGTGAGGAAGCGGCGGAAATGTTCGATGTCGATTTGGGGCTGTAGGTCATGACCCCGTCCGACCCGGAGGTGGATGCGCTGTACTTTGACGGACGCTCGTCACGCGCATGCGCGGTAAGGCTGTCGCTTGCAGGTGGCGAGCTGCTGTTGCTCGGCGAGGGCGTCGAGCGGCGTGAGGCGCTGGCAGTGCTGCGCCTTTCCGAGCCCCTTGGCCGTTCGCCCCGCTTGATCACCTTCCCGGATGGTGCCCATTGCGAGCTGCCCGACGATGCCGTGTTCCGGGGCTTGCTGACACAGAGCGGTCACCGGGATGCCGCCGTGGTGCGCTGGCAGTTCTCGCGGACGGCGGTGCTGGCGTCCCTCGTCGCGCTGGTCGCCTGCCTCTTGATGGTCCATGAGTGGCTGTTGCCACAACTCGCCAGGCGGCTGGCGGAGGGCGTTCCTGAGGCCTTGACGGAGCGGCTCAGCGACGAGACCCTGGACATGCTGGACGTCAATGTCTTCACCCCGAGCAGTCTGCCGGTGGCCCGGCAGCAGGCCCTGACGGCACGTGTGCTGGCCCTGACGCAGCCCGATGTGCCGGCGGTGCGGCTGCAGCTCGTGTTTCGCAAGGGCGGGCGCATGGGGGCCAATGCCCTGGCGCTCCCGTCGGGCCTGATCGTGGTGACGGATGAACTGGTGGCACTGGCCCGCAACGACGACGAGATCCTGGGCGTGCTGGCCCAGGAGATTGGCCATGTCAGCCAGCGTCACGGCCTGCGTCTGGCCATCGAGAGTTCTGCCATCGGCCTGTTTGCCGCCTGGTACTTCGGCGATGTCAGTACCCTGCTGGCGGGGGCGCCGGCGGCCTTGTCCCAGGCGCACTATTCCCGTCGCTTTGAGCGGGAGGCCGATACGTTTGCCGCCCGGCTGATGAACGCCAACGGGCTCGCCCCCGCCGCCCTCGCCAACATCCTGGAGCGGATGGATGCGCCTTCCGGCGTGGCGCAGGAGGCGGGCCCGGGCGGTGCCAAGACACGTCCGGCACCCTCCGACTACTTCTCTACCCACCCCCTCACGGAAGAGCGCATCCGTGACCTGCGGGGGCCCTGAGCCAGCGGGCCCCAAGCCTCAGGGGGCCTGGCAGAGCCGGTTGCGGCCACTCGCCTTGGCCTCGTAGAGGGCCTTGTCGCTGCGGGTGATCAGATCGGCCGCCGACTCGCCGGGGTGGCGGCTGGCAAGGCCGATGGAGGCGGTGATATGGGCCAGGCGTTCGCCGCTGCGGCTGTCCTTGAGCACCAGGCGCTCGATGGAAAGACGCAGGGTTTCGGCCAGTTCGGCGGCCTGGGCAAGGGTGCCGCCGCAGAAAATGAGGGCGAACTCCTCGCCGCCGTAGCGATACACGGACACGCCAACCCGGGCCACGCTGTTGAGCTGGGTGCCCACCAGGCTCAGCACCCGGTCGCCCACCGGGTGACCGAAGCGATCGTTGAACTGCTTGAAATGGTCGATATCCAGCATCGCCAGGTGGATGAGGGGCGCCCGGTCGCCGTGCCCCATGAACTGCCCGAACTCGGTGTCGAAAGCCCGGCGTTTGTAGACCTCGGTCAGTTCGTCGTGCATGGCGTTCTGGCGCAGGGCCTCCATCTCGTTGCGCAGACGCCGGATCTCCGCGTTGGCCACGCTCAGGCGCTGCTCGAAACGCGAGGTGCTCTCCTGCATCGCGGTGGAGCCCTGCAGGAGCTTTTCGACGGTGCCGAACACGTCGTCGATGGTGGCGCTCACGGAGGTCGGCCCGCGCAGGTCGCGGCTGCATTCATCGAGCAGGGAGTTGAAGGACTGGGTGCCGGCGATGGTGGCGTTGAGGTCCTTGCCGATGCCCTGGACCATTTTCTCCAGATCATCCTTCATCCGTCCCAGGGCTGTCTCGTGGGCACCCGTCGGGGATACGTGGGCCTTGAAGAGATCTTCTGCGGTGCTGACCGGAATGGTGCCGTAGGCCGCGACGATGTCGTCGATCCGCTGGTTCAGGCTCGGGTCTTGGCGACGTAGGTGTACCAGAGCGCGTAATTGAGGGGCGTCACGGGATTCCGTGCTTCACCATGATGGGGACGGCCTTGCGCAAACGCTCGGCAGCCTGCTCGACAGAACCGCTGATCACAATTCTTCTCCCTGAATCGCCAACCTGCAGACGTCATCTGCAGTGGGTTGATCTGATTATCGTGTCGGCCAGTGATGCACGCCGAGTGGGTGTTATCGGCATGTGCCGATGAAAGTTCGGCGGGGTTTGTTAAATTGTTGTGTCGGCAGGAGAAATGCAAACGGCGCCATGGGGCGCCGTTTGAGCCGGGTGCGGAAGGAGACCTTCCGGGGGACGGAGTCAGACCTCGTACATCACCGTGCCTTCGACCAGCGTGCAGCGCACCCGCCCCGGCAGCTCCAGGCCCAGGAAGGGCGTGTTCTTGCCCTGGCTCTTGAGCATGCTGCGGGTGATCTGCTGGTGGCAGTCCGGATCGAAGATGCAGATGTCGGCCCGCGCACCCACCGACAGGTGACCACCCTTGGCGATGCCGGCAATCTTTGCCGCCTCTGAGGTGACCCGGGCGAGGGCGTCGATCAGCGGCAGCTTGTGCTCGGCGGCCCACTTGAGGGTCAGGGGCAGGAGCAGCTCGAGGCCGGTGGTGCCGGGCTCGGATTCGCTGAAGGGGGCCTGCTTGGCGTCGTCATCCACCGGGGTGTGGTCGGAGCAGATGGCGTTGATGCGCCCGTCGGCCAGGGCCTTCGACAGGGCGATGCGGTCGCGCTGGCTGCGCAGGGGCGGGATGACGTGGCAGTGGGGGTTGAAGTAGCCGATGTCCATGTCGCACAGATGCAGATGGTGGGCGGCCACATCGCAGCTCACATCGACACCGTCCTTGCGGGCCTGTTCGATCAGGTCGAGGCTCTCGGCACAGGATACGCGGGTGATGTGCAGGCGGCCACCGGTCTGGCGGGCGAGGCGCAGATAGGTGTACAGGGCGATGATCTCGGCGCTCGCAGGGAGCCCGGGCAAGCCCAGGCGGGAGGCCACCTCGCCGTCGTGGGCCACGCCGCCCCGGGCCAGGTAGGGGTCGATGGGCTGCAGCCAGATCCGGAAACCGAAGGTGGCGGCGTAGAGCATGGCCCGGGACAGCACCCGGGTGTCGAGGATGGGGGTGTTGGCCTGGCTGAAGGCCACGCAGCCGGCTTCCACCAGCTCGGCCATCTCGGAGAGCTGTTCGCCCTTGAGGCCGATGGTCAGCGCGCCGACCGGGTAAACGTGGGCCCGGTTGAGCTTCTTGGCGCGGTAGCACAGCATCTCCACCAGGCCGGGCTCGTCCAGCACCGGGTCGGTGTCGGGGGGGATGGCCAGGCTGGTGATGCCGCCGGCCATGGCCGCGTCCATCTCGGATTCGAGGGTGGCCTTGTATTCGAAGCCGGGTTCGCGCAGGCGGGCGGCCAGGTCGATGAGGCCGGGGGCGACCACCAGGCCGCTGGCGTCGATGGTCTTTGCGGCACTGAAGCCTGCCGGGGCAGACCCCACGCCGACGATCTTGCCGTCGGCGATGAAGAGGTCGTGCTGGGCGTCGATCTTGTTGGCCGGGTCGATGAGCCGGCCGTTCTGGATATGGATGTTCATCGTCAGAAACCTGTGTGTGCTCAGTGGCTGCCGCCCAGCATGCTCATCACGGCCATGCGGACCGCGATACCGAAGGTGACCTGGGGCAGGATCACGGCCTGGCCGCCGTCGGCCACGGCGGAGTCGATCTCGACGCCCCGGTTCATGGGGCCCGGGTGCATCACGATGGCGTCGGGCTTGGCCAGGGCCAGCTTGTCGGCGGTGAGGCCCCACACCTTGAAGAACTCCTGGGGGCTGGGCAGCAGGGCGCCGTTCATGCGCTCGTTCTGCAGGCGCAGCATCATCACCACATCGACGCCCTTGAGGCCTTCTTCCATGGTGGCGCAGTAGCGCACGCCCATTTTTTCCACGTCGGTGGGCAGCAGGGTGCGGGGGCCGATCACGCGTACTTCGGGTACACCCAGGGTGGTCAGGGCGGCGATCTGGGAGCGGGCCACGCGGGAGTGGAGCACGTCGCCGACGATGGCGACGGTGAGGTTGTGGAATTCCTTCTTGTAGTGCCGGATGGTGTACATGTC
>Ga0116180_1002231_pt1 | contig 15454 bp, 24 predicted proteins | sample AD_UKC073_MetaG_FD_89804 | JGI IMG/M metagenome (GOLD analysis project Ga0116180, IMG submission 89804) | Active sludge microbial communities of municipal wastewater-treating anaerobic digesters from USA - AD_UKC073_MetaG | ecosystem: Engineered > Bioreactor > Anaerobic > Digestate | place: USA...
AGATCCAGGAGATCCCGGCCGACCTCGCCGACAAGGCCGAGGAGTACCGCCAGCAGCTGCTGGAGACCGTCGCCGAGACGAGCGAGGAGCTGCTCGAGAAGTACCTCGGCGGCGAGGAGCTCACGGTTGCGGAGATCAAGGCCGCGATCCGCAAGCTCACGATCAGCAGCGAGCTCTACCCGGTGTTCTGCGGCTCGGCGTTCAAGAACCGCGGCGTGCAGCCGATGCTCGACGCGGTCGTCGACTACCTCCCCTCGCCGCTGGACGTGCCCTCGATCGAGGCCCGCGACCCGCGCGACGAAGAGGTCATCATCGAGCGCCACGCGAACAGCGACGACCCGTTCGCGGCGCTGGCGTTCAAGATCGCCGTGCACCCGTTCTTCGGTCGCCTGACCTACATCCGCGTCTACTCGGGTCACCTCGACTCGGGCGCGCAGGTCATCAACTCGACCAAGGGCAAGAAGGAGCGCATCGGGAAGATCTTCCAGATGCACGCCAACAAGGAGATGCCGGTCGACTCGGTCACCGCGGGGCACATCTACGCGGTCATCGGCCTCAAGGACACCACCACCGGCGACACCCTCGCCGACATGGCGGCGCCCGTCGTGCTCGAGTCGATGACCTTCCCCGAGCCCGTGCTCGAGGTGGCCATCGAGCCGAAGACGAAGGCTGACCAGGAGAAGCTGGGCACCGCGATCCAGAAGCTCGCCGAGGAAGACCCGACGTTCCGCGTCGAGCAGAACCCCGAGACGGGCCAGACGGTCATCAAGGGCATGGGCGAGCTGCACCTCGACATCCTGGTCGACCGCATGAAGCGCGAGTTCAAGGTCGAGGCGAACGTGGGCAAGCCCCAGGTCGCCTACCGCGAGACCATCCGCAAGGCCGTCGAGCGCTATGACTACACGCACAAGAAGCAGACCGGTGGTTCGGGTCAGTTCGCGAAGATCCAGTTCGCGATCGAGCCCCTCGAGGTCACGGGTGACACCACCTACGAGTTCGAGAACCAGGTCACCGGTGGCCGCGTTCCGCGCGAGTACATCCCGTCGGTCAACGTCGGCTTCCAGGACGCCATGAACGTCGGCGTGCTGGCCGGATACCCGATCGTCGGTGTGAAGGCGATCCTGCTCGATGGTGCTGCGCACGACGTCGACTCCTCGGAGATGGCGTTCAAGATCGCAGGATCAATGGGCATGAAGGAGGCGCTGCGCCGGGCGAACCCGGTCATCCTCGAGCCGATCATGTCGGTCGAGGTTCGCACGCCCGAGGAGTACATGGGTGACGTCATCGGCGACCTGAACAGCCGCCGCGGACAGATCCAGTCGATGGAGGACGCAGCAGGCGTCAAGGTTGTGCGGGCAAACGTTCCGCTTTCCGAGATGTTCGGCTACATCGGTGACCTGCGCTCGAAGACTTCGGGCCGCGCCGTCTACTCGATGACGTTCGACAGCTACGCCGAGGTTCCCAAGGCCGTGGCAGAGGACATCGTCCAGAAGAAGGGCGAATAGCCCCTCGGATGCTGCGGCTCCCGTCTGCGCACAGGCGGGGTCGCGGCATCCGATTCACAACTTCACACAGGTGAGCGCACGCTCAGTCAAGTAACATGAAGACACAACCCCTAGGAGGCTTCGGACGCAAACCAGCGCCCGAAGAGTCTCCACGAATGTCCTGAGGAGGACCCAGTGGCCAAGGCCAAGTTCGAGCGGACCAAGCCGCACGTAAACATCGGAACGATCGGTCACGTCGACCACGGTAAGACCACGCTGACCGCGGCGATCTCGAAGGTGCTTGCTGACAAGTACCCCTCGGCCACCAACGTGCAGCGCGACTTCGCGACGATCGACTCGGCACCCGAGGAGCGTCAGCGCGGCATCACGATCAACATCTCGCACGTCGAGTACGAGACGCCGAAGCGCCACTACGCGCACGTCGACGCACCGGGTCACGCTGACTACATCAAGAACATGATCACGGGTGCCGCCCAGATGGACGGCGCGATCCTCGTGGTTGCAGCAACCGACGGCCCCATGGCCCAGACCCGCGAGCACGTCCTGCTCGCCCGCCAGGTTGGCGTGCCCTACCTCATGGTCGCGCTCAACAAGTCGGACATGGTCGACGACGAGGAGATCCTGGAGCTCGTCGAGCTCGAGGTTCGCGAGCTGCTCTCGAGCCAGGGCTTCCCCGGCGACGACGCTCCCGTCGTTCGCGTCTCGGGCCTGAAGGCGCTCGAGGGCGACGAGAAGTGGGCGCAGTCGATCCTCGACCTCATGGAGGCCGCGGACGAGAACATCCCCGACCCCGTGCGTGACCGCGACAAGCCGTTCCTCATGCCCGTCGAGGACGTCTTCACGATCACCGGTCGTGGCACGGTCGTCACCGGCCGCGCCGAGCGTGGCACCCTCCAGATCAACTCGGAGATCGAGATCGTGGGTCTGCGCCCGACGCAGAAGACGATCGTCACCGGCATCGAGATGTTCCACAAGCAGCTCGACGAGGCATGGGCCGGCGAGAACTGTGGTCTGCTCCTGCGCGGCACCAAGCGTGACGACGTCGAGCGTGGCCAGGTCATCGTGAAGCCCGGTTCGGTCACCCCGCACACCAACTTCGAGGGCACGGCGTACATCCTCTCGAAGGAAGAGGGCGGTCGCCACAACCCCTTCTACACGAACTACCGCCCGCAGTTCTACTTCCGTACCACCGACGTCACCGGCGTCATCACGCTGCCCGAGGGCACCGAGATGGTCATGCCCGGCGACACGACCGACATGACCGTTGAGCTGATCCAGCCCATCGCCATGGAGGACGGCCTCGGCTTCGCGATCCGTGAGGGTGGCCGCACCGTCGGCGCCGGCACGGTGACCAAGGTCATCAAGTAGTCTTCGCGACACACTGACCAGGGGTCGGGCCTTCGGGCCCGGCCCCTTTTCACTGTTCCGTCCCGGACGCCGCCGTGTGAGAATGGCAGACGCTGGGCTTGACCGCATCGATTCAAGGAGGACGCATGGGCATCGACGATCTGGTGAACAAGGGCAAGGAGCTGTTCGAGCACAACAAGGACAAGGTGGGCGAGGCGCTCGGCAGCGACGAGGCCGAGTCCATCACCGACAAGCTCCTCGACGGAGCTGCCGACCTGGCCAAGAAGGTGCTGCCGGACGAGCACGACGCGAAGATCGACGAGATCCGCGACAACGTCGACAAGAGCATCGGCAAGGAGTAGCTTCCGAAGCCCCAATGACTGACATCCCCGTCGGCGCGCGTGCGTCCGGCGGGGATGTGCTTTGCACGGGGAGCGGGGGAGCCAGAAGCGCGACACGCCCGGGTTTGCGACACGCCCGGCTCCCACGTACACTAGTGAGGTTCCACATTCCGGGGCGCGCTTTGTGTGCGCCGGATCACTGCCACGGCAGTGCGCAAGCGGCGTGAGATTCACATCACGCTCAGCCTGCGCCGCGGGTAGGAGAACACACTGACCTGAGAATCCGGGTCGGAGCCGCGAGCAATCGCACTCCGGCGCGGGGCGCGACATGTCGCGGATCGGCGAAGGCCCCGAAGGCTCGTCCCAGTGGCGTGCCAGCGGATTGACAGCAGAACAGTGGTGCAGCAACGAGCGCGACTCGCCGGTCACAAGCCGGCGCGGCAAGCGCAGCAGTGCCCAGCGCGTCCAATGCGGAGAGATCCCCACCAGGATCCCGTACGACGCAAGACAGAGAGAGAGCAAGCAATGGCGGGACAGAAAATCCGCATTCGCCTGAAGTCCTATGACCACGAGGTCATTGACTCGTCGGCACGCAAGATCGTCGACACGGTGACCCGTGCAGGCGCGACGGTCGTTGGCCCCGTGCCGCTGCCGACGGAGAAGAACGTGGTGTGTGTCATCCGTTCGCCCCACAAGTACAAGGACAGCCGCGAGCACTTCGAGATGCGCACCCACAAGCGTCTGATCGACATCGTCGACCCGACGCCCAAGGCCGTCGACTCGCTGATGCGCCTCGACCTGCCCGCAGATGTCAACATCGAGATCAAGCTCTAGGGGTCGTCGTGGTTGATATCAACAGCAAGGTTTCCAAGGGTCTGCTGGGCACGAAGCTCGGCATGACGCAGGTGTGGGACGAGAACAACCGTCTCGTTCCCGTCACCGTGATCGAGATCGCCCCCAACGTGGTCACGCAGATCCGCACCCCCGAGAAGGACGGCTACAACGCCGTGCAGATCGCCTACGGCCAGATCGACCCCCGCAAGGTCAACAAGCCGGCCACCGCCCACTTCGAGGCAGCCGGCGTCACGCCGCGCCGTCACCTCACCGAGATCCGCACCGCTGACGCGGGCGACTACTCGCTCGGTCAGGAGCTCACCCTCGACGCCACCTTTGAGGCCGGCCTCAAGGTCGACGTCGTCGGCACGTCCAAGGGCAAGGGCACGGCCGGTGTCATGAAGCGTCACAACTTCAAGGGCGCCGTCGCCTCGCACGGTGCGCACCGCAACCACCGCAAGCCCGGTTCCATCGGCGCGTCGTCGACGCCCAGCCGTGTCTTCAAGGGCATGCGCATGGCCGGCCGCATGGGCGGCGAGCGCGTGACCGTCCTGAACCTCACGGTGCACGCCATCGACGCCGAGAAGGGACTCATGCTCGTCAAGGGCGCCGTCCCCGGTGCTCGTGGCCGCGTCGTGTTCGTCCGCAACGCAGTGAAGGGGGCGTAGTCCATGGCTACCTCGACTCTCGCACTCGACGTCCGTGGCACCGACGGCAAGAAGACCGGCTCGGTCGACCTGCCCGCCGGCGTCTTCGACGTCAAGACCAACGTTCCGCTCATCCACCAGGTGGTCGTCGCGCAGCAGGCCGCAGCGCGCCAGGGCACGCACTCGACCAAGCGTCGTGGCGAGGTCTCGGGCTCGGGCCGCAAGCCGTTCAAGCAGAAGGGCACCGGCAACGCCCGTCAGGGCTCGGTGCGCATGCCGCAGCACACCGGCGGTGGCATCGTCCACGGCCCCAAGCCGCGTGACTACTCGCAGCGCACCCCCAAGAAGATGATCGCCGCCGCGCTGCGCGGCGCGCTCTCGGACCGCGTCCGGGGCGAGCGCCTCCACATCGTCGACTCGTTCGGCGTGAACGGCGCACCCTCGACGAAGGCCGCTGCCAGCTACCTTGCGTCGGTCGCGACCTCCAAGCGCGTGCTCATCGTGATCGAGCGCTCGGACGAGCTCACGATCAAGAGCGTTCGCAACCTGGGCAACGTCCACGTGCTGTCGTACGACCAGCTCAACGCCTACGACGTCGTCGTCTCGGACGACATCGTCTTCACCAAGTCCGCCTACGACGCGTTCGTGGCGAAGGCCGACGCTGGTTCGGCGCAGAGCACTGAGGAGGCCTCGGCCTAATGACCGCGATCAACAAGGACCCGCGCGACATCATCCTGAAGCCGGTCGTCTCGGAGAAGAGCTACGGGCTCATCGACGAGGGCAAGTACACGTTCCTCGTGGACCCGCGTGCGACCAAGACCGAGATCAAGCTCGCCATCGAGCGCATCTTCGGTGTGAAGGTCGCATCGGTCAACACGCTCAACCGTGTCGGCAAGGCCCGCCGCACCCGCTTCGGCACTGGCAAGCGCAAGGACACCAAGCGCGCCATCGTGACCCTGAAGTCGGGCACCATCGACATCTTCACGGCAGTCGGCTGACGGTCGGGATAGAGGACACACAACATGGCTATTCGCAAGTACAAGCCCACGACCCCTGGTCGTCGAGGTGCGTCGGTCGCCGACTTCGCTGAGATCACCCGATCGACGCCCGAGAAGTCGCTGCTGCGCCCCCTCTCGAAGACCGGCGGTCGCAACAACCAGGGTCGCATCACGACCCGTCACATCGGTGGTGGCCACAAGCGCCAGTACCGCGTGATCGACTTCCGTCGCAACGACAAGGACGGCATCGACGCCCGCGTCGCGCACATCGAGTACGACCCCAACCGCACGGCGCGCATCGCGCTGCTGCACTACTTCGACGGTGAGAAGCGCTACATCCTGGCTCCGGCCAAGCTGTCGCAGGGCGACATCGTCGAGTCGGGTCCCGGCGCCGACATCAAGCCCGGCAACAACCTGCCGCTGCGCAACATCCCGACGGGTACCGTCATCCACGCGATCGAGCTCCGCCCCGGCGGCGGCGCGAAGATGGCGCGCTCGGCTGGTGCCTCGGTTCGCCTCGTGGCGAAGGACGGCCCCTACGCCCAGCTGCGTCTGCCCTCGGGCGAGATCCGCAACGTCGACGCGCGCTGCCGTGCGACGATCGGCGAGGTCGGCAACGCTGAGCAGTCGAACATCAACTGGGGCAAGGCCGGCCGCATGCGCTGGAAGGGCGTGCGCCCGACCGTCCGCGGTGTCGCCATGAACCCGGTCGACCACCCGCACGGTGGTGGCGAGGGCAAGACGTCCGGTGGTCGGCACCCCGTCAGCCCCTGGGGCCAGGCCGAAGGCCGCACCCGTCACGCGAACAAGGAAAGCGACAAGTACATCGTGCGTCGTCGCACCGTCGGCAAGAAGCGCAAGTAGGAGTTGTAGAAGATGCCACGCAGTCTCAAGAAGGGCCCCTTCGTTGACGACCACCTGCTTCGCAAGGTCGTCACGCAGAACGAAGCGGGAACCAAGAACGTCATCAAGACCTGGTCGCGTCGCTCGATGATCGTCCCGGCGATGCTGGGTCACACGATCGCCGTGCACGACGGTCGCAAGCACATCCCCGTGTTTGTCACCGAGACCATGGTCGGTCACAAGCTGGGCGAGTTTGCGCCCACCCGCACCTTCCGCGGCCACGAGAAGGACGACAAGAAGGGCCGTCGCCGCTAAGCGGCGACAGAGGAGGAGAAAGAAATGGTGGATTCCATCGCACGTGTGCGACACATCCGCGTGACCCCTCAGAAGGCCCGTCGCGTCATCGCCCTGGTCAAGGGCAAGCAGGCTCAGGAGGCCCTGGCCATCCTGAAGTTCGCCCCGCAGGGCGCGAGCGAGCCCGTGTTCAAGCTCGTTGCCTCGGCAATGGCCAACGCTCGGGTCAAGGCTGACGCAGCCGGCGAGTTCCTCGACGAGAAGGATCTGTACATCAGCAGCATCTTCGTCGACGAGGGCACCACGCTCAAGCGCTTCCGCCCCCGCGCGCAGGGTCGTGCCTCGCAGATCAAGAAGCGCACGAGCCACATCACGGTCGTGCTCTCGACCCCGGAGGAGTCCGCTCCTGCGGCGGCTCCCGCCAAGCAGAAGGCGAGCAAGTAATGGGACAGAAGGTAAACCCCTACGGCTTCCGCCTGGGTATTACGACGGACCACGTTTCGCGTTGGTTCTCCGACAGCACCAAGCCGGGTCAGCGCTACGCCGACTACGTCGCCGAGGATGTGCGCATTCGCAACCTCCTCCAGACGTCGCTCGACCGCGCCGGCGTGAGCCGCATCGAGATCGAGCGCACGCGTGACCGCGTCCGCGTCGACATCCACACCGCCCGTCCGGGCATCGTGATCGGTCGTCGTGGCGCCGAGGCCGAGCGCATCCGCGGCGACCTCGAGAAGCTCACCGGCAAGCAGATCCAGCTGAACATCCTCGAGGTCAAGAACCCCGAGGCCGACGCTCAGCTCGTCGCGCAGGGCATCGCAGAGCAGCTCTCGGCACGCGTGGCGTTCCGTCGCGCGATGCGCAAGGGCCTGCAGGGCGCGCAGCGCGCCGGCGCCAAGGGTATTCGTATCCAGGTGTCGGGCCGTCTCGGCGGCGCCGAGATGAGCCGCTCGGAGTTCTACCGCGAGGGCCGCGTGCCCCTGCACACCCTCCGCGCCAACATCGACTACGGCTTCTACGAGGCCAAGACCACCTTTGGTCGCATCGGTGTCAAGGTGTGGATCTACAAGGGTGACCTCACCAACAAGGAGCTCGCTCGCGAGCAGGCCAACCAGAAGCCTGCACGCGGCGGCGACCGCAACGATCGTCCCCGTCGCGCACCGCGCAACGAGGCACCCGTCGCAGAAGGAGCACCGGCGTAATGCTTATTCCCCGTCGTGTGAAGCACCGCAAGCAGCACCACCCCGGCCGTTCGGGCCAGGCAACCGGTGGCACCAAGGTCAACTTCGGTGAGTTCGGTATCCAGGCGCTGACCCCCGCGTACGTGACCAACCGTCAGATCGAGTCCGCTCGTATCGCGATGACGCGTCACATCAAGCGTGGCGGCAAGGTGTGGATCAACATCTACCCCGACCGCCCGCTCACGAAGAAGCCTGCCGAGACCCGCATGGGATCCGGCAAGGGCTCGCCCGAGTGGTGGGTCGCCAACGTCAAGCCGGGCCGCGTCCTCTTCGAGGTCGCTGGCGTTGATGAGGAGCTCGCCCGCGAGGCCCTCACCCGTGCAATCCACAAGCTGCCGCTCAAGGCACGCATCATCAAGCGCGAGGAGGGCGACGCATAATGGCGCTCGGTTCCAAGCAGCTCGCCCCGAGCGAGCTCGACACTTTTGAAGATCAGCGCCTCGTCGAGGAGCTGCGCAAGGCCAAGGAAGAGCTGTTCAACCTGCGCTTCCAGTCGGCCACCGGCCAGCTCGACAGCCACGGCCGCCTGCGCGCGGTCAAGCGCGACATCGCACGCATCTACACGGTGATCCGCGAGCGCGAGCTGGGCATTCGTGCCACGCCCGCGCCGGTCGAGACCGCGAAGAAGGCGTCGAAGGCGAAGGCCAAGAAGGCGGATGCGGCTGAGCCCGTCGCCGAGAAGGAAGAGGCCGAGTAATGGCTGACGCCAAGGAGAACACAGTGAAGACTGAGAACGAGTCGGCTGCGAGCGATGTTCGCGACGCCGAAGCCCGTGGCTACCGCAAGGCGCGCCGCGGCTACGTGGTCAGCGACAAGATGGACAAGACGATCACCGTCGAGGTCGAGGACCGCGTGAAGCACCCCCTCTACGGCAAGGTCCTCCGTCGCACGTCGAAGGTCAAGGCCCACGACGAGACGAACAGCGCCGGCATCGGCGACCTCGTCCTCATCAACGAGACCCGTCCGCTCAGCGCCACCAAGCGCTGGCGCCTGGTCGAGATCCTCGAGAAGGCCAAGTAGGCCTCGGCCCACTTGGAACCCAAGGAGTAACAAATGATTCAGCAGGAATCTCGAGTCAAGGTCGCCGACAACACCGGCGCCAAGGAGCTGCTCACGATTCGCGTCCTCGGTGGCTCCGGCCGCCGCTACGCGGGTCTCGGCGACACGATCGTCGCCACCGTCAAGGACGCGATCCCCGGCGGCAACGTGAAGAAGGGTGACGTCGTCAAGGCGGTCATCGTTCGCACGGTGAAGCAGACCCGTCGCGTCGACGGCTCATACATCAAGTTCGACGAGAACGCCGCCGTCATCCTGAAGGCAGACGGGGAGCCCCGCGGCACCCGCATCTTCGGACCCGTCGGTCGCGAGCTTCGTGACAAGAAGTTCATGAAGATCGTCTCGCTGGCACCGGAGGTCATTTAGTCATGGCGAAGATCAAGAAGGGTGACCTGGTTCAGGTCATCACCGGCGCCACGCAGGCCCGCGGTGGAGACCGGGGCAAGCAGGGAAAGGTGCTTGAGGTCCTGACGGAGCGCAACCGCGTCATCGTCGAGGGCGTCAACTACGTCACCAAGCACACCCGCGTCGGCCAGACGCAGCGTGGCACCAAGACGGGCGGCATCGAGACCTTCGAAGCCCCCATCCACATCTCGAACGTCCAGATCGTCGACCCCGAGACGAAGAAGCCCACCCGCATGGGCAGCCGTACCGAGGTCGTCGTGAAGGACGGCGTGAAGCGCACCGTTCGCATTCGCGTCGCAAAGAAGTCAGGTAAGGACCTCTGATGAGCACGTCGACTGCCGCGCAGGCTGGCAAGATCCAGCCGCGCCTGAAGCAGAAGTACCGCAACGAGATTGCGAAGCAGCTGCAGGAGGAGTTCGGTTACGGCAACGTCAACCAGATTCCCCGTCTCGTGAAGATCGTGGTGAACACCGGTGTCGGCGAGGCAGCTCGCGACGGCAAGATCATCGATGGTGCGGTCGACGACCTCACCAAGATCACCGGTCAGAAGCCGATCGTCACGAAGGCTCGCAAGTCGATCGCGCAGTTCAAGCTGCGTGAGGGCCAGCCCATCGGCGCGCACGTCACGCTGCGTGGCGACCGCGCCTGGGAGTTCATGGACCGTCTCGTCACGCTGGCGCTTCCGCGTATCCGCGACTTCCGCGGCCTCTCGCCGAAGCAGTTCGACGGCTCGGGCAACTACACGTTCGGTCTTCAGGAGCAGTCGGTGTTCCACGAGATCGACCAGGACCGCATCGACCGCGTCCGTGGCTTCGACATCACCGTCGTCACCACGGCGAAGACCGATGACGAGGGCCGTGCGCTGCTGCGTGCCCTCGGGTTCCCGTTCCGCGCGGACGACGCCGCCAACTGAAAGCACTTCAGCTCCGAGCCTCGGAGCTGATCCACCACAGGTCGTCTCCCGTGTAACGGGAGCCGAAACCTGGTGAACGAAGGAAAACACTCATGACAATGACAGACCCGGTCGCAGACATGCTGACCCGTCTGCGCAACGCGAACTCGGCGCACCACGACTCGGTGACGCTTCCCTCGTCGAAGCTCAAGACGACGATCGCTGCCATCCTGCAGCGCGAGGGCTACATCGCCGGCTGGAACGTCGAAGACGCCCGCGTCGGCCAGAACCTCACGCTGACGCTGAAGTACGGCCCGAACCGCGAGCGCTCCATCGTGGGCATCAAGCGCGTCTCGAAGCCCGGCCTGCGCGTGTACGCACGTTCGACCGAGATCCCCACCGTCCTCGGTGGCCTCGGCGTCGCCATCCTGTCCACCTCCTCCGGTCTGCTGACCGACCGTGAGGCCGAGCAGAAGGGCGTGGGTGGGGAAGTCCTCGCCTACGTGTGGTAGCCAGACATGTCACGTATTGGTCGTCTGCCCATCGAGATCCCTGCCGGCGTCACCGTCTCCGTGACGGGCCAGGACGTCTCGGTCAAGGGCGCGAAGGGTGAGCTCACGCTCGCAGTTGCATCCCCCATCGAGGTTTCGGTCGAGGCCGGACAGGTGCTCGTCACCCGTCCCGACGACGAGCGCGAGTCGCGCTCGCTGCACGGTCTCACCCGCACCCTCATCCACAACAACATCATTGGCGTCACCGAGGGCTACTCCAAGGGCCTCGAGGTCGTTGGCACCGGTTACCGTGTTGCACAGAAGGGCGGCGCGCTCGAGTTCGCGCTGGGCTTCTCGCACCCCGTGACGTTTGAGGCCCCCGCGGGCGTCACGCTCACGGTCGAAGGCAACAACAAGATCACGGTCAGCGGCATCGACAAGCAGGCCGTTGGCGAGATTGCCGCGAACATCCGCAAGATCCGTCCGCCGGAGCCCTACAAGGGCAAGGGCGTGCGGTACGCGGGCGAGGTTGTCCGTCGCAAGGCCGGAAAGGCTGGTAAGTAGTCATGGCTGTGAAGTCCAAGTCCCAGGCACGGTCCCGCCGCCACCTGCGCCTTCGCAAGAAGGTCGTCGGCACCGAGCTGCGTCCGCGCCTCGTCGTGACGCGCTCGGCTCGCCACGTGTTCGTCCAGGTCGTCGACGACAGCAAGGGCCACACGCTGGCCAGTGCCTCGACGCTCGAGGCCGACATGCGCACGTTCGACGGTGACAAGACCGCTAAGGCACGCAAGGTCGGCGAGCTCGTCGCCGAGCGCGCGAAGAAGGCAGGCATCGAGGATGTCGTGTTCGACCGTGGCGGCAACCGCTACGCCGGACGCGTCGCCGCGATCGCCGACGGAGCGCGAGAGGCAGGGCTCAACCTGTGAGCGATCAGAAGGAGAACGAAGTGGTCAACGCAACTGAGGCGCCCGCTGCGGCTGCCGAGGCGACGACCGAGCGCGAGCCTCGCGAGGCTCGCCGCGGTGGCCGTGAGCGCAACCCGAACCGCGAGCGCGGTTCGCGCGACGCTGACAAGAGCCAGTTCATGGAGCGCGTTGTCACCATCAACCGTGTCTCGAAGGTCGTGAAGGGCGGTCGTCGCTTCAGCTTCACCGCGCTCGTGGTCGTCGGCGACGGCAACGGCATGGTCGGCGTCGGCTACGGCAAGGCCCGTGAGGTTCCCCTCGCGATCTCGAAGGGCGTCGAAGAGGCCAAGCGCGCCTTCTTCCGTGTGCCCCGCGTCGGCGCCACCATCCCGCACCCCGTGCAGGGTGAGGCGGCCGCCGGCGTCGTGCTGCTGCGTCCCGCAGCCGCCGGTACCGGTGTCATCGCCGGTGGTCCTGTCCGTGCGGTCCTCGAGTGCGCCGGCATCCACGACGTGCTCTCGAAGTCGCTCGGCTCGTCGAACACGCTGAACATCGTGGCTGCCACGGTGGATGCGCTCAAGCAGCTCGAAGAGCCCCGTGCGGTTGTCGCACGCCGCGGTCTCGACTACGACGCGGTCGTTCCGGCGATCATCGTCCGCAACGAGGCCAAGGCTGCCGCCGCACAGAAGGTCGGTGCATAATGGCCTCGCTCAAGGTCACGCAGATCAAGTCCAAAGTCAGTGAGAAGCAGTACCAGCGCGACACGCTTCGCAGCCTGGGTCTCAAGCGCATCGGTGATGTCGTCGTCCGTGAGGACAACGCCCAGAACCGTGGCTACGTGAAGACTGTTGCTCACCTCGTAAAGGTTGAGGAGATCGACTAATGGCGGAGAACACGCCGGTCGATGAGACCGTAACGGCGCCTAAGAAGGCTGCCAGCAAGAAGGCCACCGCACAGGCGACCAAGGCCGGCGACGCTGTCGCCAGCCGTCCTGGCGTCCTCAAGGTGCACCACCTGCGTCCGGTCCCCGGTGCCAACAAGGCCAAGACCCGCGTGGGTCGCGGTGAGGGCTCGAAGGGCAAGACCGCCGGTCGCGGCACCAAGGGAACGAAGGCACGCAACACCGTGCGCGTCGGCTTCGAGGGTGGGCAGATGCCTCTGCACATGCGCACCCCGAAGCTGCGCGGCTTCAAGAACCCGTTCCGCGTCGAGTACCAGGTTGTCAACCTGGACAAGCTCGCGGAGCTCTACCCCGCAGGCGGCGATGTCACCATCGCCGACCTCGTGGCCAAGGGCGCGGTTCGCAAGAACGAGAAGGTCAAGGTTCTCGGCACGGGCGACATTGCGGTTAAGCTGAACATCACGGTTGACAAGGTCTCGAGCTCGGCTGAGCAGAAGATCGTCGCCGCTGGAGGCTCGGTCAAGTAAGTCTTCGGGGTGAGTTTCACCCCGAAGCATCCTGAGCGGTCGGAGCCCACGGGCTCCGACCGCTCAGGGAACCTCGCAAGTTGTCAGGAGGCACCTTCTTGTTTAGCGCTCTCGCGCGAATCTTCCGCACGCCAGACCTGAGGCGGAAGATCGGCTTCACGCTGGGGATCATCGCGATCTACCGGCTCGGTGCCCACGTTCCGACCCCATTCGTCGACTACCCGAACGTGCAGGCGTGCATCGCCGGCCAGGAGTCCGGCGCCTCTGGCCTGCTCTCGCTGGTCAACCTCTTCTCCGGCGGCGCGCTGCTGCAGCTGTCGATCTTCGCCCTGGGCGTCATGCCCTACATCACGGCGACGATCATCTCGCAGCTCCTCCGCGTCGTCATCCCACACTTCGAGGCGCTCCACCAGGAGGGCCAGGCGGGTCAGTCCAAGCTGACGCAGTACACCCGCTACCTCACGATCGCGCTGGCGCTGCTGCAGTCGACCACGCTGATCACCGTCGCCCGCAGCGGCCAGCTGTTCGGCGTCACCGGCGTCCCCGAGTGCGAGCAGGTGCTCACCAACAGCGCGTGGTGGGCGCAGGTGCTCATGATCATCACGATGACCGCCGGCACGGGCCTGATCATGTGGTTCGCCGAGCTCGTGACCGAGCGCGGCATCGGCAACGGCATGTCGCTGCTGATCTTCACCTCGATCGCCGCCACCTTCCCGGGCGCGATGGCCGCCATCTGGCAGGCGCGCGGCTTCGAGGTCTTCCTCCTCGTCCTCGCCGTCGGGATCGTCGTGATGGGCCTCGTCGTCTTCGTCGAGCAGTCGCAGCGCCGCATCCCCGTGCAGTACGCGAAGCGCATGGTCGGCCGCCGCACCTACGGCGGCACCAACACCTACATCCCGATCAAGGTCAACATGGCGGGCGTGATCCCCGTGATCTTCGCCTCGTCGCTGCTGTACATCCCCGCCCTGATCGCGCAGTTCAACCAGCCCGCCGTCGGCGAAGAGCCGGCCGCCTGGGTGGTGTGGATCACGCAGTACCTCACCACGGGCGACAACTGGCTGTACATGCTGATCTACTTCCTGCTCATCATCGGCTTCACCTACTTCTACGTGGCGATCACCTTCAACCCGGTCGAGGTCGCCGACAACATGAAGAAGTACGGCGGGTTCATCCCCGGCATCCGTGCCGGTCGCCCCACGGCCGAATACCTCGACTACGTGCTCACGCGCATCACGCTGCCCGGCTCGATCTACCTCGGTCTGATCGCGCTGATCCCGCTGATCGCGCTCTCCACCGTCGGCGCCAACCAGAACTTCCCGTTCGGTGGCGCGTCGATCCTCATCATCGTCGGCGTCGGTCTCGAGACCGTCAAGCAGATCGACGCCCAGCTCCAGCAGCGACACTACGAAGGACTTCTTCGATGACCCAGACCGCACGCCTCCTCATCGTCGGCCCGCAGGGCTCCGGCAAGGGCACCCAGGGCGCCCGCATCGCCGAGGCCCTCGGCATCCCGACCATCTCGACCGGCGACGTCTTCCGCGCGAACATCTCGCAGGGCACCGAGCTGGGCCAGCAGGTCAAGGCGATCGTCGAGGCCGGCAACCTCGTGCCCGACGAGCTCACGAGCGCGCTCGTGCGCGACCGCGTGGCGCAGGATGACGCGGCAGTCGGCTTCCTCCTCGACGGGTACCCGCGCAACACGGCCCAGGTCGGCCACCTCGACGAGATCCTCGCCGAGCAGGGCGCGAGCCTCGACGCCGTGATCGAGCTCAGCGTGCCGCGCGCCGAGAGCATCGCGCGTCTGGCGCTGCGCGCCACCGAGCAGGGCCGCGCCGATGACACCGAGGAGGCGATCGCGCACCGCCTCGGCATCTACGAGCGCGAGACCGCGCCGATCCTCTCGATCTATGGCGAGCGCGGCATCGTCGACACCATCGACGGCGTCGGCTCGCTCGACGAGATCAGCGCGCGCATCGCCGACGCCCTCGCGGCACGCGGCATCACGCTCGCCGTCACCCGCTGACGATGGTCTTCCGCCGCTCCATCTACAAGACGCCCGCCCAGCTGCGTGCGCTGATCGCCCCCGGGCTGATCACCGCCGACGCCCTCGCGGCCGTCCGGGCCATGATCGCGCCCGGCGTCACCACGGGCGAGCTCGATGCCGCGGCCGAGCGCGTGATCCGCGCCGCCGGCGCCGAGCCCAACTTCAAGCTGGTCAAGGGCTACCACC
>Ga0116180_1002235_pt1 | contig 15438 bp, 18 predicted proteins | sample AD_UKC073_MetaG_FD_89804 | JGI IMG/M metagenome (GOLD analysis project Ga0116180, IMG submission 89804) | Active sludge microbial communities of municipal wastewater-treating anaerobic digesters from USA - AD_UKC073_MetaG | ecosystem: Engineered > Bioreactor > Anaerobic > Digestate | place: USA...
ACGCCGTCCACATCGGTGTAGATGTCGCAGCGGTCGGCCCCGATCGCTGCGGCCACGGCCACGGCTGAGGTATCGGAGCCGCCCCGGCCCAGCGTGGTAATCCGGTTGTCGCCCGAAAGGCCCTGAAACCCCGGGATCACAGCGATCTCACCCGCCGCCATGCTGGCCAGCAGCGCATCGCTCTCAATCTCGCCGATGCGGGCCTTGGCGTGGGCATCGTCGGTATGGATCGGCAATTGCCAGCCCAGCCACGAGCGCGCCTTGCAGCCCAGCGCCTGCAGCGTCAGCGCCAACAGCCCCGAGGTTACCTGCTCACCCGATGCGACCACTACGTCGTATTCGGCCGGATCGTATAGCGGGTTAGCCTCGCGGCAGAAGCCCACCAGCCGGTCGGTCTCTCCGGCCATGGCCGAAACAACCACCGCCACTTCGTGCCCGGCGGCCTGCTGGCGCCGGACGATATTGGCCACGCGGCGGATCCGTTCCGATCCCGCCATCGATGTGCCGCCGAATTTCATCACGATGCGGGCCACGTGTGCTCCACCTGTTTTCGCAACAATATTGCCGCCAAGGCCCCTCGCCCTGCAGCGGGCGCCCTGTTAGGGAGGGTCTATGGCTAATGCAAGTTCAACCGCGACGATCCGGCCCGAAGAAGCCGCCCATTTCGGAACGCTGGCGGCCGATTGGTGGGATCCCAAGGGCTCTTCGGCGATGTTGCACCGGCTGAACCCGGTTCGGCTGAGCTTCATCCGCGAATGCGTGGATGCGCATTGGGCCGGGGATTCGCGATCGGTGCGGCCGTTGCAGGGTAAACGCGCGCTTGATGTCGGGTGCGGGGCTGGGCTGCTGTGCGAACCGCTGGCCCGGCTGGGCGCCGCGGTTACCGGGGTGGACGCCGCACGGGAAAACGTCGCGGTCGCCGCTGCCCATGCCGCTGGCGGTGGGCTGACGATCGATTATCGCTGCGGCGACGTGGCGGCGCTTGGCCTGCAGGGCTTCGATCTGGTCACATCGATGGAAGTGATCGAGCACGTGGCCGATAAGGCAGCGTTTCTTTCGGCTCTGGCCGGGGCGCTTGCGCCGGGCGGGCTGATGGTGCTTTCAACCCCCAACCGCACCGCCAGATCGCGATTGCTGATGGTCGAAGCTGCTGAACGGATCGGGATGGTCCCGCGCGGGACCCATCACTGGGACGATTTCGTCACGCCAGAGGAACTGGCCGTGCTTCTGGCCCAGGCCGGGCTGACGATGGGTGAACCCAGGGGGATCGCCTGGTCGCCGCTGAAGGGCTTGCACCTGTCCGGCGATCTGGCGCTGAACTATATCGTCACCGTCACTTCGGCGTGATCGCGAACAGGACCCAGGCCAGCAGGGCCGAGACCGCGAACAGCACCCAGGACCAGTGAAAGCTGTGACCATCGATCGACAGGCGCGTGATCGCCAGCCAGCCGCCTTTCGATCCACCTTTGCCGATCAGAGCACTGACCACGAAGGTCAGCAGACCGGCAGGGACCAGGGCTTTGACGAAATCCATCGAATTTCCTTTGTGTCGCTCCGCGCAATTGACCGCCGTTGACCGAACGGGTCAAGCCCGGTTGTAGCCTTAATTTGTCGCAATATGTCAATCGGCTGTAGCCGGAGCGGATTAATCCAATCTGTCGCTCCGGTGATTGCGATGTGGGTCCTGATCGACAGCGCGGATCAAGGCGGCGATTGCCGTTCTGGCGCGTGCCCCGCGATCGGCCCAGTTGCCGCCGATCCGGGTAAAGGGCACGCCGGTTTCGATCAGGATGGTTTCGGCTATGGCCGCGAACCGGGCCCGTTCGCCATGGGTGCCGAACAGCCGGGTGCCATCCTCTATCCACGGAACGTCGGCATCGAACAGCAGGTAAAGATCAGCCTTGGGGTAGGCGAGAAGCTCACCCGGAACCGCACCAAACAGCATCCGCGCCCAGGCGGCGGTCATCAGTGGATCGGTATCGAGGATGGCCGTGGCCGCTCCGTCCGCTTCCAGTGCCCGGACCTGGTCTTCGTGTCCGGCGGCGATGGCCAGCAAATCGGCCATGGTAAAGTGCGTGCCGTGGGCCTCAGCGTATTCGCGGCCGTATTCGGGCACCCAGGGAATACCCAGTTCGCGGCTGAGGCGCTCAGCCAGCACCGATTTGCCGGTACTCTCCGCGCCGTGAAAACAGATTCTCCGCATCATGCCCTGGCGCGCTGACCCCGCTCCACCTCAACCCATTCCTTCAGGCCGAACAGGCTCATCACCAGAAACCCGCCGTATAAGCCCGCGGTCGGCTCAAGCCCGCGATAGACATAGAGCGGGATGGCGACCAGATCGATCGCGATCCACAGCACCCAGTTCTCGATCCGGCGATAGGCCAGCAGAAACTGTGCGCCGATGCTGAACACCGCCAGCGGTGTATCGACATAGGGCACGGTAGCGGGAGTGTACTTGTCCATGACCCAGCTGAGGTTGATGCTGATCGCGGCCATAGCCAGCAGCCAGACGATCCGGCTGCGCCAGTCAAGCCAGCGCACCGGCACGCGCGCTTCGTCGCTGGCGGACTGCAAGGTGCGGCGCCACAGCAGCCAGCCCCAGATATTGGCGATGATGAAGAACACCTGCAGCGCGCTTTCGGCATAGAGCCCGCTTTCGAAGAACACGAAAATGTAGAGCGATACCGAGGCGATCGCGAAAGCGAAGTTCCACTGCGAACGGAAGATCAGCAGGGCAATGTTGACCACCCCCAGCCCGGCGGCGATCCATTCCAGCAGGGACAGGGTATCGGGATCAAGCATTAGAGCAGCGCGGCCGCCCATTCGTCCAGCTTGAAGCCGACCAGCAGGCCGCCCGGATATTCAACGATCGGGCGTTTGATGCAGCTGGGATTGGCCGCCATCAGAGTTACCGCCTTGCCCGCGTCCAGATCGGCCTTGTCTGCATCGGGCAGCTTGCGGAACGTGGTCCCTGCGCGGTTGAGCACCTTTTCCCAGCCGGCGGCCTGGCACCAGCTTGCCAGCTTCGCGGGATCGGCTCCGGCCTTTTTGTAGTCATGGAAGGTATAGGCGATGCCATTGGCCTCAAGCCAGGTTCGCGCCTTCTTGACCGTGTCGCAATTGGGAATGCCGTATAGCGTCAGGCTCACTCGGCCGGCCTTTCAAAGCTGCGCACCTTGGGGTCGGTGCAGGAATAGAGCGTGTAGCTCTGATAATAATCGCTCAGCCCGCGCCCCTGGACCTCAGCGTGTTCGGGATGTTTGCCCCAGGCCCTGGCTGCTTCGGCGCTGTCCCATTCGGAAATCGCCACCACTTCGCCATCCTCGGCGACAAAGCCCTTGATCGAGCGGAAACCGGGCTGGGCGCGGGCCAATTCCTCCATCCGGGCGTTGTCGGCCTGATAGCGTTCCTGATCCATGCCGGGGCGCTTGCGGTTGCGAAAGACGGTAAGGTGCATGGCCCGCTTCCTAAACCGGATATGGACAGCGACGCAATCTGGCGGCAAAGCCATGGGCCATGTCCATCAACACCTTCGGCCGACTGCTGCGTTTCACCACCTGGGGCGAAAGCCATGGGCCTGCGCTGGGCGCCGTGGTCGATGGTTGTCCGCCGGGGCTGGCGCTGAATGAGTCAGCGATCCAGCCATTTCTCGATGCGCGCCGCCCGGGGCAGTCGAAATACACCACTCAGCGGCAGGAACCCGATGCGGTAAAGATCCTTTCAGGCGTGTTTGAGGGGCACACCACCGGCACACCGATTTCACTGATGATCGAAAATGTCGATCAGCGCAGCAAGGACTATTCCGAAGTCGCCAAGGCCTATCGCCCGGGCCATGCCGACTATGCCTATGACGCCAAATACGGCTTCCGCGACTATCGCGGCGGTGGGCGCAGCTCCGCGCGCGAAACCGCTGCACGGGTGGCTGCGGGCGCGGTGGCGCGGCTGGTAATCCCCGAAGTGGCGATCCTGGGCTACGTTTCCGAAATCGGCGGCGATGCGATCGACATGGCCAATTTCGATGCGGGTGAGATCGCGGGTAACCCGTTCTTCTGCCCCGATGCGGCGGCGGCAATACGCTGGGAAAAGATCGTCGATGAAGCGCGGCTGGCCGGAAGCTCTGTCGGCGCGGTAGTCGAATGTGTCGCCACGGGCGTTCCGGCGGGCTGGGGCGCGCCGCTCTATGGCAAGCTCGATGCCGATCTAGCGGCGGCGATGATGGGGATCAACGCGGTCAAGGGCGTGGAAATCGGTGATGGCTTTGCCGCCGCGCGGCTGACCGGTGAGGGCAATGCCGATCCGATGCGGCCCGGGAATGAAGGCCCCCTGTTCCTCGCCAACCATGCGGGCGGGATCGCGGGCGGGATCAGCACCGGCCAGCCAGTGGTGGTGCGCGTCGCCTTCAAGCCGACCAGCTCGATCCTGACCCCGCAGCAAACCATCACCCGTGACGGTGAAGCGACCGAAATGTTCACCAAGGGCCGCCATGACCCCTGCGTCGGCATTCGCGGCGTGCCGGTGGTAGAGGCGATGATGGCGCTGGTGCTGGCCGATCACAAGCTGCTCCACCGCGGCCAGTGCGGCTGAGATGGCGGTCTATTTCGGGCTGATCCTGGCCTTTGTCGGGCTGCTGTGGTGGTACAACGCCGCGCGGCAAAAGCGGCTTGATGCCGATCCCGCGCAGCAGGAACTGGCTCGGCTGCTGGTCAAAGCTTCGACCAGCCCGGATGATGCGGCCCGCCAGGCCGTCACCGCCCACCTAGCGCGCACAGGAAAGAGTGGTGCAGATCGCCGGGTGCGCCTGACCCACGCGGTCATGCTGGTCCGCAGCGAGGCCGCGCCGGACCTGTATGAAAAGGTGCTGATGCTGTCGCGACAGCTTTGATCCGTCCCGCAACGGGCTGGGCACTTGCCATTGCCAAACCCAACCCGTCGCCCTGAACTTGTTTCAGGGTCCATTTCGCCGATTGCCCAATGTGCCGAATCGAGAGCGACCTTGCGGCGCGGTTGCGTTCGCGCGGTAGCTTAGGGATTTCGGCACGATGGACCCTGAAACGAGTTCAGGGTGACGATTTTGCAGGGCGGGATCGGGAAGGAATTAGCCCCGCAGCACCGCACCCAGCTTGGCCGCTGCCGCCGTCACCCGCTCGGCGATCGCTTTCAGCTCTGCCTCGTCATAGCTCTTTTCGCCGGGTTGCAAGGTTACTTCGACCGCCAATGAGAGCTTGCCGTCGGGCAGCTCGAACCTGTCAAACAGGCGCGCAGCCACGATGTTGGCCTTGTCGGCGCCCTTGATCACGCGGACCAGATCGCCCGCCGCAAGCCCGGCATCAACCACGAAAGCAAAGTCGCGCGTCACCGCCTGCAGCGCGGGCGGGGCATAGGCGGTGCGGGCAAAGCCAGCGGCCTTCTTCGCCGGGATCGCATCAAGGAACAGCTCGACCGCCGCAACCGGCAGACTCACGTCGAACTGCTTGAGCAGTGCCGGGTGGAGCATCCCGAAACGCGCCAGCACGGTCTTGGGGCCAAGCCGCAGGGTGGCCGACTGGCCGGGGTGGAACTGCGCTCCTGCTTCGCCCATGACTTGCAGGTTTTCGACCGGGGCACCGGCTTCGGCCAGCAGCGCCAGCGCTTCGGCCTTGGCGTCGAACGCGTCGAAAGCCCTGGACTTGCCGGTCGCCCAGCCGCGCGGGGTCTTTTCTCCGGCCAGCACAAGGCCGAGCGTCAGCCGCTCGTCGCTGTGTCCGCTTGATCCGCGCAGATAGCGGCGGCCCAGCTCGAACAGCCGCAGGCCGTATGCGCCGCGACCGGCATTGCGCCGCACCGCAGCCAGCAGGCCCGGCAGCAAAGAGGGGCGCATCGCCTTCATGTCTTCGCTGATCGGGTTGGCGAGGGTCCACACGCCGCCGTTGCCATCAGCGAAAGCGGCGGCATCGGCTTCGGGGAGGAAGGACCAGGTCACCGCCTCATGCGCGCCGCGTGCGGCGGCAGCGCGGCGGACCTTGCGTTCCATTCGCTGCTGCGGGGTCGCGGTGGGGCGGGCCACGCCATCGGTGCGGGGCAGGGCCACGCTCTCGATATTGTCGAGCCCGTGGATGCGGACCACTTCCTCCACGATGTCGGGCGCGCCATCAACGTCCGGGCGCCAGCTCGGCACGATCACGTTCCATCTGGCATCGCTGGCAAAACCCAGCGCGCGCAGGGTGGTGCGCTGCTGGTCCTCGGGGATCGCCACCCCGCCCAGCCGCTCGGCCAGGCCGGGATCATAGCTGACGACCTTGGTCCCCACAGGCGGTTCACCCGCACGGATGATCTCGCTCGGCTCACCGCCGCAAATCTCGACGATCAGTTCTGTCAGCAGTGCCAGCCCGGTATCGAGGAAGGCGGGATCAACCCCGCGTTCGAACCGCTGCCGCGCATCGGAGGTCAGCCCCAGCTTGCGCCCGGTATCGCCGATCCGCTCCGGATCGAAATAGGCCACTTCAAGCAGCACGTCGGTGGTCGTCTCGCTGCAACCCGAATGCTCACCGCCCATGATCCCGGCAATGTCGTGCACGCCCTTGTCATCGGCGATCACGGTCATGGTGCTGGCCAGCGTGTATTCCTTGCCGTTCAGCGCCAGTGCCTTTTCGCCGTCCGCCGCACGGCGGGCGAACAGCGCGCCGGAAAGCTGGGCCAGGTCATAGGCATGGGTCGGGCGGCCATAGGCCAGCATGACATAGTTGGTAATATCGACCAGCGCCGAGATCGGACGCTGGCCCGCGCTTTTCAGCCGGTCCTGCAACCATTGCGGCGATGTGCCGTTCTTCACGCCGCGGATCACCCGGCCGAAGAACGCCGGGCAGCCTTCCGGATCGTCGGTGCGGATCGGCATGGGGCAGGGGAAGAACCCATCGACCTGCTGCACCGCAATCGGCCTCAGCGTGCCAAGCCCGGCCGCCGCCAGATCGCGGGCGATGCCATAAACCCCCATGCAATCGGGGCGGTTCGGGGTGATCGCTACGTCGAACACCGGATCGGCGCCGTGATACTGCGCAAAGGGGGTGCCGACTGGAGCGTCGGCGGGCAGCTCGATGATCCCGTCGTGATCTTCGCCCAATTCCAGTTCGCGGGTTGAGCACATCATGCCGTTGCTCTCGACCCCGCGGATCGCGCTCTTCTTAAGCTCGAACCCGCCGGAAGGAACCACTGCGCCGGGCAGACCCAGCACACCGACCAGCCCGGCGCGGGCATTGGGCGCGCCGCAGACCACCTGCAGCGGCTCACCCGCGCCGGTATCGACGGTCAGCACCTGCAATTTATCGGCATTGGGATGACGCTCAGCAGTCAGCACCCGGGCGACGGTAAAGCCGCTCAGCTTGTCAGCCGGGTCTTCGATGCCTTCCACCTCAAGCCCGATGGCGTTGAGCTTTGCGGCGATTTCCGCAACCGATGCTTCGGTTTCAAGGTGATCCTTGAGCCAGGTCAGCGAGAACTTCATGCCCGTGCTCCCACGCCGGCGGAAAGGGTCGGCACGTCAAGCGGCGAAAAGCCGTAATGCGCCAGCCAGCGCACGTCGCCATCGAAGAAGGCGCGCAGATCGTCCATCCCGTATTTCAGCATGGCCAGCCGATCGACGCCCACGCCAAAGGCAAAGCCCTGCCACTCATCAGGGTCGAGCCCGCCGGCGGCGATCACCTTGCGGTTGACCATGCCGCTGCCGAGCAGCTCCATCCAGCCGTGGCCCGGTTCATCCCCGTTGCCGCCCAGCACCCGGCGGCTCTTGCCATCGGGGCCGCTCACCAACGCAAAGCCGACATCGACCTCAACCGAAGGCTCGGTGAAGGGGAAGTAGCTGGGGCGCAGCCGCAGCACGATGTCCTCTCGCTCGAAATAGGCCTTGAGAAAGGTTTCCAGCGTCCACTTGAGATGGCCGAGCGTGATCCCCTTGTCGATCACCAGCCCTTCAACCTGATGGAACATCGGGGTGTGGGTGGCATCGCTGTCGCTGCGATAGACCCGGCCCGGAGCGATGATCCGGATCGGTGCGCCCCCGGGGCTGTCCTTGGCAACTTGCAGCATCGAACGGATCTGCACCGGGCTGGTGTGGGTGCGCAGCAGCATATCACGCCCTTCGCCGTCCTTATCCGGGAAGTAGAAGGTATCATGCATCGCCCGCGCCGGGTGGCTTTCGGGGATGTTGAGCGCGGTGAAGTTGTGCCAGTCGTCCTCGATCTCCGGTCCGGTGGCGACGGCAAAGCCCATGTCGGCAAAGATTTCAGCCAGCTCGTCCATCACCTGGCTGACCGGATGCACCGTGCCGACCTGGGTTTCGGGGGCGGGCAGGGAAAGGTCCACGGTCTCGCTTGCCAGCTGGGCTTCCAGTGCGGCGCTTTCCAGCGCGGCCTTGGCACCGGTCAGGGCATCGCTCACGGCTTCGCGCAGGGCGTGGATCTGCGGACCAGCGACCTGGCGTTCCTCTGGTGACATCGCGCCGAGAGTCTTCAGCAGGCCCGAGATCGACCCTTGCTTGCCCAGAAATTCGACCCGCAAGGCTTCCAGCGCGCCCAAATCCTGCGCGGCGGCAATGCGCGCCAGCGCCTCTTCACGGGTTGCGGCATGGTCCACGATCGAAATTCATCCTCTTTGCACGAACAAGCCCCGGCCTTTAGCCAAGCCACGCGTCAAGTCAAAACGGCAATGTATCAGCTGGCGCGCAGCGGTGCGCCGTCGGGCCGGTCAAGGGTCTGGACCGGGGCGCCGTGGGCCTTCATCCGCTCGTGCAGGAACCGTTCGAGCACCGGATGCGGCTGGGCTGCATATTCGCGCGGGGTCTGGCCGATGAATTCATGGAAGTCGCGCACGAACTGCGCCTGATCGTGGTAGTTGCGATCCATCGCCCCGATCCACTTGAGCGAGGGGTCGAGCATGAACTGGGACAGGCTGCGCATGAAGCGCTGGCGGCGCAGCAGCAGCTTGGGTGAAAAGCCGAAATGGCGGTGGCACAGCCGTTCAACCGTGCGCTGGCTGGCCGCCACGCGCGAGACAAGGTCGCAGACCGTCACCACCTCGGTATCGACCAGGGCGGTATGGATCGCCACGATCCGGGCCTCATCTGCCGGATCACTGCCTTCGAAACCGCGGAAAAAATCGATGATCCGGGCCAGCTCCGCCTGTTCGTTTGCCTCTGCGCCGAACAGCGTCTGCGCCAGCGGGACGAACGGCGCGCACAGCGGCTCTGTCATCCCGTCGCAGATGACATTGGCGAATTCAGCAGCGGGCTGGCGCACGAACCGGGCCCAGCCAAGCGGCAGGAAGCCGAAGCCCCATGACCGCGCCTTGGGCATCGAAAAGTGGATCGGATGGCTGGTCGGCCCGGTCGCCTGAAATGCCGCCCCTTCGACCCGCAGGCCCGCGTCGGTCCAGGCGTCGGGGCCTCGCGGGCTGAAGAACCGCATCCCGGCCCATTCTGGGTGAAGGCTGTCACGCAGGCGTGCGCCTTCGCCAGGGTCAAAGTCCGTGACGTAGAATGTCGTGAAATAGCGGCGCAAGTCTTCGGGCGGTTGATGAAACCGCACCGAGACGGATTGTCCAACTGACACCGATCGGCTCCCGAAGTTCTTATCGGATCAACTTGCACCAAACTTTCGGTATTCTCAAGAGCGGCGAGGGTCAGGGCCGATGAAGCGCCTGGACGGCGGCTCCGGCGGCAACTGCCCGAGCCCGAGCCGCGGAACGCAGCACCGGGTGGTCAAGCGCGGCATATTCGCTGGGGCTCATGGTCATGAACCGTCTGAAATCGCGGACGAAGTGCGCCTGATCGACATAGTGCCAGTCAAGCGTCCTGATCCAGGTCAGCGAAGGGTCGAGCATGAATTGCGCCAGACTGCGCAAAAACCGCTGGCGGCGCAGCAGCAGTTTGGGGGAAAAGCCGAAAGCCCGCAGTGAAAGCCGTTCCAGCGATCGGGAGGATATTCCCAGGCGATCGGCCAGATCGCCGACGGTGGCGACCTGATCGTCCAGTAATGCCGCATGGGCGGCGCGGACCCGGACCTCATCCTCGCTGGGGGGGCGACGCGACAGCAGTTCAACCAGAAAGGCGTCGATCCGTGCGGCTTCAGCCTGCGGATTGACCTGCCCGTCAAATACGGTGTCATGCAGCGCGGTGAAATCGCCGAAAGGACCGTCGCTGGTGCAGGCCAGGGTCTGGTCTGCAAGCTGACTGGCAGGGCAATCGAGCAGGCGCAGCCAGCCGAGCGGCAGCAGTCCGATCCCCCAGCTGCGCATCGGGCCATCGACCGAAAAGTGGGTCGCAACCCCGGTCGGCCCGGTGCCGATGATTCGTGCCAGCGGGGCAAACGGGGCATCGCCGATGCTCGCGCTCCACCGGGGTGTATCGGTCAGGCGCAGATTGGCCCATTCGGGATGCAACCAGTCGGCAATGATCTCACCGGGGGCACCGGCAAATTCGGTCAGGTAATAGGTTGAAATATATGGCGCCAGCTCTGCCGAAGGCATGAAGAAGCGTGTGCTGACGGCACTGCTCAGCCCCTGCTTCAACACGGCACGATTCCGGAAAATGTCACGCTGGCCCCACGAACCCGGGTGATGGGAGGCCCAGGAACCGGGGTGTTGTGCGCAAAAGCGCGGCTTTGGGCAAGCGTTAGCTTGGTGCGATCATACGAAAAAGGCGCGGGAAGCGGCATCACCGCATTCCCGCGCCTTTCAATTCGGTTGCCTTGCGACAGCGGTTCAGGCCGGCAGAGCGGCCTTCGCCTGGGCGATCACGGCTGCGAAGACGGCGCCTTCGTTCATCGCCAGATCGGCCATCGCCTTGCGATCGAGTTCGATCCCGGCCAGCTTGGTGCCGTGGATGAACTGCGAATAGCTGAGGCCTTCGGCGCGGACCGCGGCGTTGATCCGCTGGATCCACAGCGCGCGGAAGTTCCGCTTCTTAACCTTGCGGTCGCGGTAAGCGTACTGGCCGGCCTTTTCGACCGCCTGACGCGCAACGCGAATGGTGTTCTTGCGGCGACCGCGATAGCCCTTGGCCTGATCGAGAATCCGCTTGTGCTTGGCGCGGGTGGTAACACCCCGTTTGATACGGCTCATGGTTCAGCGCTCCTCAGTTCAGCCCGTAGGGCGCCCATTTCTTGATCGTCTTCGCATCGGCGTCGGAGATGACGTCGGTGCCGCGATTCTGGCGGATGTACTTGCCGTTATGGCTGATCAGGCGGTGGCGCTTGCCGGCGACGCCGTGCTTCACCTTGCCGGTGGCGGTGAGCTTGAAGCGCTTTTTGACGCCGCTCTTGGTCTTGAGCTTGGGCATTTTCGTCTCCTGTGTTGAGACACGTCCGATCAGCCGTGGCAGCCCTTGATGGCCAGGCCGATCATCGAATCCGTGTCAATGAAGCGCGCGCCACTAATCGGGAATTGCCGGATTGGCAAGCGATTCCGGCACTGCGCCGACGCCGCCCGGTCCGATCCCGGTGATGGCATGGTCGGCGCGGCGGGGCTATGCTCATCAGCATGAGCGATTCCCAATCCGTTTCCCTGGCCGGACAGATGCTGCTTGCCCTGCCGGGCATGGGCGATCCACGGTTCGATCACGCGGTCATTGCGATGATGGCACACAGTACCGATGGCGCGCTGGGGATCGGGCTGGGGCGCGCGCGGCAGGGGCTGGGGCTCCATCCCCTGCTTGAGGATCTGGACATCGATCCGGGCGTGGCCCCGGATTGCGCCGTGCTTGATGGTGGCCCGGTAGAGCCGCAACGCGGATTCGTCCTGCACAGTCCGGAATGGGATGGCGGCGATACCATCCTGGCGGGTGAGCTGTGCGCGATGTCAGCCTCGCTGGAGGTGCTGCGCGCGATTGCCGAAGGGCGCGGACCCAGCCGTTTCCTGATCGCGCTGGGCTATGCCGGGTGGAGCGGCGGGCAGCTTGAGGGCGAACTGCACCGCCACGGCTGGCAGGTGATCGATGGTGATCCGGCAATCCTGTTCGATACCCCGCCCGAAAACCGCTGGCGCGCAGCCTGGCAAGGGCTGGGGATCGATCCGGCGCTGCTGGCCGGGCAGACCGGGCGGGCGTGAACCCGCCCGAAATCACGCCATCAGGCCGCCGATCCGCTGATCGACGGGTTCCTGGCGGTCCAGCGCCCGAAATAGGCGATGACAGCATAACACAGCGCCGGAAGGATCAGCGAAAGCGCCAGGCTGCTGGTGAGATCGGCGATGCCGCCAGTCAGCAGGGGGACGACCGCGCCGCCGAAGATCGCGACGTTGATGATGCCCGATCCATCGGCCGCGCGCTTGCCCAGATCCTCACAGGCCAGGCTGAAGATCGTCGGGAACATGATCGAATTCATCAGGCCGATGGCGATCAGGCTCCAGGCGGAAACCGCGCCGGTGGTGTTGGTTGAAACCGCGATCAGCGCAATCGCCCCCAGCGCGGCAATGGCCAGCACGCGCCCGGGGTTGACGAAGCGCAGCAGGGCCGAGCCGACGAACCGGCCGATCAGCGCGCCGCCCCAGTAATAGGGAATATAATCGCCCGCCTGCGCCTGGGTAATGCCCAGAACCTGCTTCTGCTGAAGGTAGTTGACGATCAGCGATCCGATTGCGACCTCTGCCCCCACGTACAGGAAGATGCACAGCGCGCCGAGCCCGAAGCGGGTGTCCTTCAGCAATTGCAGCCCAGCCAGAAGCGAGCTTTCCTCATGCTTTTCGCCCTTCAGCCGGTTGCGGTTCAGCCAGACAACCCCGGCCACAAGCGCCAGCGCGATGGCCAGGCCGATATAGGTCGATACAACCGCCTGGGTCTCTGCCACGCGGTAAGCGTCAAGCGCCGGTCCGGAAAAGTCCTTGGCCTCGACATCCTTGAGCTCACCCAGGATCAGCTTGGCCCCGACGAAGGGAAAGATCACCGTGCCCAGCGAGTTGAAGGCCTGGGCAAAGGTCAAACGGCTGTGTGTCGTCTTGGCCGGGCCGAGCAAAGAGATGAGCGGGTTGGTCACAACCTGCACGATCACCACCCCACTGGCGAGGACGAACAGCGCGAACAGGAAGATCGCATAAGTCGCGCTTTGGGATGCAGGGATGAACAACAGGCAGCCGATCATCATCGTGAACAGGCCTGCAACCGCGCCCCGCATATAGCCGATCTTCTTCACCAGACGCGCACCGGGAATGCCGATCAGCGCATAGGCGGTGAAGAAGCAGAACTGCACCAGCATCGCCTGCGTGTAATTGAGCGTGAACAGCTCTTTCAATTTGGGGATGATCACATCGTTGAGGCTGGTGATCCCGCCGAAAATGAAGAACAGCGCCATGACGAAAAAACGCAGTTCCGGCGCATCGATATGCGCTCCGTCCGCCTCTCCGCCCGCTGCGCTTGCCCCTGTAACTGGCGCTGCCATTACACCTCTCCCATCCTTGTCGCCGCCTGTTCGGCAGCTGTTGCGCGGCCTGTCATGGCAAGGGCCGCAAGATTGTCCATAACCATACGTATACATATCCCCACCTATCATGGAAGCGCTTCCATAACCGTGATCGCTTGACTTGGTGAGGCACCGGCATTCTTGGTGGCGCCGGACAACGAAGCCATAAGCCAGAGAGGAAGCCGGGAATGATAATCGATCACGCCACCGCCGCCGTCGTCACCGGGGGGGCATCGGGGCTGGGGCGGGCAACTGCCGAGGCGCTGGCCGGGGCTGGCTGCAAGGTGGCGATTTTCGACATCAACGAAGCTGCCGGAGAAGACGTCGCCAAGGCGATCGGCGGGCTGTTCTGCAAGGTGGACATCACCAGCGAAGAATCCGTGGTCGAAGGCTTTGCCAAGGCCCGCGCCGCGCATGGTCAGGAACGGATCACCGTCCACTGCGCGATGACCAGCCGTCGCGGCAAGACTCTGGCGTTCGACAAGGAGGCCGGCAAGCTCAAGCGGCTTTCAACCGAAGATTACATCTATGGCGTTCAGGGGATCCTGGTTGCCAGCTATCGCATCGCCTCGCTTTCGGCCGAGGGCATGGCCGGGCTTGAGCCGCTGGAAGACGGCGAACGTGGTTGCATTACGCTGACCGCCTCGGTCGCGGCGCAGGACGGACAGATCGGCCAGATCATCTATGGCTCGGCCAAGGCCGGGGTCAACGGACTGGTTCTGCCGATGGCGCGTGACCTGTCTGATCTGGGTATCCGCGTGAATTCGATCATGCCGGGGATTTTCGCCACGCCGCTGATGCTGGGGGCCAAGCCGCAAGTTTTGGAAAGCCTTGCCGCTTCGGTTCCGTTCCCCAAGCGGCTGGGCAAGCCCGAGGAATTCGGCAGCCTGGCGCTGGAACTGGCGCGCAATTCCTATTTCAACGGCCAGTGCATCCGGCTTGACGGCGCAATCCGGATGGCACCGCGTTAGTTTTCCACTTGCGTGGAAGCATCACCGGCCCGCTCCCCCGGCCCAACCACCCCAAGGGTACCATGTAACGGGTGGTTGGGCCGGGGGAGCGGGCCGGTGATGCAACTCAGCCCGGCTGAGACTAAAGGCTTTTGATGATGCCCGAGAAGTCCGTCGCGCTGTTCCCTTCGGCGGCGAACACTTCGTAAAGCTCTTCGGCGCGGTGGCCCATCGGGACCTTCGCGCCGACGCTTTGCGCCGCTTCCATTGCCAGCTTGAGGTCCTTGAGCATCAGCGCGGCGGCAAATCCGCCCTGATAGCCATTGTCTGCCGGGCTGGCCGGACCGACGCCGGGGACCGGGCAATAGCTCGTCATCGACCACGATTGGCCACTGGCCTTGCTGGAAATGTCGTAGAAGGTCTGGAGGTCCAGCCCCAGTTTTTCGGCGAGGGCGAAGGCTTCGCAGGTGGCGATCATCGTCGCGCCCAGGATCATGTTGTTGCAGATCTTGGCCGCCTGACCCGCGCCCGACGCCCCGGCGTGGATTACCGCCTTGCCCATGGCGGCAAGGATCGGCTCGGCCTTGGCGAAGGCTGCGCCAGTCCCGCCGACCATGAAGGTCAAGGTGCCGCCATTGGCCGCCGCGATCCCGCCGGAAACGGGCGCATCGACCATGGCGTAGCCCGCAGCCGCGGCTGCATCGGCCACCCTGCGTGCGGTATCGACGTCGATGGTCGAGCAATCGAGCAGCAGGGCGTTGGCCGGGGCGTGGCCGATCACGTCGGCGCAATAGACGCTGTCAACGATCTTGCCGTTGGGCAGCATGGAGACCACAGCCTCGGCTCCCTGCACGGCATCGCGCACCGAAGTGTAGGTGGCGCAGCCGTTGTCAGCTGCGCGGGCAAGGGCCTCTTCGGACAGGTCGAAGGCATGGACATCATGCCCCGCCTTGACCAGATTCGCGGCCATCCCGCCGCCCATGTTGCCAAGGCCGATGAAGGCGATTTTCATTATCTTACTTGCCCTTCCACACTCCGGCGCGCTTCTCGATGAAGGCGGCCATGCCTTC
>Ga0116180_1002239_pt1 | contig 15421 bp, 15 predicted proteins | sample AD_UKC073_MetaG_FD_89804 | JGI IMG/M metagenome (GOLD analysis project Ga0116180, IMG submission 89804) | Active sludge microbial communities of municipal wastewater-treating anaerobic digesters from USA - AD_UKC073_MetaG | ecosystem: Engineered > Bioreactor > Anaerobic > Digestate | place: USA...
CAGGCTTCGGCAGAATGTATAGGCAGCGCGTTCCGGCAGGTCTGCGTCCAGCAGGATCAGGTCCGGCCAGTGAACCGCCAGCGCCGCCGACGCCAGGGCAACGTCCGCAACATTGCGGACGCAAAAATCGTCCACCTCGCTCAGCGTGCTGGTGAGCCGTCCCAGTCTGGCGGGTGTCGGCGTGACCAGCAGAATATTGGCGGTTGCGTGCTCAGGCATGGTGGCAGATCCGGACAAGAGAGCGCTCCGGGCGGCGCAGTCGCTGTTCATGCCGCCCAACTCGCGGGGCAGGCGCGCGGCACGGCAAGCCTGCGTGGCACTAGGGTTGGCGTTCGATCCAGCCGGCGATTCTTGACGCCGCGGTCTGCCAGTGGGCGTCGAGCATCAGCGTATGTCCGGCGCGTGGAATCACCGCCACCTCGGCCTGCCAGCGGGCGGCGGTGAAGCCCAGCACGGCCGGCGGGAAGACCGCGTCCTTTTCGCCGCCGACGACGAGAACCGGCAGCGCCGGTCGTCGCCCACCGAAGTGCATGGCCAACAGCGTCAGGTCCAGGATGGCACGCCGCGACTCGGACTGGAACAGCGGACCGAAGCGGATCAGATCTTCACTTGTCGTTTCAGCCGAGTAATAGACGTCGCGAATCGACTCCAGCGTTTCCGCCGTGTACTCGCCACGGGTCGCCCGCGCCTGCTCGCCGAAGAAAGCGGGGTCGGTCAGGGCGATCTTCATCGTTGCGCCAAGGATGCCCGTCGGCGGCACCGGTGCCATCAGCACCGCCGCCGGCGCCTGGTGGCGTTCGAGGTAACGTTCTACGACAGCGGTGCCCATCGAGTGTCCGATCAGAATCGCCGGCGCATCGAGCTCCTGCGCGACCTGCGCGACATCCTCGGCATAATCGTCGAGTCCGTAGGAGTCGAGCCGTGCCCGGTCCTCGCTGGCACCATGGCCGGCGAGGTCCAGCGCGTGGCAATCGAAGCCGCGGCTACTGAACCAGGGCAGAAAATACGCATCCCAACAACCGGCCGTGGCATAGCCGCCATGGACGAAGAGGAGCGGTGGATAACGTTTCGCACCGACCGCAGGCCGGTGCAGGGTATGGATCCGTCGAGGTTTCATTACTGTGCCCAGTCCAACGCAACACCGCAGTATGGCAGGGTCGGGCAGGCCCGGGCAATGGCCGTCCGAGGATTGTTCGGTCGGGCCTAGGTGGCCGTGGCGCAGTGCCGCCGATACCGGCGTGCCAGCATCAGCAGCAGGCCACCGCTACCGAACAGCAGCAGGGAGGCGGGTTCTGGCACGGCGAACGCCTTCAGGCTGAACACGCCACCTTCGAGGAAGGCATTGGCGCTGCCAATGCCCGACAGTCGGCTGGCAGTCGCCGCCACGCCGATGTGGAGTTCGTAATCTCCGGCGCTCAACAGTCCGGTCTGGTTAACGCTCTCGGCGAACGATCCGGTCCGATAGTCGGAGGCGACGCCCGACAATTCAAACGTATAGCTGTTGAACGCGTCGCCACTGCTGGAACCGCCGATTGCCGCCTCCCATGCCCATTGCGTCGCGACGGCAACCGAGAAGAGCACACGCAGATCCGAAGCCACCGATTCGACGCTGCTGCCCTCGTACCCGTCGAGCTTTGACGAGTCAAGGCTGGCACGGGCGGTGCTGAACAGGATCCTGTCGACGTCACCGCCAATCCCTGGCATTGACGGCGCGAAACCTGAATGGTGACTGACGCTGGCGGTCCCATTGTAGCCCCAGTCGGACAGCGAGGTATGGCCGCCGCCGACGGTGTTGACCAGATCTTCGGTGTTGCTGGCAGAGCCGTTGCCCGCAAAGATGTAGGCCAGTACGACGCCACCTGAATCGCGGATCGCCTGGTCGATGGCATACGAACGGCTATCGGACAGGATGACTGCAGCGTGTGCGTCGAGTCCAGGGCAGGCTGCGCACAGTACGGCCGCAACCAGGCTGGCGGGGGTCAAGAGCGACAAGGAAGGCATGGCATACCCCTGAATTGGTTCGTTTTCTGTGGATGATGGATTTACAAGCAAGAACAACCCGCTGGCACGGTGGCCAGTGTAGGTAGCACCAGCGACTGCTGTCAATGTCCGACTGGACATCAGGCCCTCGCCAAGGCCGTGACCTGCATGGCACGTTGACCACCAAGCCCGGCGCGGGAAAGAAGCCGATCGGAGCTTGCAGATCGCTGAACGGAAGGGACTGGTCTGCCGCTAGTTTTCTCCAGGAAGTGGTGTGTCGACGCCGCCGTCAAGGTGACGCGCCGGAGAATACCGGAACCTTCGACCGCGCATGTGGCAACTCGCGCACGAATCGCGGTACCAGATAACCGGGCAGGCGTTCGAGCAGTGCTGCGCGCAAGCCGTGCACAAGCGGTTCGCTGACCTCGAAATGCGCGGCGCCGGCGACCTGATCGAGGAGGTGCAGGTAGTAGGGCAAGACACCGATCGCGAACAGACGCTCCGAGAGTGCGCTCAGGGTTTCCGCCTGGTCATTGACGCCGGCCAGCAGCACCGTCTGATTGAGCAGGACGATGCCGGCGCGGCGCAAGGGCTGCAGCGCAGCGGCGACGTCTTCGTCGAGTTCTTGCGCGTGGTTGGCATGAATGACCATGCTGGCCTGCAGGCGGGTGTCGGCGAGCATGGCGACCAGCGCGGCGGTGATGCGCTGCGGAATGACCACCGGCAAGCGGCTGTGAATGCGCAGGCGGCTGACCTGGGGAATTGCCTCGATCTGGTCGATCAGCCACTGCAGTTGACGATCCGGTACCGCCAGCGGATCGCCACCCGACAGGATCACCTCGCTGATCGAATCGTCACGGCGAATATGGTCGAAGACCTGCGACCACTGCTGGCGCGACGGCTGTCTGGCAGCATAAGGGAAATGGCGGCGGAAACAGTAGCGGCAGTGGATACCGCAATGGCCGGTGACGATCAGCAGTGCACGACCGTGGTATTTGTGGAGCAGCCCCGGCAGCTTGTTGGCGGCCAGTTCCGCCAGGGGATCGTGCGAAAACCCTGGCCGCAGCGCGCGCTCGGCGGTCAGCGGCAGCACCTGTTTGAGCAGCGGATCGTCGGGGTCGTGTCGGCGCATGCGCGCCACAAAGGCACGCGGCACGCGCAAGGGAAAAGCCGGGTCGCCGTCGATGGCCAGCGCCGCGGGTGCGAGGCCGAGCAGCGCCAGCAACTCGTCACTGTCGCTGACGACATCCTGCAGCGCCATTTGCCACGGCTCACGGTGCGCGTTTTTGCCCTGCGCATCGGGGCTTCGCGCTATCATGTCGCCCTTCATTTTTCAGATGGTTTCACGAGGGGATGCAATGGCAACCTATTCTACCAACGAATTCAAATCCGGCCTGAAAGTCATGCTGGACGGTGATCCCTGTTCGATCCTCGAAAACGAATTCGTCAAGCCCGGCAAGGGCCAGGCTTTCAACCGCGTCAGACTGCGCAACCTCAAGACCAACCGCGTGTGGGAAAAGACCTTCAAGTCGGGTGACAGTCTGGAGGCTGCCGACGTCATGGACCGCGAGATGCAGTACCTGTACAACGACGGCGAGTTCTATCACTTCATGGAGCCGGAGAGCTTCGAACAGTTTCAGGCGGCCGCGGCGACCGTCGGTGATGCCGCGCTGTGGCTCAAGGAGCAGGACATCTGCACCATCATGCTCTACAACGGCGTGCCGCTGGGGGTAACCCCACCGAATTTCGCGGAACTGGAAATCGTCGAGACCGAACCGGGCGTGCGCGGCGACACCGCCACCGGCGGCACCAAGCCTGCGCGCTTGTCCACCGGCGCGGTGGTCAAGGTGCCGTTGTTTGTCAATCAGGGCGAAATCGTCAAGTGCGATACGCGCTCGGGCGAATATGTGTCGCGCGTGAAGGCCTGATCGCTTCCGTCCGAGTCGGTCGTCAGTCCGCCTCTCCCCTGGTCGTGGGGAGGGCATACCCTTTACCGCTTGCACGGCCGCGCGCCTGGTCGGTGCGCGGCGTTGCGCTAGGACTAAATCCCGCATGCCGCAAGTCAGCTGGCAACCCAGCGCCTCATTCGAAAACCTGCGTCGCCGTGCGCAGATCCTGGCGCGACTGCGCGCCCATTTTGCCGCCGGGCAGGTGCTGGAGGTCGAGACCCCGCAGCTTTGCCCGGCTACGGTCAGCGACCCGCATCTGAACAGCCTGTACGTGCCGGCTGCCGGCTACCTGCAGACCTCGCCGGAATACGCCATGAAGCGCCTGCTGGCCGCGGGCAGTGGCTCGATCTACCAGATCGCCAGGGTTTTCCGCGCTGACGAAGAAGGTCGCTGGCACAACCCCGAGTTCACCCTGCTCGAGTGGTACCGCCTGGGCTTCTCGCTTGACGAACTGATCGACGACGTTGCTGCCGTCGCCCGCCTCGCCCTGGGTGAGGTGGACAGCGTTCGCCATCGTTATCGCGACCTGTTTCGCAGCCATCTCGATCTCGATCCGCTGAGTTGCAACATCAGCGAACTCGCCGCCGTGGCCAGGCGGCACATCGACATCGCCTTCGACGACGCCGATCGCGATACCTGGCTGGAGTTGTTGATGAGCCACGTCATCGAACCGCGACTCGGTAACGACGCCCTGTGTTTCGTGGTCGATTACCCGCCGTCGCAAGCGGCACTCGCGCGCCTGCGCGTGGATGCGGAAGGCCAACAGGTGGCTGCGCGTTTTGAGCTGTACTATCGCGGCGTCGAGTTGGCCAATGGTTATCACGAATTGCTCGATGCCGGCGAACAGCGCCGACGTTTTGCCGCCGATCTGCGCGAACGTGAAGCGCTTGGCCTGCCGGCCATAGCGCTCGACGAGAAACTGCTGGCCGCGCTCGAACACGGTCTGCCGGACTGCAGTGGTGTCGCGCTCGGCTTCGACCGCCTGGTGATGCTCGCCGTCGGCGGTGACGCTTTAGATGAGGTGATGGCCTTCCCCGGGTCGCACCGGTAAAGACTGTTGGCGCCGCCAGAGCTTCCGCCGCCACTGGCCGCGTCGCTTACGGCGTGCGTGGCCGAGTCGCCGCCCACAGACCACAGGCCAGGACGGCAAACGACAGCAGGGCGATCGCCGCGCCCCAGAACCAGTACGGCAACCACAACGCCTGGGCGATGACCGCCGTGTCGGAGGCGTGGCGCATGCCGTCGATGGTCGCACCGGCCGAGAACAGGTAGTCGACGTGCTGCAGCCAGCTCAGACAGAGTACCGCGCCGGTCAGGCGCAGGACGAAGGTGGCGCCGCGGTCGCCCAGCCAGAGCGCCACGGCGGCGAAGAAGGTGGCGGCGCCGACCAGGAAGATCACCCCGAACGGATTGCGGGTCCAGCAGACGACGACCGCCAGCAAACCACCGGCTAGCAGCCAGAGCAGCGTTCGCGACAGCCGTGACGAGCGCGCCAGGATCAGCAGCAGACTGCCCGCCAGCGTCGGCCCGAGGAGGCCGCCGGCAGCCACCAGAGCGGTTGCGAGGCGACCCGCCGAACCCTGCCACAAAGCCAGCCCCGAGCCGTCGGCATGCAGCGCGAAGCTCCGGAATTCGGCGCCGACGAGCATGGCCGTGAAACCGTGCCCGAGTTCGTGGGCGCAGGTCGCCAGCAGCGAGAGCGGGTAGAGCATCCAGCGGCCGTACGGAAGCTGCCAGACCACGGCAATGATCGCCAGTACGCAGAGCAGACTGCGCAGCGGATGGGCGTCGGCAGGGGGCGTCGGCGCGCGTGCCGACGCGTTTGGCGGGAAGCTCATTGTGGGGCAAATTCTTGCATTGCGACCTTTCGTTCGTATAATCCCTGACTCTGCCCGGTTCTGCAACCAGGCAAGCATTCCGGGAGTAGGGATGAAGGGGATCTTGAGTCTGCTGGCGAAAGCAAAGCTGATTGAGCTTTCAGAAGACGAACAACTGGCCGCCTCGGCAGAGCGCCCGGCGGCGGTGCCGGACGCCCCCGCTGCGCAGCCTGCCGAGGTAGCAGAGACCCGCATGCACGCGGGGACTGCTGCCGCCGCGCCCGACCTGCCGTCGCTGGCCGACGCCTGTGCCGACCTCGACGGCGCGACCTTCAGCGATCTCTTCGCGTCGGCCGGTGTACCCGCATCGCCGTATCCGGCCGAGAAGCTGCTGCGCCTGCTGGATGGGCTGCGGGCGATGGACGCCGGCACGCGCAAGTCCGCCGTTCTGGCGATGGACGCCGCCGACGACAACTGGCAGATTGACGATTGCGTACGCGACGCCGATCTCAAGATTGCGGCGCTCGAGGAGCACAAGCGTCGCCTGGCGGAGCAGATGCAGGAGCGCGAGCGGCAGTCGGGCGAACTCGTCAGTCAGATCAGAGTGGTGCTTGACGAAGCCAGCGCGGCGATCCGCAAGCAGATTGCCGAACTCGAACAGTTGCTCGAACGCGAAGTCACGCGTGCGGCCCAGGAAACGACCAGTGTCGAAGCCGGTTTGCGCGCCGCACGCGAGGCCACCGCGCGCGAGGCCCGCCGCATGGATGCCGAGATCGAGCGCCTGCGTGAAATTCCCAACACTTTCAAGGCGCTTGGCGCCGCACACTGAAGTCCCGAGCAAGGAGAAGATCACATGGCTCAACTCACGCCGCTGGCCAAGGGGCTGATTACCGTCATCGTTCTGGGCGTGGCCGGTTCGCTGGCCTGGAATTTCGGGCTCAAGGAGCGCTTTGGCGGTGGCCAACCATCGTTGCCGAAGCCGGCAGCGTCGGCACCCGAGGCGGCGGCCAAGGGCAAGTCGCCGCCGGCCACGCCATCGAAAACCTCGACCGTGGAAGACAAGAATGCGCCGCTCGGCAGCGCCGCCAATCCGCTGAAGGTCAGTCTGGTCAGTTTTCATGGCTACGCACCGGCGCTGGTGGCCAACGGCAACGATCTGAACACGCAGCCGGGTTCGATCTACGGCAGCAAGGGCGTCAATGTGCGCTTCGTCATCCAGGACGACATTCCGACGCTGGCCACCGTCTTCGAGTCCGGTGCCGCCCAGTGCGCCTGGCGGACCTCGGATTTCTGGGCACAGGAGCAGCCCAACCTGCGCAACGCCGGCCTCGACGGCAAGGCGGTGATGATCGTCGACAACACCCAGGGTGGCGACGCGGTGATTGCCCGCGATGCGTCGGTAAAGGCCGTCGAGGATCTGGCCGGTCGCTCGGTTGCGCTGCTCCAGTTCACCCCCTCGCATGGGATGCTGATCGACGCCCTCGACAATTCCTCGCTGACCGCGCGCAAGAAGGACAGCGTCAAGATGGTGTTCATCAACGCCGAGGAGGGGACAGCCGGCGTGCGCGCCGCGCTCGAATCCGGTGCCGTCGATGCGGCGGTGCTGTGGGACCCGGATCTCGCGCTGGCCCTGCGCAACGTCAAGGGGGCGCATGTCGTCTATTCGACCAAGACCGCGACCAACCTGATCTTTGACGTGATGGTCTGCGACTCGCGCCTGCTGGCCAAGCCGGAAGGACAGGCAGTGGTGCAGAAGTTTGTCGCCGGCTGGATGGACGGCGTGCAGGCGGCACGCAGCAACCCGGACAACGCCGTGGAAGCGCTGGTCAGAACGCAGGAATTCTTCAAGTTGCTGGCTGACAAGGAAGGCCGGCCATTCGTCAAGAGCCTGTTCGCCAACCTGGTGTGGACCGGTGTCGAGGAAAACGCGCGCATTCTCGGTCTGGCCGGCGGTACCAATCACTACGAACGGGTTTACAAGCGCTTCGACGAGATCTATCGCAAGGCCGGCGCGTTGGCGAATCCGAAGTCGCCGGTGATCGCGCCGCAGGACAGCTTCGACTATCGCTTCATCAAGTCCATGCTCGGGGAAAACAAGGCGGCAGCGGACGCCGCTGCCAAGCCGCAAAGCACCTTCACGCAGTCGGCGCTGAAGGAAGCGACGCAGCAGGAAGCGATGGTGACCAAGCCGGTCACGGTTGGATTCGCCTCGGGTAGCGCCGAATTGACCAAGCGCGCGCAGAAGACGGTCGATACGGAGATGGTGCCGTTCATCGAAAACAACGGCAAGGCCTACTTCGAGGTCAGCGGCAATTCCGATTCGACCGGGACTCGCGAGGTGAATCTTCGCCTGTCGGCGGCGCGCGCGCGGGCGGTGGTGGATTATCTGGTGACGCAGTGGGAGTTTCCTCGCGAACGTTTCAAGATCGTCGGCAATGGCCCGGATCGACCGCTCTGTGTCGAGACCAATGCTGCCGGCGAGGGGCTGTCGGCCGAAGACTGCCGGGCGATGAACCGGACCACCCGGGTGGCCGTTTTCGGCGGCCGCTGAACCCGAGCCGCCAGTCTGCCGATTGATGAGCGAATTCTGGAATCCCTACGCGCCACTCGACAGCCGGCGACGGCGCCTGCTCGGTGTCGGCGCGGCCCTGGCGGTGCTGCTGCTGTGGAGCGTCGTCGCCGCATCGGGACTGGTCAGTTCGACCAAGCTGCCGGCGCCCTGGGAAGTGTTGGCGGCGCTGTCTTACCTGAGCTGGCATGACGGCGGCAGCATGTTGCTCACCGCCACCCTGTGGTCGGTCGGTCGCCTGCTGGTCGCCGGCGTGCTGGTGATCTGCATCGGCATTCCGATCGGCATCGTCATGGGTGCGGCACCGCAGGTGAACGCCGCCCTGTCGCCGTTGGTCGATCCTTTCCGTTCCGCGCCGGTGGTGGCGCTGCTGCCGATCCTGGTGATGTGGCTGGGCATCGGCGAGACGATGAAGATCGCCTTCCTGTTCATCGGCGCCGTGGTGTACCTGATTCCGATGGTACGCGACGCCATCCAGGCGGTGCCGCAGAGCTACTGGATCGGCGCCCGCGACCTCGGCGCGACGCCGTGGGAATGTATCCACCGGGCGGTCATCCCGATGGCCATGCCGCGCATCGCCGATGCCGTCATCGTTGCCTTCTCGGTGATGTGGACCTACATCACCGTCGCCGAATACGTCAATGCGCGTGAAGGACTCGGGCAGCTGATCCAGAATGCGCGGCGCTTCAGTGCCTGGGACCAGGTCTTTGCCGGCATCATGGTGATCATCGCCCTGGCCCTGGCCACCTATCAACTGATGGTCTGGCTCAAGCGCCGTCTGTATCCCTGGGAGACGCAGCTATGAACCTGGCGGCCGCGAAACCCGTGGCGGCGGCAAAGCCCGTGGCGGTGGTCATCAAGGACATCGTCCAGGAGTACCCGGCGCCCGGCGGGGGCGTCACGCGCGTCATCGACAAGGTTTCGCTGAGCTTCGACCAGCCCGGCATCAACATGTTGCTCGGCCCGTCGGGCTGCGGCAAGAGCACGATCCTGCACATGCTCGGCGGCGTGCGGCCGATGGGCGTCGACACCCCGACTGCGGGCAGCGTACTGATCGACGGGGTCGCATGCCACGCTCCGCACGACGACGCGGTGATGGTTTTTCAACGCTATGCCAATCGGCCGGACCTGTCGGTGTTCGACAACGTCGCGTTTCCGTTTCGCCTCAAGCTCTGGCGTTCGCAGGTGCCGGAAGCGGATTGGCGGCAACGCGTCGCCGACATCCTCAAGGCAGTCGGACTCTCGGACAAGGTCGGCCTGCGGCCGGCGCAGCTTTCGGGTGGGCAGAACCAGCGCGTGGCGTTGGCGCGGGCGCTCGTCCTGCGGCCGCGCATTCTGTTGATGGACGAACCTTTCGGGGCGCTCGACGCGCAGACCCGCGAGGAGATGCAGCAGTTGCTGATCGGCCTGTACCAGTCCTGGCCGTGTCTGGTCGTCTTCGTGACGCACGACGTCACCGAAGCGCTGATGCTCGGTGACCGCGTCATCGTCCTGTCCACACAGCCGGCGCGCGTTGCCGACGATTTCCTGATCGACGAAGCGCGTCCGCGGTCGGCCGCCTGGCAACGCTCGCGCGAGGCGCAGGCGCTCGAGGAGCGCATTCTCAATCAACTGCACCAGGCCAGTCCCGGCAAGGGCCAGGTCCGGGTTACGGTCTAGGCATGGATGCCGCCAAGCCCTCCTACGTCAGGGAGGTTCTGACCAGTCAGACCAACCTGTACGCTGGTCTCGGGTCGCTGGCCCTTGGCGTCGTGCTGTCGATTCCGTTTGGCTTCGGCATTGGCGCACTGCCGCTGATCGCCTTTGCCGCCGGCGACATCCTTGCGGCCTTGCACATCCCGTCGCTGCCGACCTTCCGCGACAAGGTCGACCGTCGCTGGCGGGCGCGCTCCCGCCAGGCCTCGCGCGAGCAGTTGATGCTGGAGATTCAGAAAAGGGCCGGCAAGCGCGCGCTGCCCGCAGCGACGCTGCGCACTTATCAGCGCATGTACGAACGCGTGCAGTCGCTGTACCAGCGGGCAGAAACCGGGCATGGCCGGCTCGCCTACCGGGACGTCGAGCAACTGGACGACGTCTCCCTCGAATATCTGGCGCTGTGGCTGGCGCTGCTGGTCATGGACGACCGGGCCGAGTCGGTCAATCTGCGCGAGGTCGAGACCAAGGTCGCGGCTCTGGAACGGGAGTTGGCGGCGCCGCGCCCCGGCACCGACCTGCGTCAGTTGCAGAAGGCCCGCGCCGATTACCTGGCCGTCATCGAGCGGCACAACCGCATGCTGAGTCGGCGGCGGGCGCTCGAAGCGGCGATGCTGTCGATGCCGGACCAACTGGACGAAATCTATCAGACGATCATGACCCTGCCGGTGAGCGAGGAGATCGGGACGCGACTCGAAGAGGCGATCGGCAAGCTGCGGCTGCAGGAAGACATCGAGGCCGACCTGGCCAGCGATCTTGCCGAAGCCGTGCCGGGCGTGGCGATGCCGACCGCGGCGGCGGCCGGGCGGCAGCGGCGACTGGTGGCGGTGGGCAGTTCCGGCAGTGCCGGCTAGCCGACGGCGACGAGTGGGGTCGACGATTGACCGTTGCGCCGCAACATTGGGTAACTCAGGAACGGCCGGTTGACCGGCTCACGAAAGGAAGAAAGCGATGGCTGACATCAATTTTATGGGGCGCCTGTCCAACCTCTGGTCGGGCTTTGTCTCGCTGTGGATCTCCGATGTCGAAAAGCGGCATCCCGAGATTGCTTACCAGAGTGCCATCGACTCGATGATCGAGAAGTATGGCAAGTTGAAGAGCGCCACGGCGGCGATCATGCGTCGGCGCGAGGAAATCTCGGCGCGCCTGGAAAGCGAACGTGGCGAACTGGCGGCGATCTCCGCCGACCTCAATGCGGCGCTGGCCACCGGCCAGGATGAACTCGGCATCGTGCTGATTCAGAAAAAGAACGCACTTGAGGCCAGCACCAAGTTGCTGGAACAGGAAATGGAGCAGGCGCGTACCGACGCGCAGGAGGCGAAGGATTCGCTGATCCAGGTCAAGGCCGAGATTCAGAAGCTGAAGGACGAGAAGGACCGCATGCTGGCGCAGATGCACAGCGCGCAGGCGCGCCTGAAGATTCAGAACCAGCTCGAAGGCCTGTCGGTCGATGCCGAAGTCCGGGCGCTCGACAACGTCCGCGAGCACATCAAGAACACCGTCGCCGAGGCCAAGATGGGCAGCGAATTGCGTGATTCCGATCTCGACGTCAAGCTCGCCAAGCTGCGGCAGAGCAGCGGCGCGATCACCGCCCGCCAGCAACTCGAGGAAATGAAACGCGCGCGCAACGTGCAGACCGATACCGCCGGCAAGGCGATGTGATGCGCGACGTGTCACGCAGCCGGGCTGGAGGACGTCGGTGAGTCCCGAGAGCGGCGGCCGGCCAGCCCTCCCGGTTTGGGCCGAGACCCTGCGCCAGAAGTACCTGGCTGGCGAGGCGTCGGTATTCGTGCTCTATCGCAACGTGTTCGACCGCTACCAGGTCGGCGAAAGTTATTACACGCTGCTGCCCTTCCTCAGCGAGGTGCTGCTCAAGGACAACAAGCAGCGCATCTTCGAACTCAGTATCGATCGTGGCGTACGGGTGATCCAGGGTGGCGGCATCGACGAGAAGGCGGAACTCTACCGCCATCTCGAAGGCAAGGGTCTCGCCGGGATCTTCGAATCGCTCGAACGTCAGATGCGCGAGCAGCGCTCCAGCGCGCTGCTGATTCCCTATGCGGGGACCATTTTTCCCGCCGCCGAGCTGCACTTTCTCTCGCTCGAGGAGCGTGGCGCCTTCACCGCATTGCACCGCTGGTCGCTCGACGAACAGTTTGCCGACCGTGACAATGTCGTCATCCTGGTCAGCGAATCGCTGGCCGATCTCAGTCCGGCACTGCTGACGCATCCGCGCGTGCTGGCCATCGAGGTGCCGATGCCGGACCGCGTCGGTCGGCACGCGGCGATCCGTCACTATGCGCCGGCGATGAAGACCGCGGAAGCCGAGCAACTCGCCGACCAGACCGCGGGCCTGCGCCTGCTGCAACTGGCGAGCATCGTCGCCAGCGAAGCGCCGCAGGGCATGAGTCACGCGCAGCGGCGGACATTGATCTCCGGTTTGCTGCAAGGCAGCCCGCAGGCTGCCGAGCGTGCCGAAAAGCTGGCCGCGATCACCGCCGGCATGACCCCTGCCGAGATCCGGCAACTCGTCGATCCGACGCGCGCGCTGCCCGACGGCGGCGATCCGGCGAGCGAAATGATGGCCGTCGTGCGTCAGCGCAAGCGCGAGTTGATCGAAAAGGAGTGCGCTGGTCTGATCGAGTTCATCGAACCGCGGCACGGCCTGGACAGCGTCGGCGGTAACGCGCACATCAAGGGTGAACTGCTCGACATCGCGCGCCTGATCGTCAGTGGCGAGCGCGCGCGCGCGCCGATGGGACTGCTCGCGGTAGGGCCGATGGGCGCCGGCAAGACCTTCGTGATCAAGGCCTTCCTCAAGGAGGCGGGGTTGTCCGGCATCGCCCTGAAAAACTTCCGCTCGAAGTGGGTCGGCTCGACCGAGGCCAATCTCGAACGCGTCCTGGCGACGGTCAAGGCCATGGGACCGATCGCTCTGGTCATCGACGAAGGCGACCGCAGCTTCGGTAGGCAGGGTGACGATTCCGACGGGGGAACGAGCTCGCGCGTTATCGCCCGCCTCAAGGAATTCATGTCCGATCCCGAGAATCGCGGCCAGGTGCTGTTCATCCTGATGACCAACCGCCCCGACAAGCTCGATACCGACATCAAACGCCCCGGCCGCCTTGATCGCAAGATTCCCTTCTTCTACGCCGAGAGCGCTGGCGAACGCGCCGCCGTCGTCAGCGCTGTTTTTCAGCGCTACCGGGTGCCCGTCGATCTAACGGAAGACAGTCTGCTCGCCGCCTGCGAACCCCTCGAAGGCTATTCGAACGCAGACCTCGAAGCCGTTGCCCTGCTCGCCGCCGAGTTTGCCGAGCGCGCGCTCCGGACCGACGAGGCTCCGGGCGGTGTCGATCCGCGGGCGAGGGAGACGCCATCGCCGGTCGTCAGTCCGGAGATTCTCGCGCGGGCCATCGAGGACTTCATGCCACCGCAGGAGACGACCATGGTGCGCTATATGGAAATGCTCGCGGTGGCCGAGACCTCGCGACGCTCGCTGCTGCCACAACGCTTCCGATCGCTGTCCGCGCGCGCGGTGCAGGAACAGCTTGCCGAACTGCGGCGCCAGATCCACTCTTGAAGGAGTTCGTATGTTTCCTCTGCTGCAAGACGTATCCCTCAATGCCGACCAGTGCATTGCCGCCACCCGCCTGCTGTTGCGCATCGCGCATGTCGATGGCGCGAAGACCAACGAGGAAGTGGCCCTGATTCGCCTGTTTTACGATGGCGGTCGCAATGGAAGCGCCGACTGGCCGGCTTTCGAGACTCTGGAAGAAGACGGACGGGGCGGTGACTTGACCCGGATTTTTGGTGAAGCCGCCGAGCGCGATCTGGTGCTTGCCACCTGTCTGATGGTGGCCTACGCCGATGGAACCTTGACCGGCGAGGAACTGGCGGCAGTACGGGCGGTGGCCGACGACATCGGCGCCCCGCCGGCCCGCGTCGATGAGTTGCTCGCCCTGGTCAGGGATTACATGCTCGCGCACCTGGCCAGGCTACCCGATGCCGGATCGGTGGCCGTGGTGGCGCGCGAACTCGGCTGAAGTGCATCACCAGGCGAGCATGGCGCGGGTTCATCGCTGCCCTGGCCGGATCGTTCGGGTTGATCAAGGCTGGCAGGGAAGACATTTCCTGGAACGGGAAGCAGGTTGCACCCACTGTACCTGAAGGCTGCTGCCGGCTGCTTGGCGGTCGGCACGCTGGCCGTCGCGCAGGCGCAGGAGATCGAGCCGCGCGCCTACTCGAACGCGCCGATCGGTGTGAACTTCGCGATTGCGGGCTACGCTTATACGCAAGGCGCGGTGCCCTTCGACGCCTCGCTGCCCGTCAAGAACGCGCAACTCAAGACGTCCAATGCGGTTCTTGCCTATGCGCGGGTGTTCGACGTGTGGGGCCAGTCGGGCAAGTTCGACGCCATCGTGCCATACACCGGGCTCTCGGGAACGGCCGAGGTCGCGGGGCAACCGTTCGAGCGCAACGTTACGGGTTTTGCCGATCCACGCTTCCGCTTGTCGGTCAACCTGTACGGGGCGCCGGCGCTGACATTGCGAGAGTTCAGGAATTTCGAGCAGGACCTGATCATCGGCGCAAGCCTGCAGGTGTCGGTGCCGGCGAGCCAGTACGACTCCAGCCGGGTGGTCAATATCGGCACCAACCGCTGGTCGTTCAGGCCAGAGGTGGGAATTTCCAAAGCCGTGGGTCCATGGACGCTCGAATTTCAGGCCGCGGCAACGCTGTTCACCGATAACCGGGATTTCTACGGTGGCCATACGCGTTCGCAGGACCCGATCTACTCGCTGCAGGGGCATGTGATCTACGGCTTCCGCTCGGGGGTCTGGGCTTCGCTTGACGCCACCACTTTTGCCGGTGGCCGCACGACGCTAAACGGCGTGCGCGGCGATGACCGCCAGCAGAACTGGCGTGTCGGCGGCACGCTGGCGTTCCCCGTGGACGTTCGCCACTCCATCAAGATCTACGCGAGCAGCGGGGTGTCGGCACGCACCGACAATAACTACGATCTTATCGGAATTGCCTGGCAGTACCGCTGGGGCGGCGGGTTGTGACGCGGCAGCAAGACTTGCCAGGCGGGCGCTTCGCGACAGGACAAGTGGTCTACTCGGCGGTTTGCGCTCCAGGGCGCTCGCCGAGCAGCAGCACGGCGAGCGCGGCGAGACCGAAAGCCAGCACGGCGAAGTTTGTATCGGGGAGTTGGCTACCAAGGGTGACGGCGGACTCGAAGAATCCATGCCCACCGCCCTTGACCCCGAACAGCCTGGGTAATTGGGTCATGGCGATGGTTAGCGCTGCGCCGGCCTTGAAGCCGAGCAGTATGGTTTCGCTGATGAAGTTGACCAGCGAACTCAAGCGCAACAGCCACGCCACTACGCACATTGTGGCGATGAGCGCCGCGG
>Ga0116180_1002241_pt1 | contig 15418 bp, 17 predicted proteins | sample AD_UKC073_MetaG_FD_89804 | JGI IMG/M metagenome (GOLD analysis project Ga0116180, IMG submission 89804) | Active sludge microbial communities of municipal wastewater-treating anaerobic digesters from USA - AD_UKC073_MetaG | ecosystem: Engineered > Bioreactor > Anaerobic > Digestate | place: USA...
ATCTTCCACTTTTATGGCTCCTGCGGGGCATGTCTTAGCGCATACCCCGCAACCTTGACATATATTGGGATTTACAGCATATGCCAATTTATTGCCCCTCCAATTCCCCTAATGCTTCGTGATGCCCGTTACAAGCAGCGCCTGCACCATGTTCCTCGCCATGGTGACAAGAGTTGGAACTGCCGGAAAGTTCGCCCTTCATAAAAGCTTCGAGCGCGCTATTTATACTCATAGGGGGGCACGTCTGGACCGTTATGCCCAAAGAGGCAAACAAATTTCTTGCCATTACTCCCATATCTCCTGCTATAACCACGTCCACTCCGAGGCTTTTCATCCACTTAGGCAGCGCCCCAGGTACATGTCCAGGATTAGAGTGGACCTCTTCTTTTACAACCTTGTTTCCATCGATCTCGACGAGTCTAAATTCTGGAGCGTGGCCGAAATGGGGACATACCGCATCTTTATAAGTAGCTATCATCACTTTCATAGCGTTATCACTCCTGATCTATTGTTTTTTGACCCTCGTGGCTATGGTTTCCCATATTCGCTCGATCTCATTTCGTATGCTTCCTTTCGAGTACTCTACCACCGGTACCCCTTTAGATATAGCTTCGACGAAGGCTTCGTCGAAGGGTAGCTTGCCGACCAATTCTATGCCTCGCTGGCTGCAGTATCTTTCGATCTCACGGCCTATTTCCTCATTTAAGTCGTATTTGTTTATGCAGACCGCGGCTGGAATGCCGAAGTGGTTGCACACCCCCACCGCGCGTTCCAAATCGGAGACCCCTGACATAGTGGGTTCAGCTACCAGTAAAGCCATGGCGGCTCCCGAAAGGGATGATATGACTGGGCAACCTATACCTGGCGGTCCATCGGTGATAATGTACTTTAAAGCTTTCTCTTCGGCCAATGCCTTGGCTTTCTGCCTTACTAAGGCCACGAGTTTTCCTGAGTTCTCTTCTCCGGGAATGAGCCTCGCGTGAACCAAGGGACCATACCCGGTCTCTGACACGAACCAATGGCCCGATAGGACGTCTTCCATTACTATTGCACCAGCTGGGCATGCATGAAAACAAAAGCCGCACCCTTCGCAGGAGAGGTGATCGACCTTAAAGTTTTTTATGGCATTAAACCGACACAACTCTTGGCAAAGGCCGCACTCGTTGCATTCTCCCTCTTCGATGCGAGCCTTCTTCCCGCTCCAAAACTCACCTTTATCCACAACCGTGGGGAAAAGGACGAGGTGGAGGTCGGAAGCGTCTACGTCGCAGTCTGCTAAGACCTTGCTCTCGCCAATGGCAGCGAACGACGCCGCTATGCTGGTTTTTCCTGTGCCGCCTTTACCGCTTATTATTACAATTTCGTTCATAAAGTTTTCCTTCCTCGGCGTTTAGGCGTTATATGCGACATAAAGCTGACCTCTCTTGAGCGCGTCGAAGAGGTCTAAAAAGGCATTGCGCCATCGCGTCTCCCTTTCTACCAAGGGAATGCCCTTGGAGTAGAGAGTGGCGATATCCCTGTCAAAGGGGATCTTTAACAACACGGGTATTTCGCTCTCGCGGCAATATTCCTCTATCAGATTGTCACGTGAAAGGCTCGCACGATTGATTATAACCCCACAAGGGATACCCAGATCTCTTGTCATCTCCACGGCCAGCGAAAGGTCATTCAATCCAAAAGGGGTAGGCTCGGTTACTAAAATGGAGTAATCACTCCCTTTTACCGCTTCTACCACCGGGCAAGAGGTGCCCGGAGCCACGTCGATTATAACGTCCCTTTGCCGGTCGGCGTAAGTTTTAACTTTCCTTATTACAGGCGTAGGCATAGGCTCTCCGATGTCGAGCCTTCCTTGGATAAGTTCCAAATTTCCGCGATATCCTATTTCAACAACACCTACCTGCCTATTAGCTTCTACAATAGCCGATTCTGGACACAAATAAGAACAGGCGCCACAGCCGTGGCACAGCTCTGGGAAGACCAACACCTTATCCGAAATGACAGCCATGGCATGGTAGGCACATACCTCTGCGCATCTGCCGCAATGACTGCACTTATCGGCGTCTATTTGGGGGGTGGGGATATACACGGGCTCTGCGCTTTCGATAGGCGCGCGCACAAATAGGTTGGCATTTGGCTCTTCTACGTCACAGTCCAATATCTGTATTGAAGCATGCTCGCTTACGGCCAAGGCTAAACTCGTGGCTACCAGCGTCTTCCCTGTACCGCCCTTGCCGCTCGCTATGGAGACGATCACATCTCCACCCCCTCGCGTGGATTTACGGGTTTTGCTACCATCGCCGCTCTAATCTTCAGAAGCTAACTCATCAATACGACGGTTTATCTCAGAAAGTTGCTGCTTCAACGCTTCTGCTTGATCTTTAAGCTGTCTGAGCTCTTCTTCCTTGCCCGGCGGTTGGGGCGCAACCCCTGACATACTAACGCCTCTGCGCATCCCGAAGCCGCCCATGCCTCGACCCATACCTCTGCCGAACCCTCCGCCCATCCCAAAGTGAGGAGGGGCGGAGGGGGCAGATATAGGCGCAAGCCCTCCCTGCTTAAAAGACAGAATGGCGTCCCTCACCGTGCCGGAAACGCCTGTGATTACCTGCACTCCCGCGGCTGATAGGACCTCATATGCGTTGGGTCCACAACTTCCTGTGAGCACCGCCTGGACCGCTTTGTCTGCGATCATTTGGGCGGTGCTTATGCCAGCTCCTCCTGAAGCGACTGCGCTGCTGTTTTCTATAGCCTCAAATTGCATAGAATCGGTGTCTGCGATGACGAAGTATGGAGCGCGCCCAAAGCGTGGATCCACTAGTGCGTCCAAATTAGGTGCCGTTGCCGATATGGCTATCTTCATGGCCTCCTCCTCTACTTTTCCTCAAGTTCTCTGACGCGGGCTTCGATGGTATCGAGCTGTGCCTTCACGGCATCGGCTTGAGCCTTAAGAAACTCGAGCTCCTGTTCCTTGCCCATGGCCTGAGGGTAAGGAGCGCTCGGCGCATACCCCCATTGAGAGGCATAGCCTGACCACATCCCCGGTGCAGCGCCGTAGCCCCATTGAGGCATATAGCCTCCGTAAGGCGTCCCTGCAGCGCCGCTAAAGAAGTACCAGCACCGAGGAAGGCCACCTCTGCTCATTCCGACATACGGCCACGGAGGAGTCCATCCCCGGAAGCCAAACCCGTAACCACCTCTGCCGAACCCCCTAGGCATGTCTTACGCCTCCTTTATAACTAATGATATTCATTATCACTAATGATTATACTGAAGAACCCCGCCTTGTCAAGGTTGCATGAAGGGCGGGTTTATGCTATTTACATAAGAAGCACAAAACCTCCGAGCCTGCTCTGCCTAAGGGCGATTCGCCTATGGCGTCAGGCCGATAGGGCGTCTTTGGAAACGGAGATGTCCTCCCGTGTTTGGAAAGGAGGGAATAATATGCCTTCTCTTGCGGTCCTCATCGCGGACGAAGATCCGATGTTGAGAGCCCTTTATGCGGATTACCTTGAAAGTGTCCCGGGTTACGCGTTGGCCGCAGAGGCCGATTCTGGGGGAGCGCTTGACAGCGTCCTGAGAGCGCAGGTCATAGACCTCGTATTGTTGGACATCTTCCTGAAGGGGTTCGGCCAGGTTGAGGGACTTCGCCGGACGAGGGCTCTTTATCCCAGAGTCGATCTGATCGTCCTTTCCGAGGGGAAGGACCCGGATGTGGTGCGCGGCGCCCTGTGCCAAGGGGCTTTTGACTACCTTATAAAACCCTTTACGTTTCAAAGGTTTAAGGCCGCCCTCGAAGCTTACCGAATTTACAACTTGGGTCTAACGCAGCGCAAGGCAGCGTGGCAACAGGAGGAATTGGACTGCCTGGTAAGATCATCGATGAGGGCCCGCACAGTTTGTCCCATACTCGTCCCGCCCAAGGGAGTACAGGTTAAACTGTTAAACGACGTCATGTCGCTGTTGCACACCCTCGACAAACCAGTTTCAGCAGCAGATTTGGGAAACAAACTTAAGATATCCCGCCCCACGGCTCGCAGGTATCTGGAGCACCTCGTCGATTCAGGGGTGGTGGAGGTGGAGTATGCCTTTCGTAGGGTGGGTCGCCCCGTCAAGCTCTATCGATTAAAAATATGAACAATAAGAGCTAAAGCGAGCATAAGCATCCAAAAACTTTTAATGGTATTCCCCCTATCGTATTCTTGTAAACGAGATGCTGAGTATATTTCCAAGTTAAAACAATAAGAGGTAGGGGGAATGACGAACTATGCAAATGATTATAGGGGGCAAGAAAGTCAGTTCGAGCGACGGCAAGGTCAGCAATGTTTTTAATCCGGCTACGCAGGAGCTGCTCGATACCGTTCCTGTCGCCACCGAAGAAGACATCGAGCGGTGTTTGGACATCGCTCAAGACGGTAAAAGGTTGTGGGCCGGCACACCCTTGGTCGAGCGTTCTAAGATTCTCCTCAAATATGCAAGTTTGCTCGAAAGCCATAAAAAAGAATTGGCGACATTACAGAGCAAGGATATGGGAAAGCCGTTCTCGCAGTGTGTCGGTGAAGTCGATACAGCCATTATGTTGTTCGAGGGTTTTGTGGAAAGGGCTAAGCACCTATACGGAGAGACCGTGCCCGAGTCTCAACCTGGCGCAGAGAAAGACATCCTCTTCACCAGAAGGGAGCCCTTAGGCGTCATTGCCTGTATTCTCCCCTTTAACTTCCCTACAACTCTCTTTGCCCATAAGGTTGCACCGGCCTTGGTCTCAGGTAACGTAGTCGTCATAAAGCCTTCGTCGGATAATCCTCTCGTAGTTATACGCTTGACGGAGCTATTGTTAGAGGCCGGTGTTCCGGGGAGCGTGGCCCAGGTGATAACGGGCAGTGGGTCGATGGTGGGGAAGATTTTATGTAGCAGCACAAAAGTTAACGCTATTACGCTGACCGGCAGCACAGAAGCGGGCATCACTGTGATGAGAGATTCCGCAGATGCCCTGCATAGAGTGACACTCGAGCTCGGTGGGAATGATCCGATGGTTATTTTCGCCGATGGAGACTTGGAGTTAGCCGTTAACGAAGCTTACAGCGGAAGGATAGCAAATGCCGGCCAAATCTGTTGTTCTCCCAAGAGATTTATCGTTCAAGAGCCGATAGCAAAAGACTTTGTAGACAAGCTTAAAGCCAAGTTTGGAAGAATTGTTAAGGGCGACATCTTGGATCCTCGCACCGAATTAGGTTGTCTAATCAACGAAAACGCCGCTAAAAGAGTCGAAGAGCAGGTCAAGCTGACAATACAACAGGGCGCCAAGTGCGTTTACGGGGGCAAGAGAAATGGGGCGTTCTTTGAGCCGACCATCCTGGTCGATGTTACCCCAGACATGGATGTAGCAAAAGATATGGAGATCTTCGGACCCGTCTTTCCGATAATCGCCTTTAAAACAGAAGAAGAGGCCTTAACGATCGCTAATAACACTAAATACGGCCTCTGCGCGGGAGTGGTGACCTCAGATATCAACAAGGGTATAAGGTTCATGTCGAAAGTGGAGGCGGGCACGGTTGTGATCAATGGAAACAGCCGTTACAGACATATCGACCACCGCTTTGGCGGTTACAAAATGAGCGGCATCGGTCGCGAAGGCATACCGTGCACGATAGAAGAAATGACGCAAGTAAAAACCTATGTCTTGAAGGGTATTTTAAAATGATTTTTGATATAATAAATAGGGCAGGGGCTCTTTCGGGCTAAAAACGCCCCCGCTACTATGAGATGATGCCGGTTTAGGAGAGCGACGGCTCTGTTTGTGGACCAAACGCCTAAGCATTCTGTCCTTAAACCTTGGCGAGGAGGAGGTAGTGCGTAATGAACAACGCCGTGTTCCGCTTTGCGGTTCCCCGTAACGAAGAGGCCCTTTCTTACGCTCCGGGATCTAACGAGCGCATCGAGATCAAAGCGGAGTTGGATCGCCAGAGCAGCCAGGAGGTCGAGATACCCGCCGTAATAGGCGGCAGGGAGGTTCGCACTGGGCGTTTGGGGAAGGTGGTCATGCCGCACGATCACGGCCATGTGTTGGCTAGCTATCATAAGTCGGGCCAGCAGGAGGTCGCGATGGCCATAGAGGCCGCCCTCAAGGCCAGGACGGAGTGGTCTAAGCTCTCTTGGGTCGACAGAGCTTCCGTCATGCTCAAGGCGGCTGAGCTCATCAGCAAGAAATATCGCCATCTCGTCAATGCCGCTACTATGTTGGGCCAGAGCAAAAATGCATATCAAGCCGAGATAGACGCAGCTTGCGAAAGCGCAGACTTCCTGCGCTTCGGGGCACACGCCGCTTCTTACATCTATGAGTGGCAGCCCTCCTCCGGAGGCGATTGTGTTAACAGGGTGGAGTATCGCCCTCTGGAAGGTTTCGTCTTTGTGGTTTCACCCTTCAACTTTACGTCCACTGCTTTGAACTTGGTCGCCTCGGTCGTGCTCATGGGGAATGCAGTGGTTTGGAAACCTGCCACGACATCCTTGTTGTCCAATTACTACCTCATGAAGGTTTTTAAGGAGGCGGGCATTCCCGACGGGGTTATAAACTTCCTGCCCGGCCAGGGGTCGGAGATAAGCGAGGTAGTGCTTAAAGCTGCGGGTTTCGCCGGTTTGCACTTCACCGGCTCAACGGATACATTCACAGGGCTGTGGGGCAAAATAGGACAAAACCTCAAAAATTACCGCAATTACCCCAGGATCGTGGGCGAAACAGGGGGCAAAGACTTCGTCTTGGCCCATCCTTCAGCCGACGTCGAGGAGCTGGTGACCGCCTTGGTCCGCGGGGCTTTCGAATATCAGGGGCAGAAATGCTCTGCGGCATCGCGGGCTTACATCCCGCAGTCGCTTTGGGGAAGAGCGAGAGAGCTGTTGGTGGAGTGGACAGAGGGATTGCCGATGGGGGATGTCCGAGACTTTGGGAACTTCGTCAACGCCGTCATCGACGAGAGCTCTTTCTACAAGATCATGGGCTACATAGAAAAAGCGAAGAATTCCGCCGATGCGAAGATCCTCACAGGCGGCTTTGGCGACAAGAGCAAGGGGTATTTTGTGCGTCCCACCGTAATCGAAGTGAAGGATCCGCATTTTGTGACCATGGAAGAGGAGATCTTCGGTCCCGTTTTGAGCGTTTATGTTTACGAAGATAGCGCGTACGAAGATGTCCTCAAACTGTGCGACGAGACCTCGCCCTATGCCCTCACCGGTGCCGTGTTCGCTAAAGATCGCGATGCGATAGCGAAAGCGTATGATGCCCTGCGCTATGCGGCGGGCAACTTCTACATCAACGACAAGCCCACCGGAGCCGTGGTGGGGCAGCAACCTTTTGGCGGTGCCAGGGCCTCGGGCACCAACGATAAGGCCGGAACGCACTTTAACCTAATGCGTTGGGTGAGTCCGAGGACTATAAAAGAAAACCTGCTGCCGCCTCGCCACTGGGGTTATCCCTTTCTCCAGTCGGATGAATGACGAAAGCGCTACGGCGATACATTACATAAAGCCGCGGCGCATGCGCCTTCTGCGGCGACAGCGGCATTCCTTTTGAGGCAACTCTGTAGGGGATAGGCCACGCTCGAGGCAGTCAGGGCATATGCCGAAGATCTCGATACTCTGGGGGATGATGGCAAATCCCATCTCTTCAGCCCATCTCTCCACCACTTCCCCCTTTTTAGCTTCATCTTTAAGGTGCACCATCTTGCCGCAGCTGCGGCAGACGATGTGGAAATGGATCTCCTCGCGAGGGACCTCAAATCGACTGAATCCCTCATCCAAATTCACCTCGTGGAGGAGCCCTATCTCCACCAAAAGCTCTACTGTCCGATAGATTGTGGCAAGGCCTATGGATGGATCTTTTTTCTGGATGAGGTCCAAGAGCTCCCGAATATTTGGATGTTTGTCCCAATTTTGGAGTATGGTTTCCACTATGAGCCGCCTTTGGCTGGTTATGCGAAAACCCCTTTCCTGCAGGGAGCGCAGGTACTCCTCCACGCTTTCTTTGAATCTTTCTTCGTCCACTAAATCACCCCTAAAATAAATCACAAAATCTTCCCATAAATACAAAAACTATGCGAGGAGCGCCGATGCTACAGCGGCAAAGACGCGGGCGGATGTCGTCATCTTGGAGATCTCCACGTATTCGTCGGGCTGGTGCGCTAACCTCGGATCGCCAGGGCCAAATATGATGGTGGGCACGCCCATGGATGGGACGAAGACGGCTGCCTCCGTGGCAAATGGCGCCTTGCCGACCTTCACGCCAGGGGCTACGCTTTGAGCGACCTCCAAGAAGCGCTTTACCACCGGTTCGTCTGGAGACGTGTCGGCTGGCGGCAGGTCGTTGGTGATCCTTATAGAGGCCTTGAAGTTGTGAATTTTTGCCTCCAACCTCTTGACGATCCCGTCAAGTTGAGAGAGGAGCGCCTCGTGGTCTTGCCCCGGGACGGTGCGCATGTCGACTGTGGCCACGCATTTGTCGGGGACTACGTTAGTCTTCACGCCTCCGTTTATAGTGTTTATGCTCATGGAGAATCGCCCTGCCACGGGGTGCGGCTCGTATGGAATTTCGGTTTTCTCAAGCTCAAGCAGGAGGGCCATCATGTCTTTGATGGCATTATGTCCGAGCTCAGGCGTAGAGCCGTGGGCGGTTTTCCCGTAAGTAGTAAATTCTGGCCAGAAGACCCCTCGCTCAGTCAGCACCACTTCGTTATCTGTGGGTTCGGCTATGATTATGGCCTGGGCCTTAGCCAGATCTTTCCTGCTTGTCAGGCTCTTTGCCCCCATCATGTCCAGCTCTTCCCCAGACGTGGCCAAAAAGATGAGGTCTCCTTTTAGGGATAAACCTGATGTGGCAACGGCCTTGGCCGCGACCAACATAGCAGCGATGCCACCCTTCATGTCGGAGCTCCCTCTCCCCCAGACTTTCCCCTCGGATATTTCGCCGCCGAAGGGGGGATGTTTCCACTCTTGAGCCCCCGCGGGGACTACGTCCAGATGGCCGTTGAAAGCAAGCGGAGGAACCTCACCGCTTCCCTTAAGGTGCGCCACGAGCGTAGCCCTGCTTTCGCCGTGCGGCACGAACTCCGCTTCGAAGCTCAAATCCTCGAGATAACGAGCCGCCCATTCGGCAGCGGCGCGCTCGTTTCCGGGCGGGTTTGTCGTATCGAAGCGGACCAACTCCGCACACAGCTTCGCCAGCTCATCCTCTGAAACTTTGGAAAACAACCTTTCGTACTCCATATAGAAATCCCTCCTCGACTACAGGACTTAAAATTAGGGCGAGCGGCAAGAGCCGCTCGCTCCAAGAAAGCAAAACTACGCCTCGATCTTGAGAAAGCGAAGCATGGCCCAACCTACAACCATCGTCCCCAAAACGCATATGACCAAAGCCCATGCGGAGTGCACTTTGTAGAGTATGGGCACCAAGGCCAAAACGAAGGCGAAGGGAGCGTATTTCCAGCCGCGCAGTATGAACTGTCCCCATACAGAACCGAATACGGCGGGCAATAAGAAGCGGTTGAAAGCGTCCAGGAGCCAGGCTGGGAAGAACTGCTGGATCTGGTTTATGAGGAGCGCTCCGAAGAAGATGGCCGGTACGCTGACGAAGACGGAGACCGTCACGCCGACAGCTGCAACGAGTTCTCCCTCCATGGTTCCTTCCTTGACGCCTGCCACCTCCTGCGCAACTGCGGCGCAGGGGACGCGCAGGTTCGAGCCATTTCCTATGGTGCCGCACAGATACCAGCCGGCGTTGCCGACGATGGGGTAGTATGCTATCGGCTCGCTGATATAGAAGGGAATGGCGTAGGTCATAGCTAAGCCGAAGCCGGTCAATATCGTCTGCCAATCGGGGAAGACGCCCGTGATGAAGTAGAGCCAGATACTGGGCAAGAAGAGCGCCAAGAAGATGAGGGTAGATGTAATTGTGCCAACTCTGTGAATCGGCTTGAGATAATCTCTTTCAAACGCTACTGGGTCGACGTGCCACTCTCTGACGGTTGCCATGGCCATCTCCTCCTAACCGGCGTAAAGCTTGCCCGCGATCATGCCCACGAACATGGCTATTCCCAAAGCCCACTCCTTGAAGTGCGGCCGCTTCATCCAATCGGCGAGCTTAAAGAGGAACATGGACGAAAGCAACGATACGACTACCGCCACGAGGAAGCCGTTTCCCTTAATGGCGTTGCTCACCGAATAATAGCTGAAGACGGCCACCATGCTGCAGGCGGCGATGACCGCCAATAGCTTCGGGTCGCCGCCGGTGAGCTTTTCCCTGGCCTTGCCGAGGTAGCGCGTAAAAATCGCCTCTACGGCCCACCCCCAACCGGCTATGTTCATTATAAATACGGCTGCGGCGAAACCCTTCATGGTAAAACTGGGATCGCCGAACTTCTCTCCCGCAGCGATGGCTGCGTTTGAAACCTGCACCAATTCCGTGAAGACCGAACCCACGCCGACGCCCTCGCGCTGAAATGCTAACCCCGGGCTTATCGCCACCGCCAGGGCTATCATGATAAAGATATTGGACAGCACCGGCCCTATAGCGGTTATTACTGCACCGCGCACCATGGAACGCGTCTCTTCTTTGGGGACCCCGCTATTGTGCATGAACGAGACGGCTCTTTTATAGAAGTAATATGCCATATATAAACCGAGCCCCGAAGTGATGCCCCCGCATATCCATATCCATAAGCCGTTTGCCACTTCTTTCCAATCCACGGTTTCCACCTCCTGCTCACTTCTCCCTTTCGATCAAGCTGCCCCCTTGGACTGTTTATTAAAACACCTCATCGCATCCCCCCTTAGGTTGCCCTATGACCAAAGATGTGTCTATATTTGCGCGCAATTGTGTTTATTTTACACCGAGGCGATCTATATGAAAACTATACAAATACGCCTTTTTGATCGGAGCCTGCCGGTGATGTTAAAGCGCAAACCATTGAGAGCGTTTCAATCCTATGTATTTCTCAGAGAGGATGTTTAGGGGCTTGGCCAGAAGCTGGAGGTTGTCGGCCACTCTTTCTAAGAATCCTTCCTCGTCGAAGCGCTTGGATGCCGGATGTTGGGCTGCTTTTTTGTAGTAGTGTATGCCCAGCCTTGTATATTCCTCCAAACCCAGGCCTTCCTTGGCTTGCCGCCCAGTTTTTTCTTTCCTCACGTGATCGGGCAGAATGCCGACCGTGAAGAGGCAGAGATCGCCTATGCGATGGTAAAGGGGATAGCATTCTCCTTTGGGCAAAAGCTCGGCGATGAAAAGCAGGCTCTCCAAGTCGAGCGCGTTGAAGGGGATGGCCTTTATCTTGCCCCCCATCCGGAAGACCAGGAATCCCCTTTCGACCCTTGTAAAGGATGCGAGCAGTTCGGCGAGATAGTTTATGATATTCGAGTCGTCCAGCAGATCGTTCAGGCGGCTCACATCGAAAACGGCCACCCGTTCTCTTCCTACGAGCTCGAGCGTGTGAGTGCGCCCTTTCAGCTCGCGCCTCACATGCCGTAAGAGTACGCTGAACAAAAGATACGGCGAGATGAGGAGAATCTCATCCTGTTGTTCTTCTAACTTAGACAGAAGCTTGTGATCGTCCAGCATGAGTTCGATGAGATCCTCTTTGTCGCAAATAATCTTCTTAACTTCCTCGTGATCGTTTCTTTTGTCCGCCACGGCCTTTACCAAGAAATCCAAATCGCGCTCCAAGAGATGATGGGCGACTTCGCCACCAAATGCCATTTGCCTCACCCCCTATGCATTTTTCTCTCGGCAAGGGCAGAATCCACCGTATGCCTTAACGATCTCGCCGCGGCTTCGATATCCTCTTGCGAAACTACAGCTGAAATTACGGATATGCCACAAGCCCCTTCGGCGATGACCTCATGCGCGTTTTTGGCGTCTATGCCGCCTATGGCGACGACGGGGAGCCTCGTCGATTTTGCGACTCGCCTGAACCCTTCGATGCCTATCGTGTGGGCATCCCCCTTGCTCCCCGTGGGGTAAACCGCGCCCGCGCCGAGGTAATCGGCCCCGTCCCTTTCGGCCTTGAGCGCCTCTTCTGGCGTGTGTGCCGAAGCGCCTATGATGAAGCCCGAGGGGACGATCCGTCTGGCTGCCGATATCGGCAGGTCCTCCTGGCCCAAATGAACGCCGTCGCAATCGGCGGCCAGCGCCACGTCCAACCTGTCGTTGACGATGAAGAGCGCGCCATATTCGCTGCACAGGACCTTCATCTTGACGGCGAGTTCGTAGAGATCCCTTCCGGGTAGCTCCTTATCGCGGAGCTGTATCGCCGTTGCGCCGCCGGCGAGCGCGAGATGCGCCTGCGTCAATAGGTCGCGCCCTCTTCCCATCTTTCTGTCAGGGATAACGTATAAGGCCAGCGAACGTCTCAGCTCCATAGCCTCGCCTCCCATTTTTAAGCGTTTTAACGGGTGTTAAAATATGCACAAATACCGTATATATTATAATAATAGCGTGGTAAGATTAAACATACAAATATTTTATAGGGGGTGAACAATTATGAGGAGAGCTTTTGCGGCATCGCTATGCGCCCTGCTGATAGTCTTGGGCGCCTCTTATGCGGAAGGAGCTGCGTGGTACTCCAGAGGCGATCAATACAACAGCGGCAACTTCAACGTCAAGTTGCTTCCTCGCGGAACGCTGGCATGGAAGCTCGAGACGGGAAGCAAGATCGTGGGTGCGCCGCTTGTGGTGGGCAGTACGGCGTATGTGGGGAATATGGATGGTCGTATCTTTGCCGTAGACATCAATTCGGGAGATGCGCGCTGGACGTACCAGGCAGACGGTTCAATTATGGCCGCTCCATCAGCGCTGGACAATATAATCCTCTTCGGCACCTTTGAAGGCACGCTATATGCCTTAGACAGGAAGAATGGCACGCCTCTTTGGACATTTAAGACGGACGGTCCAATCCTTGCCTCACCTATCGCTTTTGGGGAAAGGGTTTACGTGGGGGCCTACGACGGCAGCATCTATGCCTTGAACGTACGCAGCGGCGCCCTGTTATGGAACGTTCAAAGCGTGAGGGGCTTCGACTGCGCTCCGGCTATGGCCGAAGAAGTGCTCCTGGTGGGCGGTGTAGATGGCCGATTTCACGCTTTAGATCCTAAGAGCGGGGTGGAACTCTGGGGAGGCAACGCAGAGGGTTCCATCAGAGGTGCACCTGCCTACGGCGACGGGCGGGTTCATTACGCCACTGACAACGGATACGCCCATGCGATCCGCTTGAAGGGCGTAGTGCCGTTATGGCATACGAGGATAAATGCGCCTATAGGTTCTTCCCCGGCTTACGCGCATGGGGAGATGTATCTCGGAGGGTTGGACGGTAAGTTGTATGCTTTGAACGCCGCCACTGGTCAAATATTGTGGGCTTTCCCCACGGGAGGGCCTGTTTCGTCGTCGCCGGCACATGCCAATGGAGTAGTGTTCTTCGGCAGCTCCGATCATCGCTTTTATGCCGTGGATGTGAAGTCGAAAGCGGCGCTGTGGAGCTTCGAAGCTGACGATGAAATCGTCTCGGACCCAGCCATTGCGGAGGGGCGCGTACTCTTCGGCACGCTGAGGGGCACACTCTACGCATTGCGTTAAGACCGTAACCTGAAGCTTGGGTGGCCTATTGCAATAGGCCACCCAAGCTTGGTAAGCTTTGATCTTTTGTTACAACTTCGTAACATAATTGTCGTTTTTCTGTTACGGATTATGTTTAGTATATAATGCAAATGTCGCTCGGTGTCGCGCACGCCATAAGGGGGTTACTGCATGAGGTCTTTCTTCCGTTCCATCTTCATCTCGGATGCTCATTTGGGGAGTAGGTGGTGTCGCGCGCAGAATTTGGCCTCATTTTTGGCCTACACCGAGTGTAAATATCTGTATTTAGTTGGTGATATTCTCGAAGGTGCTAAGGTCACGCGGACATCTTCCTGGCCTCGCGCGCAGATAGAGGTATTCAATCAGATACGCTTAAAATCCGCTGAGGGACAGGTCGTTTATCTTCCCGGGAATCATGACCACTGCATGAAAGACTTTCTTGGGCGGCAGTTCGGCAATATGGAGGTGGCGCCTTATGCCATCCATGAGACCGCCGACGGTGTGCGCATGCTCGTTTTGCACGGCGACCAGTTCGACAAAGTGGTGAAGTTAAGCCCCTGGGTTACCGTCTTGGGGGACTTGGCCTACGACGGAGCGCTGTGGCTGAACTTGTGGCTGAACGGGCTTCGTTCCTGGCTGGGCATGGGCTATTGGCCGCTTTCGCAGTTTTTGAAACATAAGGTCAAGGATTTTATACAGATACTTTCGGCATTTGAGAGCGTCCTTCAGCATGAGGCTTGGAAGCGCCATTGCGATGGCGTTATATGCGGTCACATCCACAAGCCGGCCATTCAAAAGATAGGGGAAATCCTTTACGTAAATTGCGGCGACTGGGTTGAGAGCTGCTCGGCCGTGGTCGAGCACGAAGACGGCAGGTTGGAGGTTGTGTACTGGCATGACATGGGAAAACCCTCGCTTTACATACCTTACGCTCGCTACAAGGTGACCTATCCCCCTTTTTCCGAGCCCATACCGGCGGGCCTCGTGGCGATGCTCTCCCAGCAGGATACCGCATAAAAGCGCGCTACCGCATCGTTGCTTTACCTCGAGTCTTACATCACAGCAAATATTACGGACAAGCCTTTCCGCTTTAGACTGACTCTCCGTCGCGCCGTTGACAATCTCTGTTTGAAATGTCTATTATATTACTTAGGTATGATCGGCCCTGAGGGAGGTGGAGGGCGTGAGAGTGGAGTTTTTCCATGGTTCATCGGAAGGATGGATGATTCCAGCGCGGAAGGTTACCTCCTTCGCGCCACAGGACGCGGAGCCTTCTGTGGCCTTCGAGCGCGACCCGCGAGGCGAGAAAGTTTCGGCAAGTCCGAGGGAAGAAAAGAACGAGGCCGGATCCCTCCCGGAAAGGGTCAAAAAACGGCTCGGATTGGAGCCGTGTAAGACCTGTCAAAGCCGCCGTTATCAGGATGCCTCAAACGACCCGGGCGTGTCGTTTAAAAGTCCCACCGTCATCTCTCCACAGGAGGCTCCGGTTTTGGTGCGCGCCCATGAGGGCGAGCATGTGCGCCGCGAGCAAGCGCGTGCCAAGGGAGAAGATCGCCGCGTTGTATACCAATACGTGCAGCTTCAAACGAGCATATGTCCGGAGTGCGGCAGGGTGTATGTCTCCGGCGGCAAGACCGTTACGGCCACAGCCCCCCGAGCCGAAGTATCTTACGGCACTGCGCGGCAGGATGCCTCGATAGAGTTTTTGGCTTAAGCGCCTTTATCCCTTCCCTGACACAATCCGAATTCCATAGAAATTGAACTGCCGATTCTGGCCTTTGCTAAAAGCGAGCAAAACGCGAGCCGTGG
>Ga0116180_1002255_pt1 | contig 15313 bp, 9 predicted proteins | sample AD_UKC073_MetaG_FD_89804 | JGI IMG/M metagenome (GOLD analysis project Ga0116180, IMG submission 89804) | Active sludge microbial communities of municipal wastewater-treating anaerobic digesters from USA - AD_UKC073_MetaG | ecosystem: Engineered > Bioreactor > Anaerobic > Digestate | place: USA...
ATCAGGGGGGCGGTTCTTTGATTTGCATTTTTGTAAATGAGAACGTCCCCCCTTAAAGGGGTGCAAACAATCCCTACAAAGATATATAAAACAAGTAATCCCGTCGCCGTCCTAATTCCCGGCCGGCCAACTATAAAGGATAAAAGGATAATGCTTTATACCGTATAATATATTTTCAGGCCCCAGTTGTTTAATGGAAAAGTGGGCGAGAAACGGTTACGATTGGGCAGGAGAGCAATATGGAACAAGCCAAATTTGTTATCAATACCATTATGTCAAGGGAAGACTATCGGAAATTTTTGTACATCGCTACCTTTAGAAGGAATAAAGGGATGGTTCCTTTGCTGGGCTTAATCTCTTTGCTGGGAAGCTTAATCATCAGCATGGAGAGCGATAGTTTAAATCTCACTAAATTTTTAATAAGCTGGATTGGATTGTTTGCCCTGGCCATTGCCGTGGCTGTACTGAGAGTGGAAATGAGAACGGCACAACGCCTAAAGACGGACAAAACAGGTGCCTTTGACAGCGTCAACACTTTAAAATTTTATGAAGACAGAATTGTTATGGAGAATAAAGCCCTTAAGTCAACGGGCGAGTTAAAGTACGATCAATTTTATGCTTTAATGGAGAGCAAAGATTATTTTATGTTTTATTTAACGGCAAACCAGGCCTCTTTGGTAAGGAAAAAAGATCTGGATGATCTTAATGCCTTTAAGGAGTTTATGGTCAAGACATTTGGGAAGAAGTACAAACGCATATAATCTCAAAGGGGACTCGGTGTAAAAGGGGACGGCTCTTGTTTTGCATCTTTGCCAAAAGAGACGTTCCCAATTTCATTTTTGTATAAAGGAAGGGACCTTTTTCCCCTGTTCTCTTGCTGCAAGGCGGCTTGCTGCTCTTTTGTACATGGCCCCAAAAAGCCTGGCGCCGGGGCAGGCCGGCAGCGGGAAGCCCTTCTCTCTTCAGCGGAGGAAGCCCCCCTGGCGGAGGCCGGGCAAGGCGCCCTTCCCCGGCAGCGGGCCTTTTCAAAAGGATTCCGCAGCGGAAGCGTAGAATAAGTGGCCATGCATAAACTTTATCTGGGTTCAACGGATCTTTTGGAGAGGCAGCTGGCTCGGGATATCCGCCTTTTGAAGGAAGGCCGCTCTCTCCGGCGCCGTCTGGTTCTGGTGGAGAGCAACCTGGCCGGGGTATACCTGCGCCGCCGCCTGGCCTTTCTGGGCGGGAGCCATTGCGCCGTCAGCTTTTATACCCTAAAAGACCTGGCCCGGGAGATGCTGTCCCGCGGGGGTGAACTCTCCGCCCTGGAGCCCCTTCCCCTTTACGGCGAAGAATGGCTGGCCGCCCTGGTGGCCCGGGAGGGGAAGGCCGGTTATTTCCAGCCGGTGGCGGAGCAGGGCGGCTTTGCCCGCACCCTGCTGCAGACCTTTCGAGACCTGGAAGAGGCGGGGCTGGAGGAGCTTCCCTCCATCAGCAGCCGGGAACCCGAGCGTTTGGCGGCCTTGCAAGCCCTCTACCGCAGCTTTCAGCGCCGCAAGGAACCTTTTCTCTGCCAGGCGAAGCTATTCCGCCGGGCCGCCTCCCTCGCCCCCGGGGCCGACCTTTATCCGCTGTTTATCTACGGTTGCTTTGATCTCCCCCCCCTGGAGAAAGAGTTTCTGGGCCGCCTTTTCGATGGCGGCGCCGTCACCATATACTGGCCGGAAGCGGTTATAAGGCATAAAGCTTCCCGGGAGTTGATGGATTGGCTTCTGGACCGCGGTTTTGTCCGGGAAGAGCTTTCTTTCGGGGAGGAGGCTCCCGGCAACCTGGGGCGGCTCCAGCGTTCCCTGGTCCACCCTTCTTCCGGCGAGGCCGCCCCGGCTCCCGATTCCACCGTCAAGCTCATTTCCGCCCCGGAAGAGACCCGGGAAGCCCAAGAAATTGCCCGGGAAATGATCAACCTGGCGGAAGAGGGGCTTGGCTTCGGGGAGATGGCCGTCCTGGTCCGGGATCCCTCCTACTACTCCCTGCTGGCGGAGACCTTTACCGCCCATGGGATCCCCTTTTACCTGGCTACCGGGATCCCCCTGGGGCAGACCCGTTCGGGGCGGGGATTGATTCTCTTCCTGGAACTGGTGGGCGGCGACTTCCCCCGGGCCGAGGTGATGGACCTGGTAACCTATGCTCCCCTGGATTTTAAGAAGGTCCTGGGTCTTGGGGAGGAGGCGGTCAGCCCCGCCCTCTGGGATTACCTGACCATGGAGGCCGGGATAACCCGGGGGCGAGAGCAGTGGTTCCGCAGCCTGGACCGGTTGCGGAAGCGCCTCCAGCACCAGGTTCAAGAGGCCGGGGAGGAGGCCGGAGAGGAAGAACCGGATCTTTACGGCGCCCGGGAGCACCTGGAGGCCCTGGACCGGCTTTGCTCTTTCCTGGAGCTTCTCTTTAATGCGGTGGAGCGCTTCCCCCTGCAGGGGAGTTGGAGCGAATTTGCCGGGGCCTGCTCCGATTTCATGGTCAACTTCTTCTCCCCGGGGGAAGAAACCCAGGCGTTGTTGGATTTGCTGAAGCAGTTGGGCAGGCTGGACCGGTGCGGGGAGAGAGCTGATTTCAAGCCGGCCAGGACCCTGCTGAACCAGGTCCTGCAGCAGAGCCGCCTGCCTGCGGGGAGGTTTCAGCAGGAGGGGGTCAACGTGCTGCCGCTCTCCAGCGCGGCTGTCCTGCGGTTTAAGGCGGTCTTTATCCCCGGCCTGGTGGACAAGAACTTCCCGGCGCCGGTGCAGATCGACCCCCTGCTGCCCGAGGCGGAGAGGGAAGCCATTCCCGGGCTGGCCCCGCGGCGCCGCCGGCTGGCGCAGCAGTCCCTGGATTTTGCCCTGGCCCTGGGTTCCGCCTCCCGGAAGCTGGTCTTGTCCTGGCCCCGCCAGTCCGGGCAGGACAACCGGGAGCACAGCCCTTCCTTTTACTTGATTAACCTTATGGAGGCCCTGTGGGGGTCGGAGTTCGCGGGCAAACCCATTACCTCCTGGCCGGGCTTGAACTGGCTCCCTTCTTCTTTCCTGGAACCCGAAGCCAGGCCCATTAACGAAGCGGAGTTCGACCTGAAGGCAGTCGGGGAACTGGCGCCTCCCCTTGGGCCGCAGGAATACCTGCAGCGGGTGGACCCCTGGCTGGCGCAAACCTTGCGGGCCGACCGGGCGCGGAGCGGGGAGACCCTGACGGAGTACGACGGTTTCTTCCCTCCGGGGGGCGAAGCCTGCCGGCTCCTATCCTTGCGGCTGCAGCGCTCCAGAGGGATGGTCGGCGCCACCGCCCTGGAGACCTACGCCCGCTGCCCGTACGCCTACTTTATGGGGCGGCTGCTCCGCCTGCCGGCCGTGGAGGAGCCGGAAGAAAGCTTTCGCCTGGACCCCCTGGAGCGGGGACAATGGGTTCACCGCGTCCTGGAACGCTTCTATCGACGTCTGCTGGACCGGGGGCTCTTCCCCCTCTCCCATTTTGAAGCGGCCTGCCGGCAGCTTTTGGACGAAGTCTGCCGGGAGCACTTTTCCCTCATGGAGGAGGAGGGGCTTTTGGAGTACCCCCTGCTTCTGGAGACGGCCTGGGAGCAGATCCGGGATTCCCTGCAGGCCCTGCTGACCTTTGAGATGGAGGACCCGCTGCCCTTGCGGCCGGAACAGTTTGAAGTCTTTTTTGGCGCCGAGAACGCCGGGGGCCCCGTCTCCTTGGAGCTGCCCGACGGGGAGAAGATCTATTTCCGGGGGCGAATTGACCGCATTGATCGCGCCGGAGATGCAATCCGCATCATTGACTACAAGACGGGGCGCAAGAAGGGGCGCGACGAAAGCCTGGAAGGAGGCACCGCCCTGCAGCTGCCGGTTTATCTCCTGGCTGCGGCCAGGCTTTTCCGCCTGCCGGACCTGGAGCAGGCTACGGCCTGCTACTATTTCCTGGACCCGGCAGGGGTGAAGAGGGTTGCCTTCTCGGGGGCCGGATGGCCGGAAAAGGAGGAACAGCTCAAAGAGACGGTAGCCGTCCTTTACCGCGGCATCCGGGAAGGCCGCTTCTTCCCCTTCCCTATGGATGAGTACCAGTGCCGCTACTGCGCCTATAAATATATCTGCGGCCCGGAGATAAAGTACCATTTTCAAGGCAAGCTTTCCGACAGGCGCCTGGAGGACTTTCTTAAGTTAAAGGAGTAAAGGAGGGGAAAGCTTGGAGGAGAAGAGCGCCAGCCCTTCCGGCCCGGTAGATAAACGGGCCCGGGAACTGGCTTCCTGGGACCTGAGCCGGAATTACTGGGTGGAGGCCGGGGCCGGCACGGGGAAAACCACCCTCCTGGTGGAGCGGCTGCTCCGGATCATTGCCAGCGGGGCCGCCCGTCTGGAGGAGATCGTGGCCATTACTTTCACAGAGAAGGCGGCCACAGAGTTGAAGGTGCGCCTGCAGGAGAAGATCAAGGAGCGGCTGCAGGCGGCGCCCCCGGAACAGCAGCCCCGACTCCGCCAGGCCCTGGAAGAGATTGAGTATGCCCCCATTGCCACCATCCATTCCTTTGCCGGCTCCCTGCTGCGGGAAAGGCCGGTGGAGGCCGCCGTGGACCCCGCTTTTAAAGTTCTCGACCCGGGAGAGATGGAGGATTTCCTGGACCGGGTCTGGGAGCGCTGGTTTGCCGAAGAGTTGAAGCGGGCTCCCCGGCTCCTCCGCCAGGCCCTGCGCTGCGGTTTTGCCCCGGAGCACTTTCGCCAGCTGGGGCGGCTGCTTTATGACCAGCGGGACCTGGTGGAAGAAGGCTCCAGCCCGGATCCTCCCGACCTGGTTCCCCTCTTCCTGGAAGAGCTGGCGGCGGCGCTCCCGGAACTGGAGGGGCTGTTGGACTGCTGTACCAACCACCGGGATCGCGGCTATCTTCTTCTCCTGGAGCTTATAAGGGAGGGGCGCGCCCTCCTGGGAACCCCTCACCGCTGGGAGCAGGATTTCCTGCTGGTTACCGCCTTCCCCTCCATAAGCCCTTGCGGGAACCAGAGCAACTGGAAAACCAAGGACGATTGTGCCCGCCAAAAGGAGATTTGCTCCCGCTTGAAGCAGCTGCAGGAGCAGGCCCGACAATCAATAATCGGGACCCTGATGGCGGAGCTGATCCGCTGGTGCAAAAACTTCCTGCAGGCCGTGGAGGCGGCCAAGGAGGAGAAGGGGGTTCTGGATTTCCAGGATCTCCTCCTCAAGGCCCGGAACCTGCTCCGGGATCACCTCCCCGTCCGGGAGTACTTCCAGCAGCGCTTCCGCTTTATCCTGGTGGACGAATTCCAGGATACGGATCCCCTGCAGGTGGAGCTGGTCTTCTTCCTGGCCGAGGAGAGCCCCCGGGCCCGGTCCTGGCAGGAAGCGGTGCCGGCGGCGGGAAAACTCTTCCTGGTGGGGGACCCCAAGCAGTCTATCTACCGCTTCCGCCGGGCGGATATAGAGATCTACCAGGAGGCCGGGGAGCGCCTGCGGGAGCACGGGGAACTGTTGGCCATAACCCAGAACTTTCGCACCGTGCCGGGGCTTATCGATTGGGTCAACCTGGTTTTTGAGCGCTTGATCCAGCCCCGGGAGCGCTACCAACCCGCCTATATCCCCTTGCATGCCTACCGCCCTTCCTGGGAAGAACCGGCCCTGGTCCTGCTGGATCCTCCCCCGGAGCAGCAGGGGAGCCGGGCCGCGCAGGTGAGGGAGGCCGAGGCCCGGGCCGTGGCCGACTTTATCCAGGAGATAACGGGGCGGTGGCCGGTGCATGACCGCCGGGGGGAGGTCCGGCCGGTAAGGTACGGCGACCTGGCCGTCCTTTTCCTGACCACCACCGGAATTGAAGTCTACGAGAGGGAGTTCCGGAAGCGGGGCATCCCTTACCGCCTGGAGGGCGGCAAACGATTTTTCTTCCGGGAGGAGATAAATGCCCTGCGCAACTTCCTGGTCTCCCTAAGCAATCCCTATGACCGGGTGGCCCTGGTGGCGGTACTGCGCTACTGGGGCGGGATCTCCGATGAGGAGCTCTTCCGCTACTGTGAAGAAGGCGGGGTGCTTAACTACTTGGCCCCGGTGGAGGATCGCTACCCGGCCATTAAGCGGACCTTTCAATTGCTGCAGGACCTCTACCGGCGGCAGCACCAGCTTTCCCTGGCCGGCCTGGTGGAAGAGCTGCTGCAGCGGACGCGCTTTTACCAGCGGGTGAGCCTGCAGGAGCAGGGGCAGCAGGCGGCTTCCAACCTGCGCAAGCTGCTGGGGATGATTCGCTCCCGGGAGCAGGAGCGTCCCCTTACCCTGACCGGCCTTTCCCGCTGGCTGATCCGGGTGGAGAAGCAGGAGCGGGAAGAGGCCGAATCCCTGCTTTATGAAAGCGACAGCGATGCCGTGCAGGTGATGACCATACATAAAGCCAAGGGCCTGGAGTTTCCCGTGGTCTTCCTGGCCAACCTGGGCACCACCGGCAGCCACAGCGAAAACTTTTTGGCAGACCGGTCCCGCCGGCGCTTTGAAATCAGGCTGGGGGGCAACTTCTTCACGGCGGGCTATCCCGCCGCCCTGGAGCAGGAGAAGCGGCGGCGGGAGGCGGAGCGCCTGCGCCTTATGTACGTGGCGGCCACCAGGGCCCGGGATTACCTCGTTATCCCCCGCTTCTACAACCCGGCCCGGCCCGGATTCTTCTGGGAAAAGGTAAAGGGGCTGGAAGAGGAAGGGGTGGAGTTGACCCGGGGAAGGGTCCTGGTGAGAGAGGCGAAGGGCGGGCCTTGGCCCGGGGAAGGAGAGGGGCGAAAGACTGCTTTCGCCGGAAAGGAAGGGGAGCGGGGCGCGGCCTCCCGGCAGCTGGAGGCGCTCCTGGCCCGGCGGGAAGCCTGGTCCCAAGAGTTGAGGCGGCTGTTGGCCGAAGCCTCCCGGCCGGGACCCTATTTCAGCTTCAGCCGCCTGGCCGCCGAGGACGAGGACCGCCTTTCCCTGGAGGGCGCCGAGCTGGAACCGGATTTGCGCCTTCCGGGAGCAGGGGTGGCGTTCGGTTCCGCCTTTCACCAGGTCATGGAGCAGGTGGACTTTATGCCGACGGAGGACCGGCTCCGGGAACTGGTCTCCCGGGCGGCGGAGCAATGGTATATTGCCGATAGAGCCGAGCTGGAGCGCCTGGTGAAGCGAACCCTGGAGCATCCCCTCCTGCTGCGGGCCCGAGAGGCGGAGGGGGCCTGGCGCGAAGTTCCCTTTGTGTTAAACCTGCAGGGAAAACTGGTGGAGGGCATGATCGACCTGGTCTTTCAGGAGGGCGACGGCCTGGTGATCGTCGATTACAAAACTGACCGGGGGGATGATGAGGCCGTTTCCCGGCGCTGGCCGCGCTATGAACTGCAGGGGCGGATCTATGCCCTGGCCTTGACGGAAGCGTCCGGCTTGCCCGTTCAAGAGGTCTCCTTTCTCTTTGTCCGCTCCGGCCTGGTAAAAAAGGTCCCCCTTTCCAATCTTCAGTGCCTGGCACGTCAACTTTGTCAACTTTATTGAATGTTCAGTGTTATCGTATGGTATGGCATATTTGTCAATTTTATTGAGAGAGAGGCGGGGCCGGCAGCGGCCCCGGCGTTATTATATGGGGCCGGCAGAGGCAGGTAAAATAGCTAACCGGGGATTTTCAGAGCTTTCCGTTCCCCGGTGCCAGCCACCGGTTTAAGAAAGCCCAAACCGGTAAATCTTGAGTGTTGTCAAAGGATACATTCTACATTATAATGAAGTTAAGAAAAGAGAAAAACCTTACAAGTAAGAAGGTTTATAATTGATGAAAGTTAACGAGTATTTAAAAAACAAGTTAAGCCAGGGAGCGGTACATGTTACCCTGATCGATCCTACCCGCCAAAGCCCGGAAGCTTCCGCCCGCCTGGCGGAAACGGCCCAGGAGGTTGGCAGCGACCTGATCTTCATCGGCGGCACCCCGGGAACATCCCAGCGGAACCTGATGGAAGCGGTGGATCTCATCAAGAAGCGGGTGGCCATTCCCGTTATTTTTTTCCCGTCGGGAACGGATACCATTAGTTTGAACCTGGACGCCGTCCTCTATTTAAGCCTGCTGAACTCCCGGAACAGCCAGTATGTTTCCGGCGCCCATGCCCGGGTGGCCCTGCTCTTGAAGCGACTGGAGATAGAAGTTATCCCCGTGGGCTATGTCCTGGTGGAGCCGGGCATGAAGCTGGGAGAGGTGGGAGATGTAGACCTGGTCAGCCGGGACAATTTTTGGAGCGCCATCGGCTATGCTCTGGCGGCGGAATTCATGGGCATGTCCTATGTTTACCTGGAAGCGGGCAACGGTGCCGCCCAGCCCGTTCCTGCGGGGATGATCCGGGCTGTTAAGCGGGAGCTGAGCATACCCCTAATCGTGGGAGGAGGCATCCGCACCGCCATCGACGCTCGGCGGGTGCGCCAGGCCGGGGCGGATATCGTGGTTACCGGGACGGTGATTGAAAACGCCGGCTACCGGGAGCGGCTCCGCTCTATCCTCAGCGCCCTTAAAGAATAGAATTAACAACGGCCGGAAAGTGCTTCCGGCCTAAATTTTAGATATGTCAAATGGGCAGGAAACCTGCCCATTTTTTTTAATTAGGCATGCTAAAACGTACCATAATTTGTACATATTAACAAAAAAAATAAAGATTGAAAAAGGGATCTAATTTTTCCGATAGTGTCAACCCACTGTAGGGAAAAAATAATTTCACCAATCCTGAAAGGACGCCCACTTGAAATCACATTTATTCCACGGTGTTACGGTGTTGTTGACAACGAGCCTCCGCCGACATGAATTATGGCATCACAGGCACCATCAGGGTGATGCCTAGTGGACAGCCTACTATGTCTGCCCTCATCGTCAACCTTTTGCGTCATAAACGATCAAGGACACATCTGAAAGGATATGTTTTACAGACTGCTGGCCTGACTTAAACCACGCAGAGCTTTAGTTAAATATGTTGTATGCCCTTTAAGGGCAGGCAGATTACCTCTCATTACTTGAGATAGTTGTTGTTTTAATAATAGACGTTGTTGATGGATTGCATCCTTACAGGCTTTGAGTAAAAAAGTATTTGTTGATCTTTGTGATAAATATTCATCTTTTACAGAAAAGCCATTAGCCTTGAGAACACGTAGAGAAGCCATCTTCTCTGCCCCCTCCCGGCTCCAACCCTGTGGGCGGCTGCTCAGCCTTGAAGATAGAATATGGCTGACATGGCCCTCTGCACTGCAGCCGACAGCAGCAGGATATTCACGATAAGCCTGTATTCCATCCCAATTTGTTTTTATGTAATGGAAACAGTCCCTAATGGCCTTCTTATGTGTCTTCGATTCTGCACGAGTTAGGGCCTCTTGGAGTATATCATCTGCCAGGATAATGTCGTCTTGTTTAATTGCCCTCCAAAGAGATTTCTTTAAGTCTGGATAGCGTCCTACAGCCCGTAGAACATACTTACATAGGTGAAAACGATCCAAGATAAAAACAGAGTTAGGAAAGTATTCCTTGCCGCCACGAATCCAGGGTGCACCATCGCCGGCAATAAATATGGTCTCTATAGATTCTACTTCATAGGTATTAGCAATATATGTAGCTACGTCAAACCATAAGGCTTCCGTTGAATCATACTTCCCGGAAAAATAATAAGGGTTAATCAATTTTGCCCGTTTCCCATTGTACTCTTTACCCTCATGAACATACACAAGCTTGATCTGCATTGAGCGGCCTTTTGTTCTGGCAACATGATCTTCATCTGCCTCAATATACAAGAAACGCACACGCCGTTTAACCTTTGATTCTTTCTTCTTTACAGCGGCAGGATTAAAACCACGGATGGTGTTCATAACTGTTTGACCGCTTACATCTACGCCTGGAGCATGTTGAGACGGTGCTATACCACTTTTTCTGTAAGACATATCTACAGCTTTTTCAACTAAAGCTGCTTTTAATGTATTGTCAAGCCGAGCATGAGGTCCAAGACCGGCCATTTGGTCCACTAAATGGGCGTAGCCGTCAGGTCCCTTGAAGTATGTGCGTTTATAGCGTACAGGACCAAAAGGAGACAACACCTCTTTAGAATCATTCCTGCGCTCAACATGCCAACCTTTACGCTGGGATCGGTTTCTTAAAAGATATTGGTCATGTGCTTCAAGAACTTCACGGCAGATCTCACAGCCTAATTGGTTAAATTTCTCCTGAAGTTCACGCTGGAATTGTGAATAATCCACTCCGTTTTCACAAGCATCCAAAACTTTTTCAGCGATAGAAAGGAATGTGTGGAAGATGTGTTGAATTAATTGCATAAGACTTCACCTCTTGAGTGACTAGTTTTTAGTTACTCGTCCCCGAACAGGACGGTGAAGTCTTTTTCTGTAATTAGAAGTCAATTCCCTTCTAAAATCCCTACAGTAATTTTACACTAACTTTTTGTTTATTTTACTAATGGATAAACCACGGGGCCTTCCCGCCGGGACAATATGAAAACCGCCTGGAATTATATGTCGGGAGAACCGCCCCCATGATATTTGTGAACCGTCCCCATGATATAGGAAATGCCATATATCAAGAGAACCGCCCCGTAATATATTTTTGCTATCTTCCGGGCAGGAAGTCGGCTTCGTCGAAGCCGGCGTCGCGATAGCCCTTGGGAATTTGTTCAACATATCCGCGGCGCGGTTCCCGTTTCCGTTTTTTGTATTCAGGGGTCATAGCATAAGCCATGGCCGATATAAGCCTGCCGTCGATGTTTACTATGATATCTATTTTATCATAAGCAAATGGATAGCCTTCACAGCGATCTAACGAACTTTCATGCTCCTTTGTTATCTCCCATACCAGAGCCGGAGTTTTCTTCCCCTTTCTTCTTTCGATGTTGGCAAAGTGCGGCAAAGTGAGCTCCCAATTTTCAAGGTAGGCGGCCCCTAAAATTCTTGCTCCCGGGCAGCGGGCTTCCATTTGCCCTTTATCCATGTTGCTGCCATAGGCAATATATGGGGGCTTGTTTGGCCGGAGCTCTTCCACAATTTCTCGCCAGGCGGGACTACAGTCCTTGCCCCAGGGCTCCTTGTCGCTATGGCCGCCCCGCAGCAAAGATGAATTATAGCGGTGGACAATGTTATTGATTTTATTGTGGAACGCGGGGCAAATTTCCCACTCGGTTTCAAGAAACTGGCGCAGGCCGCCTTTAATGAAAACTTGCAGGGCGAGGATCTGCCCCTCTTCGACCTCAAACCCGTGGCCGAGAAAGCTGCGTCCCAAGCCGGCCTGGAGCGCCCTCTCCAGTCGGGGAGCAAGATGCCTTTTCCCATCAAGATACGCTCTCATTAGAATGGCCGCGGCGATGTAGATGGGCATGTAGCAAAAGTCTACCCGGGCCTTACTGGGAACTTCATACGAATCCAGCAGCTTGAATGAACCGTCCACATCCTGGAACGCAAGCAGTTCCTTCAACGTGAGCTTCGATCCGGGGCTGTACTCCAGCATTTGCTTCAAATCTTCCAACATCCCGTAAAGCTTCCGAGATATAAAAAAAGCCGGTTTATAAAAACCGGCTTTACATCTCCGCTGAAACGGCCATCTCTGTTCCGGGCCTTACTGCACCGCTCCGCCGACTGCTTCCCGGCTCTCCTGCTTCTCCTTCCACAGGCGATCGGCCATCTCCGACCAGGCCTTGGCCGCCGGGGCCGTCTTGGCGCAAAGGACATCCACGTCTTCAGGGGCTTCCATATCGGTAGATTTCGCCCCCGATTCCTTGACCATGGAGGCGAGGGCCTCGGGGTTGTCAAGCAAGGGACACGGGCGCAGCGGGTTGCTGTTGAAGGGCTGATTCCTGCGGTAGGCCATAAACAGGGGCGAACGCAGCGCCTCCAGAAGCGTTACGTCGTGAATGTTAACGTTGGAGTAATGAATAAAGGCGCACGGTTCTACGTCCCCGGCGGCGTTTATATGCAGGTAGCGCTTCCCGCCGGCGATGCATCCATTGGAGTACTCCCCGTCATTCCAAAAATCCATGGCAAAAATGGGCTTGGTTTCGCGGATTTCGCGGATGCGCCTGTACATGTACGCCCGCTGCTCGGGAGTCGCGATAAGATCGGGGCGCGCATCCTTCCCGATGGGCATGTAGGTAAAGTTCCACGCAAAGCGGCAGCCCCGGGCAATCATATCGTCGACGAATTCATCGGAGCCGACGCTTTCAGTATTGTAGCGATGATAACAGGTGGAATATCCAAACAATAGACGGTGGGCACGCATGCGGTCCATCGCTTCAATCACTTTCCGGTAGCAGCCTTTTCCGCGCCGCATATCGGTAGCCTCTTCATCGCCCTCAATGGAGAAGGCCAAGGCAAAGTTGCCTACCCGCAGCATCTCCCGGCACAGCTCGTCATCCACAAGGGTTCCATTGGTGAAGGCAAAGAAATAGCAATCCTGGTGCTCTTGGCACAACCGAATAATATCCTTTTTGCGCATCAGCGGCTCGCCACCGGAGAATATATAGAAATAAGTGCCTAATTCCTTACCCTGACGGCAGATAGAATCCAGTGTTTCATAGGATAAGTTGTGCTTGCCCCCGTATTGGGCGGCCCAGCACCCGGTACAGGAGAGGTTGCAGGCGCTGGTGGGATCCATCAAAATCGCCCAGGGGACGTTGCAGTCATATTTTTTCTCGATGGCCCGGGCCCGCGCTTCCCCCTCCAGGTTTCCGTTGACAAAAAAGCATTCGACGAGCTTCTGAATTATCTTTTTGTCTACATCCCGGAACAAGTTTTTGACGAAGATGTGCCAGACGTTGTTTTCATCCAGCAGGGCATTGCGCATCGCCCGGATCTGGTGAGCATGCAATTTGCCTCGATCTAATTTTTCTGCGATCTCAAACATCTTGGGCAGCTTTTCCATAGGTCTGTCCGAAATGTAGTTCAGGAGCAGGTTAACTGCCGTTCTCTGAATCCTACTCATGATTTTTCCTCCTTTGGACTATGTTTTAGCTCCCCAACAACTTCCAACCACCGCAGATTTTTGCCATCTTTGAATGGCTTTGCTGTAAACAACCATAATAAATGGCTAAATTACACTTGAACGCTAACGCTGCTGTTGCGAAGCAAAATATCACTTCCTGAGATCATGGAAGCGATAATGATTTTAGAGACATTTAGAAAAGAACGGCGCAACTCCTTATCGTTAAGGGAACTTACGGCTTTATAATCATCGTAATAGGCCGCAAAATTAACAATCGGGATAATGGAGTAGAAGAATTTAAACAGTATCATGTCCTTCGAATAGACGAAATCATGGTCCGCATCGGATTCGGAGATGGTTTTAATAATTGGATTTTTTTCATTGCCGCTTAGGAAATTCATGAAGCGGAACAATGAATTTTGGTGTTTCCCACTTTTGAGGGACTCCAGCATCAAAATACGAATAATCTCCCTTTTTTCTATAACATAATCCACCACCTTCTCGTAGAATTTTAAAGCATTTTGCTTAAAATGCTTTACCGCTTCATCGTTGACAAAATGCAAGCGGTCCGGCTTAACTTTCAGGTAGCCTTTTTTGATCATTTGCACGATGTTTGATTGAACGAAATCCACGGTAATGGAGACTGCATTGTCGAGCAGAGATTGAACCATGGAATCCAAAATGTCTTCCTTGTTCTTGAAGTAATAATAGATCAGCGCCTTGTTGACTTTGGCCGCGTTGGCTATATCATGGACCCGCGTTGCATCGTATCCCTTCTTGGAAAATAGCTGTGTAGCCGCATTGATTATTCTCTCTTTGGCTTTAATTCCCAGGGTTTGCTCCAATTTGTTCCCCCCTCGGTTTAACTAACCGGTTATTTAAATTTATTATAATAACCACTCAGCAAATGGTCAAGAGCCCCTTCTTCACACCTTTGCTTGGTCAGTTTTGCCTCTCTTTAAAAAAAGCTTTTAGAAAAGTTAACGTGATAATGGTCAGAAATAGAGGGCATAAATATTCTCACCATCGGCAAAAAAGGATAAAAATGGCGGTCATTGCCAAGGCTTGATTCAAAGTATAATTTAGCAATTAATCCTATAGTAAGAATATGAACAAGGGATTTTAATAACTAATGAAGAATTAATAACCAGGTGAGTAATAATAGTTTAAAAACTGCAGTTGTGCTTGTTTGCATATCGCATGCCGGGCCCATTGTTCACAAATAAAAGCACAAAAAAACAACAAAATAAGGAGGATAAAAAATGAGCAACATTCCAGTACCAAAAGAATTTTTCCCATGGCCTGGGCACACCGGAAACTGGGGCAAATGGCCCAACGACAAAGGCTCGCTAAACTACATTACGCCGGAAGTGACCCTGCGCGGCATAAAAGCCGTGCGGCAAGGCAAAGCAATACCCTGTTCCCGCCCCATTCAGTTGATCGACCCAAGCGATCCCAACCACAGCCCCGCCTCCCACAAGATGTACCCCATGCTCGATGCCGGTCTTTTTAACGGTTCGTTTGATGAACTCACCTTTTACACCCACAGCATGCTGAACACACATATTGATGCTTTTTGCCATGTGGGAATCGCCGGATATGCGTTTAATGGCAGGAAATTTGATGAAACAGTCAATATGGAAAAGGGCGCTGTATACTGCGACATTACGGATATGCTCAGCATAGTAACCCGGGGGGTATTTATTGATGTCGCCCGCAACCGTGGGGTTGACGGCCTCAGGCCGGGTGAATATGTTACCCCGGATGACCTTAAACCCTTGTTGGAGCGCTTGCAACCCGGGGATGCTGCGGTAGTACGCACAGGCGTTACCCTTATTGGCGGCAATGTTGATGAACGCGACGAAGAGGGGAAGCCAAAGCTTCACTACGGAATAGCCGGCTTTCATGCGGATTGCATTCCCCTGCTGGCAGAAAAACAAATAAGCGTTTTGGCATCTGACTCTCCCAGCGATACGTACCCTTGCCCCGTGGAGGGCTTGGACGGCCCTCATGACTCCCCTGTTCACGGCCTATGCCTAACCCTTTACGGCATTCCTCTGTGCCACAACATGGACCTGGAAGAGGTAGGGCGCATCAGCGAAGAAACCGGACAACAAGAATTTCTATTTATGGTTGCTGCACTGCATTTAAAACATGGTACAGGCTCTCCCTGTACTCCTCTGGCAGTTTTTTAATTGGCGGCACAACTAAGCAAAACAATAAGGCACTCAACGCAACTGAACGTTGAGTGCCTTATTTAATGTCCTATTCCCAAGCTGGGACGGCTATTTTTTTATTGCCCAATTCCCAGGCTAGTATTTAATGAATTTCTCCCCCGGAAAACCGCAGATGCTGCATTTTTCCGGA
>Ga0116180_1002256_pt1 | contig 15297 bp, 17 predicted proteins | sample AD_UKC073_MetaG_FD_89804 | JGI IMG/M metagenome (GOLD analysis project Ga0116180, IMG submission 89804) | Active sludge microbial communities of municipal wastewater-treating anaerobic digesters from USA - AD_UKC073_MetaG | ecosystem: Engineered > Bioreactor > Anaerobic > Digestate | place: USA...
AATGTATAGCAATAGATCCATGTTATCTGGCTCCTTTGATAATAGTTAACATAAGTATATTAACACATTATTTTGTTAAACTCTACATAATCCGCTAAATACCTGTTGGAATAAGCTCATCAATCCCATATTCACGCTTCGGTTTTGTAAGTCTATTAAACTGCTTGTAGACCTCCCACTGATCGAGCAGGTGGCCGAGGGGCATCAGCCAGACCTCCTGCTCGGTGCGTTGGAGGAGAGAAACGCCGTAAAAAATCAGTCGGGCAAACGACTCTTCATCACTTACCCGACCTTCGCGTTTTTTGACGCGCTACCCCCAGTGCCTTCTTCCCCGCTTTCAATATGGCGTTTCGTTCTGTGATTCGAAGGGAGATGCTGCGCTATGTTTAGCATAAAAAACGTACTTCAGTGCTTGCTCTGGAACCTTCGAATGCTGCGCAGAAACCCAAGACTGATCATGGGCTTGTTTATGGGATTTCTGATTTGCTTTCTCCTGACAGAGAAAACGATTTCTCTCACCAATGAGTTCCCGACAGATATTCAGGTATTCGAGCCTTTCATCTGGTGTTTTGCAGACAGCGACAGTATTTTGTTTGCCTCTTTGGCACTGATATTACTGTTATCGCAGTTTCCGCGGCTGGATACGCCTGCCGCGTACCTTGTTTTCCGTACAAACCGTTTGAACTGGTTGCTGGGGCAAGTGCTTACTGCTTTTGTGATCAGTATTGGTTATACGCTGTTTCTACTCATCTCTACGGTGATCCTGACTTCAGGCAATGCTTATTTTGAAAACAGGTGGAGTGATACCGCAACTCTTTTGAGCTTTTCTCCAGCCTCCTTTGAAGTGGCCCTGATCGTTGTGCGAAAAACCATCAAGCTGACCACCCCCTGGTCCGCCACCATTCACATTTTCTTTCTGATAGCGCAATATACGCTGCTGCTGACCACACTCAACCTCGCGGTATCCCTGAGATATGGGAAAAAGGCAGGTATGTTCGCTATAATCTTTATGAGCTTGCTGGCATACCTGTTGACACCTGATCGTTTCATGAACTGGCTTCAATTGAGCGAGAATATCAGATATTATGCCAATGTCCTGGCGGCGTGGCTTTCACCCTTGCAACAGTCGACCTTCATTATGCATAACTTCGGCTATGATCAGCTTCCCACGATAACACAGTCTCATCTTATATTTGGAAGTATAAACACAGCTTTGACAGCAGTATCTTTTTACTCTGTTCAAAAAGTTCAATTTTCCTTTACAGGAGGAAGTCCCAATGGTTGATGCAATTGTCCTGGAATGCCTGTATATGACCTTTGGAAAGGAAACAATTCTGAAAAATGTGAACACGGTATTTGAAACCGGAAAAATCCATGGTATTGTTGGACGAAACGGCTCCGGCAAAACTGTGCTGATGAAATGTATTCTTGGTTTTCTGAAACCTACGAAGGGCAGTGTAACTGTCCTTGGCAGAAGGATCGGGCCTGAGTGCAATTTCGCTCCTGAAACCGGCATGATAATAGAAGCTCCGGGTTTTATCCCCACTGAAAGCGGTTATAGCAATCTGAAATGGCTGATGGGTTTGCGCGGCAAAGTGAATAAAAAACGCATAGAGGAAGTCATGTCCACAGTAGGGCTTGATCCCGGGAACAAAAAGCCGGTTGGTAAGTATTCGCTCGGTATGCGCCAGAGACTGGGCATTGCACAGGCTATCATGGAGCGACCCCGCCTGCTTGTCCTTGACGAGCCCATGAATGGCTTGGATAACCGGGGCGCGGAGGACATGCGCAAATTGTTCCTGCAACTGAATGAAGAAGGCTCAACAATTTTGCTTGCCTCACATAACCCGTTGGATATCGATACACTATGTAATACTGTCTATGAAATAGATGCCGGGGTGCTGGAAAAAAGAAAATAGAGCAAACTGAAAATTAAGTGTTGAGCATCCTTGACAGAACGAATTTCATCGCTTAAAATTAGGTGTAAAGTAAAAATACTTTACACCTTTTGCGATTATGGAAGAATTATTTAAAGTAAGCCTGTTGCTCGATTTTTACGGCCAGATGCTTACAAAAAGACAATTTGATATTCTTGATCTGTATTACAACAGCGACTATTCACTGGGTGAAATAGCCGAAGAACTGGAAATCAGCAGGCAGGGAGTCCACGACAGTATCAAGCGCGGCAAGGCTGTACTTTTTGATCTGGAAGGCAAGCTGGGACTGGCTGCGAGATTCAGTGAGCAGAAAAACAAGGCTTCTGAGGTGCTGGAGTTGCTCGAAGATATAGAAAAGGTCATCGCAGACAGCCGTGGCAAAGAAAAGATTGACAAAGCAAGGCTTTTGATCAGAAGTATGATGGAGGATTGACATATGGCAATATTCGAAGGCTTGTCCGGTAAACTGCAGGACACCATAAAGAGATTTCGCGGCAAGGGCAGAGTCACAGAAAAAGATGTTAAGGAAATGATGAGGGAAATAAAACTGGCACTGCTCGAAGCCGATGTAAACTACAAGGTGGTCAGAAGTTTCATAAACAGTGTCTCCGAGCGTGCAGCGGGTCAGGAAGTCCTTGAGAGCCTGACACCCGGACAGCAGGTCATCAAGATCGTACACGAGGAACTGATAGAGCTGCTGGGCAAGGTGCCCTCAAAGGTCACCTTTGCAAGCAGGCCTCCGACTGTATATATGATGGTCGGCCTTCAGGGGTCCGGTAAAACCACGACATCCGGTAAGCTTGCCAATCTTCTCAGAAAGCAGGGCAAAAACCCTCTGCTGGTTGCATGTGATGTATATCGTCCTGCAGCCATAAAACAGCTGCAGGTGGTTGGAAATCAACTGGACATTCCTGTTTTTGCAATTGAAGGGAACAACGACCCGGTGGATATTGCCAGGAAAGCGATAGATCATGCCGGGAGCAAACTTTACGATCTCGTGATAATCGACACCGCAGGACGGCTTCATATAGACGAAGAACTGATGGAGGAGCTGGAAAACATAAAAAATGCTGTCCATCCTCACGAAATACTGTTGGTGATTGACTCGATGACCGGGCAGGATGCGGTAAATGTCGCCGAAAATTTCAACAGCAAGCTGGGAGTCGACGGTATCGTACTCACCAAGCTGGATGGAGATACAAGAGGCGGAGCTGCACTCTCGGTGAAGGCAGTGACGGGAAAGCCTGTCAAGTTTGCAGCAACAGGCGAGAAGCTCAATGATATAGAGCCCTTCTATCCGGACAGGATGGCTTCCAGGATATTGGGCATGGGCGATGTGCTCAGCCTGATTGAGAAAGCACAGGAAGCTTTTGATGAGAAGAAAGCTCTGGAAATGGAAAAGAAACTCCGGACTCAGCAGTTTACGCTGGATGACTTTCTCGATCAGCTTGAGCAGCTGAAAAAAATGGGTCCGCTCAACCAGGTGCTGGGCATGCTGCCGGGTATGAACAGCAAAGCTCTCAGGAATATAGAAGTGGACGAGAAAAAGTTCGTTCGCGTCGAAGCAATCATCAAATCCATGACTCTCAAGGAGAGGAGAGATCCTGCCATAATAAATGGCAGCAGGAGAAAAAGAATAGCAGCAGGCAGCGGAACATCCATACAGGAAGTGAACAGTCTGCTGAAACAGTTTGAAGAGATGAGAAAAATGATAAAAATGATGACCGGTGTTGGCAAAAAGGGCGCCAGAGGATTGGGAAAATTCAGGATGCCTTTTTAGATAAAGTCCATGCAGCATGAGAGGAGGTGACAGAAATGGCAGTAAAGATCAGATTGAAGAGAATCGGTGCGAAAAAGAATCCGCACTACAGAGTAGTAGTTGCTGATTCCAGGTTTCCGCGCGATGGCAGGTTTATTGAGGAAATAGGCACATACAATCCGCAGACCGATCCCTCCACGATAAACATCGATGCTGAGAAAGCGGCCAAGTGGCTCAAGAACGGAGCACAGCCCACTGAGACAGTGAGAGCTCTGCTGAAAAAGACCGGAGTCATCCAATAATGGATCGGGAAAGAACAGCAGTTAAGCGGGAGCGAAATGAAAGCAGGAGGTTAATGATATGAAAGAACTCCTCGAAACTATCGCCAGATCCCTGGTGGATCATCCCGAAGAGGTCCGTGTCAGCGAAATAGAAAATGACAGCACTGTCATCCTTGAGCTCAGTGTGGCCAGGGAAGACATGGGCAAGGTGATAGGGAAGCAGGGACGGATAGCCAAAGCTATTCGGACGGTGATAAAAGCCGCAGCCATCAAAGAAAATGTAAAAGCTGTGGTGGAGATAGTATAATAAAAAGGTGTTGTACAACACCTTTTTATTTGCCGGACTATCGGGTATAACGGAGGCAAATATGCATGAATATCTGCAGGTAGGCAAAATCGTCAATACTCATGGAGTAAAGGGAGAAGTGAAGCTGATACCGCTCACTGACGATCCGGCACGTTTCGATGATCTTGAATGGGTTTTTATCGAAAACAGTGATGGAATGACCAGATATTCCATACAATCCGTTAAGTATTTCAAGGGTATGGTAATCATCAAGCTGTCGGGGGTAGATGATCCTGAAACAGCCGCAAAGCTCAAGGACTGCTTTGCACTGGTAGACAGGGAAAACGCTGTCAGGCTCCCGGAAGATACCTTTTTTATTTGTGATATCATAGGCTGCAGCGTATACGATGAAAACAAATCACTTCTCGGGCAGGTCAGGGATGTGCTGCAAACCGGGAGCAATGATGTATATGTGGTTAGAGATGAGTCAGACAGGGAAATACTTATACCTGCACTCAAGAGTGTTGTCAGGGAAGTACTGCCTGAGCAGAAAAGGATAGAAGTCATTATCCCGAAAGGATTGTTGGATGATGAGATTTGACATACTGACAATTTTTCCAGAGATGTTCGATACAGTGCTTGGGAGCAGCATAATCGGACGTGCTCAGGAAAAAGGATTGATAAGCATAAGAGCCTGGAATATCAGGGACTATACAAAGGACAAGCACAAGAAGACGGACGACTATCCATATGGCGGTGGCAGCGGCCTTGTGATGATGGCTCAGCCCATACATGATGCATATGAGGCAGTGGTAAGGGATCTCGATTACAAGCCTCATTTCATATACATGAGCCCCCAGGGGAAGCCCCTGGATCAAAAGCTTGTGGAACGGCTTGCCGAACATGAGCACATGATCCTGTTATGCGGACATTATGAAGGAGTAGACGAAAGGATTTTGGACAAACTGGTCGATGAGGAGATATCCATAGGAGATTACGTGCTCACCGGCGGTGAGCTTCCTGCCATGGTGCTCATAGACGCTGTCAGCAGAACGATACCTGGTGTCCTGTCCAATGAAGCTTCATACGATGATGAATCGCACAAGGATGGGCTGCTGGAGTATCCACAATATACAAGACCCTATGATTTTATGGGGATGAAAGTCCCTGACATACTGTTGTCAGGACATCATGCTAATATAGAAAAATGGAGAAGGCTTCAATCTCTTAAAAGGACAAGGGACAAGAGGCCGGATCTTTTTGAAAAATTAATGCTCTCCGAAGAGGACAAAAAGCTGTTGGATGAGGATAAGTGAGAAGTGAGAGATCAGAAGAGGGAAGTTAGAGATCAGGTCAGGTCAGGGCAGGGAAAAGAGCAAGGAAATTAGGTGTGAGGTGTGAGATGTGAAATATGAGATGTGGGAGTTTGGAAGCAGGATGCCTGACGCAGTATAGTTTTTGAGATTATTAAGTAATCCGGTGGTATCATTATAAAATTTTATTTACAAATAATACTTCCATGTGCTATAATATCAGGCGTGTGTATTACGGGCGGTCCGCTGATGCTGCAATAAAGCATTTATGAACGTCCTGGCAAGAGAGGAGGGGCATTGATGGATATAATCAGAACATTGGAGCAAGAACAGTTGCGTGATGATCTGCCTTTCGTCAGCATAGGTGATCACGTCAAAGTACATCTGAAGGTCAAGGAAGGCGCCAGAGAGAGGATCCAGATATTCGAAGGAACTGTTATTGCAAAGAAAGGCTCCGGTCTTAAAGAAACCTTCACTGTAAGAAGGATATCCTATGGAGTCGGTGTTGAAATGACTATTCCGGTCCATTCTCCCATAATCAGCAACATCGAAGTTGTCAGAAAAGGTAAGATAAGAAGGGCCAAGCTTTACTACCTGCGCGGCAGAGTAGGCAAGGCTGCAAAGGTCAAAGAAAAGCTTCCTACAAAAAAATGAACGAATATGAAGGGGACCGAGGGTCCCTTTTGTATTTTATATAGTACACAGGGAAAACGTCCGCAAGATGGACTGTGGGCATACTAAATATCATCATGTTAAGGAAAAGGACAGGTAATCATGAATATTCAATGGTTTCCGGGGCATATGGCAAAAACAAAACGCCTTTTGTCGGAAAATCTAAAGCTGGTGGATGTGGTAATAGAGCTTCTTGATGCCAGGATACCTGCCAGCAGCAAAAATCCTGAAATAGACAGGATCATAAAGAACAAACCAAGGCTGATCGTGCTGAATAAATCGGATCTGGCAGACAGCAGCATTTCGAAGGAATGGAAGGATTGGTATAATAGCAGGGGCATACCTGTCTTATTTGCTGATTCTGTAAAAGGGACCGGTCTCAATACGCTCATAAAGGACCTCAAATATCTGATGAGAGAGAGGTTCGAAAGAGACAGGCAGAAAGGGCGCCGTTTCAGGACAATAAAAACTATGGTGGTAGGCATACCCAATGTCGGCAAATCCACATTCATAAACAAAATAGCCGGCAAATCCGCCGCAGCTACAGGAGCAAGGCCAGGTGTCACAAGAGGGAAGCAGTGGATCCGTTTGAATCCGGAGATCGACTTGCTGGATACGCCGGGAATTCTTTGGCCCAAATTCGATGATAAAGAGACAGCGCTGAATCTGGCATTTACAGGTGCGATCAAGGATGAGATCCTTGATGTTGCACAGGTGGCAGCAGCGCTGGCTGAGAAGCTTTCGAAGGAATATCCCGAACTGTTTATCAAACGATATAAACTGCAGAATGCTGAAGGTCTTAAAGGCCATGAGCTTTTGGAAGCTGCGGGCAGAAACAGGGGATGTATGCTGCCGGGTGGAGTAATAGATCTGAAAAGGATATCCGATACGATCCTGGATGAATTCCGGGAAGGCAGGATAGGTACCATATCGCTGGAGAGGCCGATATGGAATGAGACGGGGGATCAAAATGAGAGAAGTGGAAAAGACAAAACAGGCAATGGCGGGCCAGATGCTGCAGAGAGGGATACAGAATCCCGGGAATGAAAAGCAAAAGCTTAAGTATGAAAAAGAAATGCAGCGTCTAACTGAAATGTACGTATATGAAAAAGAAGCATTCGCCAGCGGCATTGAGCTTGTGGCAGGCATAGATGAAGCCGGAAGAGGCCCGTTGGCCGGACCTGTAGTGGCAGCCTGCGTTATACTGCCTCAGTATTGCTTTATAGAAGGGATAAACGACTCTAAGAAATTAAGCCCGACAAAAAGAGAAAAACTGTATGACATCATCATGGAGAAAGCCGTATCTGTCGGTATCGGCATCGTCGATGAAAAAACGATAGATGAAGTCAACATACTAAATGCAGCCAAAATGGCGATGAGGATGGCTGCAGAGCGTGTCAGCCCAAAGCCTCAGCTAATCCTGGTCGATGCCATGGAGATTGACGGGACAGATATTCCACAAAAGGCTATAGTAAAGGGAGACAAGCTGAGTATAACAATAGCGGCGGCGTCCATAGTTGCAAAAGTGACGCGGGACCGTCTGATCACAGAAGCAGACAAAAAGTATCCTGTCTATGGATTCAGCAAACATAAAGGCTATGGAACAAAGCAGCACATAGAAGCTATAAAAAAACACGGTATTTGTCCGATACATAGAGTGAGCTTTACAAAAAATTTCACGACATGAAAGAAGTCTGGAATATATCAAGGAGTATGATATGCGTATCGACAGCAGAGGAATAATTTCTTCCGGAAACACCAGCGGGGTCAACGATCTGGTGAGCCGTCTGGATAAAGGTGACGTCATCAGTGCAAAGGTGCTGGAGACATCACAGGATGAAGTTGTTCTGAGGCTTTCTGACGGCACGATCCTGAAAGCCGGGACTGTCAAAGATACCGGTCTCAAAGCTGGTGATCTGGTCACACTGAGTGTGAAATCAAGATCTGAAACGTCGATTATTCTTGAAATCGTCACCGAACTTTCACCCCATGTAAAAGCAGGTAGTGATAAACTCCGGAAGCTACTCGAATCTTTGGGCATCGAGCCTGATGAAATGAATCTGAAGCTGGCTTCCGAATTACTGATATACAATAGGGAGCTTAATGCCGACGACATGGCAAAAGCATCAGATCTGATAAGAAGCTCCGATGTGTTGGACCCGGAAAAAGCGGCATTTATCGTATCCAATAAAATCGATCCGACAGGGTTGGATCACGAAATGCTGGTCAGACTCCTTGATGGCGAGCTTAAGCTTGGGCAACTGCTGGAATCCCTTGCAAAAGCATTGGAACTGCTGACTGAGAATAAATCGGCTGAGCAGACTGTGATGTCTTCTGATAAGGATGCAGGACCGTCCGTATCTGCTTCGGCAACTGCAGTTGATATCACCGATATTACGGCTGAACAATCCGTCGCAGTATCATCACAAGACCCCGGGTCCGCGCTCACCACCGAACACGCTGCAGCAGCAGTGCCTGATAACGTTGTTACAAAGTCTTCAACATCTGCGGAAACAGCGAAAACCGGGATTTCGCAGGAGACAATGCCTGGTACAGCGACAGATGCTTCCATTGACGGCACTGATGCATTGCAGATTCAGCAAACAGCCTCAGAGGACCCGGACCGACTTTCAGATGACCCTGTACATGCATCCTTACAGTTGTCAGGCACAAAAAGCAATACAGAAAAAGCCTCCCAGGGCGGTGCTGCCAGAGGTGTGTCAGAGGATATACCAACAGTGTCCCTGATATCGGATGTCGGAAGAAAAACTACTGCTGCTGCGGACAGTGAAGCATCTGCTGATGAAGATTCCGAGAAGAATGTTTCAGCAGCAAAAATAAAGTCTTCGATAGATGGTCTGTTTGTCAGGCTGAACAACAAGCTTTCTTCAGATGATATCGGCACGGTAAAAATGGGAAACAGGATAGGCAGGTTATTGGCTGATGCGGAGGCATTAGTGCGCTCACCACAGTTTTCCTCCTCCAGTGCAGCAGAAAACGCAGCACGAGTTCTTTCTCTGGTTACGGAAACAATAAGAATGATCGAGCTTCTGAATTCATATCAAATGCTGTATTATCAACTGCCGGTAAATCTGGGCGGTGAAACGGGAACTGCAGAACTCTATGTGATGAAGCGCAAACAGGGCAGGAAAAAAATCGATCCTCATGATACGGTTATCTTCCTGTCTCTCGACACTCTGAACATGGGCAGAGTCGAGACTTTGCTGGATGTGAAGGGTCAGGGTATCGGCATGGATCTGAGGACTGAAAGCCAGGCTGTCAGCGATTTCATCAGGAACAATATCACAAGCCTTTATTCCAGTCTAAGCGAATCCGGATATAAGCTTGTGAATGTAAAATACTCCACCATCAGTGGACCTTCCGGTCCGGTCGGGCAGGAAAAGCTGCTTCTGGCGAAAACAGCAGGCTTCGGCCACGGGAAGATAGATTTCCGCATATAGTTTATAAATAGAGGAAGTAATCAGTATGGATAAAAACAAAAAGAAAATCAAAGAGGCTGCCGCGCTGAGATACACTGCTGAAAACGACGCACCCGAGATAATAGCGCTCGGCAAAGGTGAGACAGCCGAAAGAATAGTTGAAAAAGCTAAGGAGAGCGGCGTGCCGGTCCATGAGGATCCATCGCTGGCCCATGCACTGAATCTGCTTGATATAGGTGATGAGATCCCGCCGGAGCTTTATGAAGTCGTGGCAAAAATACTTGTGTTTGTCGGCGATATGGATGGCAAATTCCCAAAGCCTCCGGCTTATGAGGAAGAGAGATGAATAACCGTCAACTGGGGGAAACCGGGGAACAGATAGCTGTCGATTATCTTATCAAAAACGGCTTTACCATACTTAATAGGAATTTCAGATCAGGCAGGTTCGGAGAAATAGATATAATCGCCGAGGAAGATTCCTGCATCTGCTTCATAGAAGTCAAAACAAGGACTTCGGATACTTTTGGAGCGCCCTCTGAAGCTGTGGATCACAAGAAGATGCAAAAAATAAGATCACTGGCGTGGATCTATCTCAAACAGAACAGAATGGAAGACAGGTTCATGCGTTTCGATGTGATCGAGGTGATAGCCAGTCGTACAAAAGACAGTGTATTACCAAAAACAATCAATCTGATAAGAGGTGCTTTTTAATGCTGATAGTAGATGCACACTGTGATACTGCATTATCCGTATATAAGAACAATGGCGACCTGTATGAAAACCAGTTCCAGCTTGACATAAAAAGGCTCAAGGGGATCGGCCGATGTGTACAGTTCTTTGCGGCGTTTGCCCACCCGCGTGATTACAGAAATGACACTCTTACACGTGTACTGTCCATACTTGATGTTGTGTACGAAGCACAACAGGAGCATGGGGATGTGTTTGCCGTCTGCACAAGCGCTGATGATATAAAAAGGGCGCTTTCCGGCGGAAAAACAGCAGCAATTCTTTCGGTGGAGGGCGGGGAATGCCTCAATGGAGAATTGGCTGTACTCAGACAACTGTACAGGCTGGGTGTCAGGAGCATGCTTCTGACCTGGAACTACCGCAATATGCTGGCTGACGGGGCGGAGGAGGAAGGCGGGTCCGGGCTGACCAGGTTCGGGAAAGAGGTGGTAGCTGAGATGAACCGCCTTGGAATGCTGGTAGATGTATCACACCTTTGTGAAGCCAGCTTTTATGATGTGATGTCAGTAACCACCAGCCCGGTCATAGCTTCTCATTCCAATGCCATGACCATCTGCCGGAATGAAAGGAATCTGACCGACAGACAGTTGTCTGAGATCAAAGCCAATGGGGGAGTGGTCGGCATCAATTTTTATCCCTATTTCCTGAACAATACTGATAAAGCGGATATAGACGACGTGATCAGGCATATAGAGCATATATGCTCTGTAACCGGAGAAGATCATATCGGTATCGGATCGGATTTCGACGGCATAGAGTGCACACCGTGCGGCCTTGAAGGAGCAGAGCGGATCCCTTCACTGTTTGATCGTCTGCTGCAGCTCAACTATACAGACGCATTCATTGAGAAATTCGCCGGTCTGAATTTTATGAGAGTCATAAGACAGGTACTTGTATGATTACTTCCGGAACAGCGTAATGCTGAAATGCTGCGGTCAGTCATATTATGAAACTCCGGAGCGGTTATCCTGCAAATAAATGTACATAATCATCTAATGTAACATAAATTTGAAGCAATAAAGCAGGGGAGTTGCAAAAAGCAAACAAATATAATAAAATAACAGCAATGCATTTTCACGGAGGGACATTACGGATGGATATGGCTAAACTCAGCAGAGAGGAATTGAAAAGAGAACTTTCCATATTGAGTAAAGAATATGAAGAATTCAGGTCAAGAGGCCTGAAACTGGACATGTCAAGGGGCAAACCCTGTACAGAGCAGCTTGAGCTCTCAGTCGACATGCTTGCTTATCCATACAGGGACAAAAACTACAAGACTGCATCCTGCGCAGATGTCCGCAATTATGGAATGACAGACGGTCTGCCGGAAGCAAAGGAGCTGTTTTCAAAACTCCTGGAAGTCAGCACAAGTGAAATAATACTGGGAAACAACTCAAGTCTCAGTATGATGTATGATGCAATAAGCCGTGCCATGACATTTGGCGTCTATGGAAGCCCTGAGCCGTGGAGCAGGTTGCCCAAAGTAAAATTTCTCTGTCCAAGTCCCGGTTATGACAGGCACTTTGCAATCACGGAACTCTTCAATATCGAGATGATAACGATAGAAATGAAAGAAGACGGACCGGATATGGACACCATCGAGAAGCTCGCTGCAGAAGACGACTCCATAAAGGGCATATGGTGCATACCCAAATACAGCAATCCCACAGGAGTCACATATTCTGACGAGGTCGTCGACAGGCTTGCAGCCATGCGCACCGCAGCCAGTGATTTCAGGATTTTCTGGGATAATGCATATATTGTGCACCATCTGACTGATAAGCCTGACAAACTGAAGAATATACTGGAGGCTTGCAAGAAGGCCGGCAATCCTGACAGAGTCTTCATATTCGCATCGACATCGAAAATAACTTTTCCGGGCTCCGGTGTGGCGATGATGGCATCGAGTGAAAGCAATATAAACCAGATAAAAAAGCTGCTGGGGATCAGGAGTATTGGTCCGGATAAAATAAATCAGCTGAGACATGTCATGTTCTTCAGCGATCCTGACAGCATCGAACAGCATATGAAAAAACACGCGGCAATACTGAAGCCCAAATTCGAGATGGTCCTCAGTATTCTAGATTCGCGGCTTGGAGACAGGAACATTGCAAAATGGAGCAGGCCCAATGGAGGTTACTTTATCAGTCTGGATACGTTGCCCGGCTGTGCCTCTGCTGTCGTAAAGATGGCGGGGGAGGCAGGGGTAGTGTTAACTCCTGCAGGGGCGACATTTCCATACGGAAAAGACCCACAGGACTGCAACATAAGGATAGCACCGACACTGCCACCACTGGAAGAGCTCAAATTGGCCATGGAGCTTCTTTGCACATGCATTCAGATCGTATCGGCCCGGAAGCTGCTGGGGACATGAACACATATCATTTATACCGGTCAGACACTGAATTCCGGACCCGGAGTGGCCGCCGGCAGCTTTCACTGCCATATACAATATGAAAACCCTGCAGAGTTAAAAACTTGCAATGGCTGATAAACAATATTATAATTCTATAAGTGGTGCATTCTCGTAATGATACCATACAAATCTCATATCTTTTTTGTATCCGGCGGGATTTTCCAATCTCGCACTTTTTTTGTCCTGCCATATAAAGTTCTGACAGGAACCTTAGCCAAATGTACTGAAAAAAATACTGTAAAATTATACAGTTTTACATTGCAATGAGCAGAGAAATCATATAGAATTAGTAATGATGTAATTATGTGTTGCTATGTTTACTAATCTGGAGGGTATCAAGTGATAAACAAGTACAGTAACGTGCCTTTATATTCTCAGCTCAAACAGCTTATCATTGAAAAAATCAAGTCAGGAGAATATCCTGTTGAATCAAAGATCCCGTCTGAGCAGGAATTCTGCGAATTATACGGTATCAGCAGGCCGACAGTGAGGCAGGCAATAAGCGAACTCACCAACAATGGCTATCTGTATAAGGAGAAGGGGAAAGGTACTTTTGTAGCAAGGGCGAAGTCCAAAGTCGATATCAAAAACTATACTGGTTTTACCGATTCCATACTTGACAGCCAGGATCCAGGTCAGTATGACATATTGTCATTACGTGCTGTCGGGATTGAAGATGCACCATTTCTGAAAGACATTTTTGGCGCTCCAGGTACGATGGTCAATGTCGAGTACGCTGAGATAAAATATATCACTTCTGAAAACAACAGTGTTCTTTCTTACAACACTTCTTACATACCGCTTTCTTTATTTCCGGATCTGCTGGAGGATATTAAAGACAGGAAGCCATCCTATGATATCCTGAAGGGGAAATACCCGCTGCTTCCGGTAAAGAGCACTAGCAATCTTGAAGTATTGTACACGGATCAGACAGACGCTCAGTATCTTCAGATACAGCCAGGGCTGCCAGTTATCAAGATCACTAATACGCTTTTCTCGAAGAGTGGTCAGCCAGTAGAGTATATTACGGCAAAATATCGTGCTGACAAATGCAAGCTGATTTTCGAGAACAGCAAATAGTACATACAGATAAAGAATTCCTATAATCATTTATTAACTTGAAACCGGGTTCAGTCAGGGATAGAATTATATCGTACAGGATATCATGTACATCGCGGCATCCGGAGCCGACTCTTCGATGAAAGGAGTGATCCTGGATGAAGATTGAAACGGAGGTGGCCATCGCCTGATGGCTGCAAAAGGTCTGTAGGGTTTTTCGGCCTGGCAGACCTTTTTTGATCGAAGGGGAAGCATATTATTTTATTTCATGTTATTACGCGAAATATAGATTAAATTGATAGGTATGTAAAAAATAGTAAAAGCCACTAAATGTGGCTTTTACTTATTTAGATATCGTTTTAAGGTTGTAACAAGAAGTATTGTAGAAAATGAAATTAATATGAAAATGGTAACGAAAAATGCTAATTTAAATAAAGTTTTTACAATAAAAAGATGAATCTAATAAAGCCAGGTAATGGTTTTTTAGTATCAGAGAAATATTTGGCAAAATGGATATTAGAGAAAGGACCTTGTCCTATCTTAGCTTTACGTTTACTTGCATAAATAGCTTTATTGACTTCTTTACGAAAGTTACTTTGAATTCTGTTCATTGTCTATCTTCACATTAAATAAAATATAAGGATCGACATCTAAATAATAAGCAAGTTTTAGTCCAGTAATAATAGATGGAACATGACGGCCAGCTTCTATGTTTTGGTAACCTTTAAGAGAAATATCAAGAAGTCTGGCTAGTTGTTCCTGTAGTATAATGCTTAATGTAGGACAGATAGTAGCACATCAGGAAATGACAACACGAGAAAAGTCACCAGGAATGACAACTTGTCCTACAAGTAAGAAATAAGGTGATTATATGAATACATATCTTATTATATCTGAGATAGCAGAAACTACTGAAAATTGAACCCGCTGGCCCGGGGCCGATGACCTTGGGACCGGTTGGCGGGAGGCCCAGGGCGTTATGTATAGATGATGAGGATGTATGTGATTATTAAAACAGCCTGGTCCAGCGGCTTGTGCCAGCCGGGGCCGCTGGGGAGGCTGAAAATGAATATTTAATTGGTGAAAGAAAAATCACGATCGAAGCAAAAACAAGCAATCAAGCAAAAAGAAAAGCGTGCAAATATTGGAGAATAAAGCCTAGTGATAAATGGTGTGGTATTAACTCTCTAAAAGCAAGTATGATATGAGGTGAATTATGATTAAGGCCGTTAATGAAAACAGGATACTAAAGACTATTATAAGTATATTGTCACCGCCGGGATATAATTGACCCATAGCGCCGGACAAGAATTGACCCACACCAAACCAACGGTTTACCATAAAGTGTGACAAATACTTTTATGGGAGATGACCGTATGATAAGGAG
>Ga0116180_1002262_pt1 | contig 15291 bp, 14 predicted proteins | sample AD_UKC073_MetaG_FD_89804 | JGI IMG/M metagenome (GOLD analysis project Ga0116180, IMG submission 89804) | Active sludge microbial communities of municipal wastewater-treating anaerobic digesters from USA - AD_UKC073_MetaG | ecosystem: Engineered > Bioreactor > Anaerobic > Digestate | place: USA...
GCCGCCGCGGCTGACGATGCCGGTCACGCGCTTGGCGGTGAGCGGAATGTAGGGCAGCCGCACCCCGGCGTGGATCGTGAAATAGTCCACCCCCTGCTCGGCCTGTTCGATCAGGGTATCGCGGAACACTTCCCAGGTCAGATCCTCGGCAATGCCGCCGACCTTTTCGAGTGCCTGATAGATCGGCACGGTGCCGATCGGCACGGGGCTGTTGCGCAGGATCCATTCGCGGGTGTCATGAATGTTGCGGCCGGTCGAAAGGTCCATCACCGTGTCCGCGCCCCAGCGGATCGACCAGACCATCTTGTCCACTTCGCTGGCGACATCGCTGGCGACGGCGGAATTGCCGATGTTGGCGTTGATCTTGACCAGGAAGTTGCGGCCGATCGCCATCGGCTCGCTTTCCGGGTGGTTGATGTTGCTGGGGATGATCGCGCGGCCGCGGGCGACTTCCTCGCGCACCCATTCGCCGGTGACGTAATCGGGGATGCTGGCGCCCCAGTCCTGCCCGTCGCGCGCATAGTCCTTGAGCATTTCGCGGCCGAGGTTTTCGCGGGTGGCGACATATTCCATCTCGGGCGTCACGATCCCGCGGCGGGCGTAATGCATCTGGCTGACGTTGGCCCCGGCCTTGGCCCTCAGCACGATGCGGCGGACGTTGGGGAAAGCGGGCACACCGCCGGAGCGATCCGGGCCGAGCTGGCCGTTGTCTTCGGGGCGCACTTCGCGCTGGGTCACTTCTTCCACGTCACCGCGCCCGCGAATCCAATCGCGCCGCAGTTCGGGCAGGCCCTGGGCAATGTCGATCGCAGCATTCGGGTCGGTATAAGGGCCGGACGTATCATAGACGCGGACCGGCGGCTCGCCGCTTGACGGTTCCAGCTGGATCTCGCGCATGGCGACGTTCAGCGGGCCGACGTGAACTTTCCGGCTGCCCCGGATCGGCCCGGTGGTGACGCCGATTTCAAGTTTGCTGGGAATGTCGGCCATATGCGCAAAGTCCTTCAATGGACGGAGCGGGGGCGCAAACCGCAAACCCTCCCTCCGCCCGTGCTAACGGGTTCAGGTTCAACGGGTCGTGAGTTGCGACGCTCACCTCTCAGCCACGCGGCTCCCCGGGGATGGCTGGACTTTAGGGCAGAGCCTCAGCACAGTCCAGCGCCCATGACCGTCCTGTACCGCCTTGCCGCCGATGCCGCCGCAATCGCCGCGCATTTCGGCGCGCGGGCGGGGGACGATCCCTGGCCCGGGGGCACACTCTCGCCCGGGAGCTTCGCCCCAGTACTGACCATGGGGCGCGAATTCGTGGCTGGGCCGCGCGGCCAGGGGCAACCGCTGCGGATGGTGCCCCGGCTGTGGGGCGTCCCGCCGCCACCTTCGGTCTTGGATGGCCGCCCGGTCCTGTCGGTGCGCAATGTGGAAAGCCCGTTCTGGATCGGCAACCTTCGCAACAGCGAGTTCCGCTGTCTGGTCCCGGCCAGCGCCTTCATGGAATGGGGCCGGGCAGACCCCGCCACCGGCCGGCGCCGCCAGCACTGGTTTTCCTGCGCCGACCAGCCGCTGTTTGCCTTTGCCGGGGTCTGGAAAGACAGCGAGGTGCCGAGCTTCGCTCTGCTCACCTGCGAAGCCAACGCCCTGCTGCGCGAGGCCGGGATTGCCCGGATGCCGGTACTGCTGCCTCCCGACCCGCGCACCTGGCAGGCATGGCTGGCGGGCGAATGGAGCCGCGCCGAAGCACTGCTTCAGCCCTATCCGTCTGGAATGATGGCGTCCGTCTAGGCCAGCCGGAGCGCGCCCAGCACGGTCAGGACCAGACCCAGCACGACGGTGCTCATCGCCCAGCCGCGGTGCATATGGGTCAGGCTACGCAGCCAGAACTGGCTGTAGATATCGACGAAGCCAAGGATCGCCAGCGCCTCGACCATCATCAGCCCGCCCATCGCCTTCATCACACAGCTGATCAGATCGCTGGGCACCCAGGGGTTGGCGAGATAAACTACCGCGCCGATCACCAGTTCCATCAGGCCGCACAGGAATTGTAACGCCGGGCTGTTCTCCACCTCTTCAAGCATGGTGCGCCAGGCGCCGGGTTTGCGCAGCGCGCCGATCCCGGCAAACAGTGCGGTCAGGCCCAGCAGCATCGCTGTCCAGGCGGTCGGGTCAAACGGTACGGTCATCCTTATCCTCCAGAGCTCGTGGCTCTCCCCGGGAAGTTGTGTTTGACCGCACGATGACGAGGGGACCGGCTCTTGTCCAGTCAGCTTGGGGCGCTTCGTAAGGGGCAGAGGCGCCAATCCGGCGATTTTTTGCAATACCAAGCTGGATTTGCCGGGTATTCAGCACGGGGCAATGCTTGAAGGCCGAGTGTGATCCGGGCATTGTTGCAACGACGGCATGGTCCGTTTGCACTTATTATGAACTGGCAGAGTTGGAGTTTGAGATGATTTTGCGGGGCAAAAACCGGGTGGGCATTGGCATCGGACTGGGCCTGGGCCTGACATCGGCGGTGGCTCTGGCCGCCGGCCAGCCCGAAAACATCCTGCCCAGTTCAGCACCTTCGCCCACCGCAACGCCGGTTCCGGCGGCGCCGACGATCACCCCGCAGGTTCCGCTTGAAGAGCCGGCGATCGTCTGGTCGGTCGCCGATGCTCGCTCGCTGCTCGGGGTGATCGAAGGGATCGAGGCGGAGGGCCTGATCCCGGCCGATTATCAGCCCGATCTGTTGCGCAAGGCGATTGCCGGCGGCCCCGGTGCGGCACTAGATGCCCAGGCCGGCAAGTCCTTCACCTGGCTGATCGAGGATATGCGCGATGGCCGCACCCGGATGGATTCGCGGGTCCAGTGGTTCGTCGTCGATACCGACATTGATCGCGACCCCAGCGCGGCGGTGATGCAGCGTGCGCTGGCCAGCCACGACATCGGCGGTGCGATCGAGGCGCTGGCGCCCTCTGCGCCGGACTATGCGGCGCTCAAGGGGCAGCTGGCGGTGACCCCCAAGGCCGAAAAGACCAAACGCAACCTGATCCGCATCAACATGGATCGCTGGCGCTGGTTGCCGCGTGACCTCGGGAAGTTCTATCTGCTGACCAACGTGCCGGAATTCCACCTGCGGCTGACGGTTGATAACAAGATCATCAAATCCTACCGCACGATCGTGGGCAAGCCGGGCAAGACTGCGACGCCTTCGTTGGCGGAAGTGGTCGAAGGGGTGATCTTCAACCCGACCTGGACCGTGCCGCAATCGATCGTAAAGGGTGAAGGGCTTGGTGCCCGGCTTTACGGCAACCCTGCGCAGGCTGCGCGCGAAGGCTATAAGGTGACCAAGTCGAAGAACGGCACTTTCACTGTGGTCCAGCAGCCCGGGTCCAAGAACGCGCTGGGCTTCATGAAGCTTGATATGCCTAACGAACACGCGATCTTCGTGCACGATACGCCGTCACGTGGGCTGTTCGGCAACACCTATCGCGCGCTCAGCCACGGCTGCGTGCGGACCGACAAGGCAATCCAGCTGGGCATGACCATGGCGCTGCTGGGATCGGACAAGTCGGCCGATGAACTGGTCGAAATCGTCAAGTCAGGCCAGTACACTCGCGTGCCGATGACCAAGACCTTCCCGATCTACATCACCTATTTCACCATGGCGACCGACATCGACGGCAAAATGGGGACCTTCACCGATCTCTATCAGCGCGACGCCCCGGTGCTTGCTTCTTTCGCCGCTCCGCGCAAGGCCTGGGACGGCAAGCGCAAATCAACCGAGAAGGTGATCAAGCTGGATAATCCGCTCTGATTGGCTGAGTCAGTGCCCGGCGCCCGAGGGCGACGGCGCCGGTGATTCCGGCTTCGTCACCCAGACCCGGGCCAACGATGTAGCGTTCCAGACCCGGATCGAGCTGCGGCGCCTTGATATAGCCCGCCAGCCGGGCCTCTGTCGCCTTGCGCAGTGCCGGGATCAGGCCCGGGGTCTTCATCACTCCGCCGCCGAAAATCAGTCTGTCGGGCATATGCAGCAGGATCAGGCTGACTGCCAGCTGGGCAACATACCCGGCGATCAGATCGACCTTGTCCGCTGGGCTGGCCAGTTTTGAAAGGCTCTGTCCCCAGCGCCGTTCGATCGCAGGGCCAGCCGCCAGGCCTTCCAGGCAGTCGCCGTGATAGGGGCAAAAGCCCGCATAGGGATCGACTGCGCGGTCATGCGGCACCGGGATGTGGCCGCTTTCGAAGTGGGAAAAGCCCATCAGCGAAACGCCATCACGCAGCACGCCGGTGCCGATCCCGGTGCCGACCGTGGTATAGGCCAGGGTCCGGCAACCTTGTCCGGCACCGCTTTCCCATTCGCCCAGCACTGCGCCGTTTACATCGGTATCAACCGCAATCGGCACCCCGAATCGCCCCAGCACATCGTGATAGCGAGCACCCGACCAGCCCGGCTTGGGCGTGGTGGTGAAGGTTCCGTAGCCAGGCGAGGCAGGATCGATGTCGATCGGGCCGAAACTGCCGATCCCGAAGGCGGCAATCGGCCCGTGGGCAGCCCCGGCCTGTTCGAAGAAGGCGGCGATATCGGGAAAGCACTCCGCCGGGGTGCGGGTGGCAATCCGGGTTTCAGCCAGCACCGTTCCGTCGCTGCGCGCCAGAGCCAGAACGAATTTAGTCCCTCCCGCCTCGATTGCGCCGATCAATGGTGCCACGCCTTGTTCTCCCTCGGTCGGATGACATTAAGCCTGCTCAGCCGGCTTTGGGCAACCGCAATCACTGCTCACAAGTGGTGATTCGGCAGGTCTGAGATTGACGGGAAAGGGAATGGTGCTGCTGGGGAGGATTGAACTCCCGACCTCAGCCTTACCAAGGATGCGCTCTACCACTGAGCTACAGCAGCACACCATTCCGGATGGTCCGCCTGGGCAAAGCCCCGCGGACAGGGGCGCGCTATTGGCGGTGCGCCCTTGCTTTGTCAAGCCGATCCCTGATAGCGCGGCACTATTGCCAATGCGTGAAGACCGTCCGCCCCTGACCCGCGAGGAAAAGCTTGCCGCCAAGCTGCGCGAGAACCTGCGCCGCCGCAAGGATCAGGCGCGCGCCCAGGCTGCGCAGGACCTTCCCAAAGCGGACCCGAGCAGCTAGGGGCCTGCCACCCGCCATCTGAAGGAGCTTTTCCGTGCCGCGCCTGATTCTCGTCCGCCATGGCCAGAGCCAGTGGAACCTTGAAAACCGCTTCACCGGCTGGTGGGATGTGGACCTGACCGAAAAGGGCGTGGCTGAAGCGCGCGCCGCCGGCGAACTGCTTAAGGCCAAGGGGATTGCTCCGACGCTTGCCTTCACCTCGTTCCAGACCCGCGCGATCAAGACCCTGCACTATGCCCTGGAAACCGCCGGGCGGCTGTGGATCCCGGAAATCAAGGACTGGCGCCTGAACGAGCGGCATTATGGCGGGCTGACCGGGCTCGACAAGGCCGAGACAGCAGCCAAACACGGCGACGAGCAGGTCAAGATCTGGCGGCGCAGCTTCGATATCCCGCCGCCTGTGCTGGAAGATGGCTGCGCCTTCGATCTCAAGGCCGATCCGCGCTATGCCGGGATCGCGGTTCCTTCGACCGAGAGCCTGAAGGACACGATCGCCCGCGTGCTGCCCTATTACGAAGCCCACATCGCCCCGGCATTGAAGGCGGGTGAAGTGGTGCTGATCGCAGCCCACGGCAATTCACTGCGCGCGCTGGTCAAGCATCTTTCGGGCATTTCCGATGCCGAAATCACCGGGCTGGAGATTCCCACCGGCCAGCCGATCGTCTATGAGCTGGACGAGGATCTGAACGCGATCGAGCGTTATTACCTGTCGGAGCGGTAAGAGCATGAGCGCACCCGTTGCCATCGTCATGGGCAGCCAGTCGGACTGGCCGACCATGAAATGCGCCGCCGATGCGCTCGACAAGCTAGGGGTGGCGTACGATGCGCGGATCGTCTCGGCGCACCGCACCCCGCAGCGGCTGGTCGATTTCGCGCAGGGCGCAGCGGGTGAAGGTTTCAAGGTGATCATCGCCGGGGCTGGCGGCGCGGCCCACCTGCCGGGCATGGTGGCGAGCATGACCCACCTGCCGGTGCTGGGGGTGCCGGTCCAGTCCCGGGCGCTGTCCGGGCAAGACAGCCTGCTGTCGATCGTCCAGATGCCCGCCGGAATCCCGGTCGGCACTCTGGCAATTGGCGAGGCCGGGGCGACCAATGCCGGGCTGCTGGCCGCAGCGATCCTGGCCACCAACGATCCCGCTTTGACCGAGCGGATCAAGCAGTTCCGCGCCGCGCAGAGCGACAGCGTGGCGCAGCGGCCAAGCTGACGGCAACGGTCACACAGGCATGATCACACCGGGCGAAACCATCGGCATTCTGGGCGGCGGACAGCTTGGGCGGATGCTGGCCAAGGCCGCCGCGCAGCTGGGTTACCGGGTTCACGTCTATGCCCCGGAACCCGATTCGGTCGCGGCAGAGGTTTGCGCCCAGTTCACTTGCGCCCACTGGGACGATACCGCAGCCATGGCCGACTTCGCCGCCGATTGTGCGGTGGTGACCTACGAGTTCGAGAATGTGCCGGTGCCGCCGCTGCGGGCCTTGGGCCAGGTGCCGCTCTACCCCAATGCCCGGGCGCTGGAAGTGGCGCAGGACCGGGTGAATGAAAAGGAATTCGTCGAACAATTTGGCGGGCACTGCGCCCCGTGGATGGCGGTTGATACTGCCGAGGACCTGAACGACGCCCTGATCAGGATCGGCTCCCCGGGGATCCTCAAGACCCGGCGGGAGGGTTATGACGGCAAGGGCCAGTGGCGGATCGCCTATGACCACGAGGCGGAAGGGATCGCGCTGGGCGGTCAGGCGATGGTCTATGAAGGGCTGGTCAGCTTTGCGGCTGAATTCAGTGTCATTCTGGCGCGCGGCCAGGATGGAACCATAGTGTTCTGGGATAGCGCCGAAAACGTCCACGAAGGCGGGATCCTGGCCCGTTCCACCGTCCCCGCCGGTCCGCTGGTGTCGGCGCAGGTCGATCAGGCCCGCGATCTGGCCCGGCAGATAGCGGACGCACTCGACTATGTCGGGGTGGCTGCGTTCGAATTCTTTGCCGGCGAAGACGGCCCGATCTTCAACGAGATGGCGCCCCGGGTGCACAATTCCGGGCACTGGACGATCGAGGGCGCCGTTACCAGCCAGTTCGAAAACCACATCCGCGCGATCTGCGGCCTGCCGCTGGGCGATACCCGACTGGCCGCCACCCGGGTCGAGATGCGCAACGTGATCGGCGATGCAGCGGAGGACTGGGCGGCGATCCTGTCCGACCCGGCCAACCATCTGCACCTTTATGGCAAGGCCGCCGCCCGCCCCGGGCGCAAGATGGGCCACGTCACCCGGCTGACCTTCTGACGGCCATGGACCGGCCGGAAATCGTCCTGATCGTGGCCGTGGCCGATAACGGCGTGATCGGGCGCGAAGGTGGAATGCCCTGGCGCATTTCGGCCGACTTTCGCCGGCTCAAGGCGCTGACCATGGGCAAGCCGCTGGTGATGGGCCGCAAGACCTTTGATTCGCTGCCCGGAATCCTGCCCGGCCGCCGCCATATCGTGATCACCCGTGACCCAGTCTGGCACGCCGATGGGGCCGAGCGGGCGGGATCACTGGCTGCGGCGCTGGCCCTCGCCAATGCCCCGCAGATCATCATTTTCGGCGGCGCTCAGATCTATGCTGAAGCGCTGCCGCAGGCCCAGCGGATCGAGTTGACCGAGGTTCATGCCGATCCCGATGGCGACGCCCGCTTTCCCGCCTTTGATCGCAGCGAATGGACAGAAACGTTCCGCGAACCCCATCCGGCCGAAGGCGCAACACCAGGGTTTGATTTCGTCACGCTGGTGCGTAAACCGGGTCCGGAACAGGGAGGGGCCTGATGCGCAAGCGATACTGGATACCGTTGGTCACGGTTGGCCTGGCCGCGCTGGGCTTTTTCGGAATCGCTCCGGGCTATCTTGAAAACAGCATGAACCGGATCGACGGCAAGGGGCTGATCGCGGTCAGCCCCGAAGCCCAGGCGCTGCATGACAGTCTGCTAGTGGTCGATCTCCATTCCGACACGCTGATGTGGAAACGCGATCTGACCCGGCCCGCCAACCGCGGGCATGAGGATCTGCCGCGGCTGCAAGCCGGAAACGTGGCCTTGCAGGTCTTTTCCAGCGTGACCAAGACCCCGCGCGGCCAGAATTACGATGCCAACACCGGCGAAACCGACAATATCACCGCGCTGGCGATTGCCCAGCTCCAGCCGCGTCGGACCTGGACATCGCTGCTTGAAAGGTCGTTGTTCCACGCCGAAAAGCTCGATCGCGCAGCCGCTGCGTCGGACGGGCAACTGCTCAAGGTAACCGACGAACTTGCCTTCGATCGGCTGCTGACCGCCCATGGCAAGGCCCACGGCCCGGTCGGCGCGCTGCTTTCGATCGAAGGGCTGCACAACCTGGAAGGCAAGATCGAAAACCTCGACAGGCTTTATGCCGCAGGGTTCCGGATGGCCGGGTTCACCCACTTCTTTGATAACGAGCTGGCCGGATCGCTGCACGGAGTTGGCAAGGGTGGACTGACCCCGCTAGGACGTCAGGTGATGGGCCGGATGGAGGAGATCGGGATGATCGTCGACATCGCCCATTGCAGCCACCAGTGCGTTGCCGATGTGCTTGCCGCCGCGCGCCGTCCGGTCGTCTTCAGCCATGGTGGGGTCCAGGCGACCTGCAAGGTCAACCGCAACCTGACCGACGATGAGATCCGCGGCGTCGCCCGCACCGGTGGGGTGGTCGGGGTCGGCTACTGGGACGCGGCGATCTGCGATACCTCGCCGCGCGCCATCGCCAGGGCGATCCGCCACGTCCGCGATCTGGTCGGGGTGCAATATGTCGGCCTTGGCAGCGACTATGATGGGGCGACCACGGTTCGCTTCGATACCTCGCACCTTGCCCAGATCACCCAGGCGCTGATCGATGAGGGCTTTTCGGCGGAGGAAATCCGCGCGGTGATGGGCGGCAATGCCCTGCGCCTGATCCGCGCCGGGATCGTGCCGATGAAGTTTCCCCAGGCAGGGCCGCAGCAGGCATCATGACCATTCCCAGGCTTGATGCAGGCAATCCGATGCCCGAAAGCCTGCGCGGCGCGGTGATTGCGCTGGGCAATTTCGACGGGTTTCACCGCGGCCACCAGATCGTTGCGGGAGAGGCAATCGCCTGGGCCCGTTCCGAAGGTCGCCAGGCGATCATCGCCACGTTCGATCCGCACCCGGTGCGCCACTTCGCTCCCGATGCCCCGCCGTTCCGCCTGACCACGCTCGACCAGCGCCAGGAATTGTTCGAGGCGGCCGGAGCCGATGCGATGCTGGTGTTCCAGTTCGGCGCCGAACTGGCCGGAACCACAGCGCAGGACTTCGTGACCGGGCTGCTGGCCGGACGGCTGGGCGCAGGCGGGGTGGTGACGGGCGAAGATTTCACCTTCGGCAAAGGGCGCGGCGGCAACGTCACGGTGCTGGCCGAACTTGGCGCCGAGGTCGGCATGGGCGCGCGGGCCGTGGGTGCGGTCAGCGAGGATGGCGCGGTGGTTTCCTCCAGCCGGATCCGCGATGCGCTCAAAGCTGGGGACTGCGCCGCCGCGACCCATCTACTGACTCGGCCCTTTGCCATTCGCGGTGTAGTGAAACACGGGGCAAAACTGGGCCGGACCATCGGCTTTCCCACTGCCAACCTGACGCTCGGTTCATACCTGCGCCCGGCCTATGGGATCTATGCCGTGACCGGCACCCTGCCCGGCGGCCAGGTGCTGCACGGCGCGGCCAACCTCGGCATCCGCCCCAGCTTTGATCCGCCGATCGAGCTTCTGGAGCCGCATTTCTTTGATTTTTCCGGCGACCTCTATGGGCAGGAGATCGAGGTGGCGTTTCACCACTATCTGCGGCCTGAGGCGAAGTTCGATACGCTCGAGGCACTGACTGCACAGATGGAGCAGGACTGCGCGGCGGCGCGCGGGCTGCTGGCCTCACGCTAGATCGGGTTCGCGCAGAGCACGCAGAGAAGAAAAGGGAGGCGCAGAGGTGTCGCGCCTGCGGCGAAGCCGCCTTCAATTCCAACGGCGCGGCAAACGCAGCCGAACGGATCGAAAGCCGCCTACGGCGGATAAGGCAACCTCTCTGCGCCTCCCTTTTCTTCTCTGCGTGCTCTGCGTGAACCAAAAAATTGCGAAACATCCCGGCCAAGGCTAAGGCCCGCGTCGCCATGACCGAAAAGCGCGATCTTAAAGACACCGTCTTCCTGCCGAAGACCGACTTCCCCATGAAAGCGGGCCTCCCCCAGAAGGAGCCTGGCATTCTGGCGCGCTGGAACGAAATTGGCCTCTACCGTCAGCTGCGCGATGCCCGCGCGGGCCGCGACAAGTTCATCCTTCACGATGGCCCGCCCTATGCCAACGGCGATATGCACATCGGCCACGCGCTGAACCATATCCTGAAGGACATGGTCTGCCGCACCCAGAACCTGCTGGGCAAGGACGCGCCCTATGTGCCCGGCTGGGATTGCCACGGCCTGCCGATCGAATGGAAGATCGAGGAGCAGTACCGCAAGAAAAAGCTCGACAAGGATCAGGTCGATCCGGTCGAGTTCCGCGCCGAATGCCGCGCCTATGCCCAGAACTGGGTCAACGTGCAGCGCGAACAGGTCAAGCGACTGGGCATTCTGGGCGATTGGGACAACCCCTACCTGACCATGGACCCGGAGGCCGAGGGCACGATCGTTGCCGAACTGCTGAAGTTCGCCGAGACCGGAATGCTCTATCGCGGGGCCAAGCCGGTAATGTGGTCCCCGGTCGAAAAGACCGCGCTGGCCGAAGCCGAAGTCGAGTATGAGGACATCACCTCGACCCAGATCGACGTGGCGTTCGAGATCGCCGAAAGCCCGATCACCGAACTGGTTGGCGCCCATGCGGTGATCTGGACGACCACGCCGTGGACGATCCCGGCGAACCAGGCTTTGGCTTATGGGCCGGAGGTAGAGTACGTTTTGCTGCGGGATGGCAGTTCGCCGCGCAGCTATCTGGTGGCCAAGGAATTAGCCGCCAGCTTTCAGCAACGTGGCGGCAATGCGCTTTCGGGTACCTTCGTGTATCATGAGAGTGAGTGGCCGACTTTTCGCGGCGCAGACCTAGCCGGAACCGTCGCCCGCCACCCGATGCACCACCTTGGCGGGTTCTTTGCCAAACCGCGCCCGTTCCTGCCCGGCGATTTCGTCACGACCGACAGCGGCACCGGGCTGGTCCACATGGCACCCGACCACGGCGAGGACGATTTCCTGCTGTGCAAGACCCACGGAATCGATCCGGTTTTCGCGGTTGAGGGCGATGGCAAGTACCGGGCCGACTGGGTCTGGCTCGGCGGGCAAGGCTCGGTCATCAACCCCAAGTTCAACGCGCCCGACGGGCCAATCTGCAGCGACCTCAAGTCCACTGGAGCTTTGCTGGCCGCCAGCGCGGATTACCAGCACAGCTATCCGCATTCGTGGCGGTCAAAAGCCAAGGTGATCTTCCGCTGCACGCCGCAGTGGTTCGTGCCGATGGACAGGGTGATGACCCATATCGAGCCCAAGACCCGCGGCGAAAAGCGCTGGGAAGATGAGGGCGGAGCGATCAACCCGGCCGAGGAAGGGCTGTGTGCCGCGCCGACCCTGCGCCAGGCCGCGATGCAGGCGATTGCCGATACCCGCTTCGTCCCCGAAAAGGGCCGCAACCGGATCGGATCGATGGTTGAAGGGCGGCCTGACTGGGTGCTGAGCCGCCAGCGCGCCTGGGGCGTGCCGATCACGCTGTTCGTCGATCGCAAAACCGGGCTTTACCTCAATGATCCCGCCGTCAACGCGCGGATCATCGAAGCGGTCAAGGCCGGCGGGGTCGATGCCTGGTCCGATGAACGCGCGCAGGAATACCTTGGGCCGGACTACCGGCTGGAGGATTACGAGCGGGTCACCGACATCCTTGACGTCTGGTTCGATTCCGGCAGCACCCACGCCTTCGTGCTGGAAAGCGGACGCTGGCCCGACCTGACCCGGCCCGAAGGCCATGTCGGGCCGCTGGCCGACATGTATCTGGAAGGCTCTGACCAGCATCGCGGCTGGTTCCAGTCGAGCCTGCTGGAAAGCTGCGCCACCCGCGGCCACGCCCCCTATCGCGAGATCCTGACCCACGGCTTCACGATGGATTCGAAGGGCATGAAAATGTCCAAGAGCCTCGGCAACACGGTCGATCCGCTGAAGGTGATGGAAACCTATGGCGCGGATATCATCCGGCTGTGGGCGCTCTCGGTCGATTTCACCGAGGATCACCGGATCGGCGATGAGATCCTGAAAGGCGTGGCCGACCAGTACCGCAAACTGCGCAACACCTTCCGCTACCTGCTCGGCGCGCTCGACGAGTTCTCGGACGCGGAAAAGGTCGAGGTTTCGGCGATGCCCGAGCTGGAGCGTTATGTTCTGGCACTGCTGAGCAAGCTCGATGCGGCGCTGCGGCAGGCGGTGAACGACTATGACTTCAACACCTATGTCCGCGCGCTGACTGATTTCTGCAACGAGGACCTGTCGGCCTTCTTCTTCGATATCCGCAAGGACTGCCTCTATTGTGATACGGCGGACGATCCGAAGCGGATGGCCTATCGTACAGTACTCGACACCCTGTTCCACGCCCTAATCCGCTATGCCGCGCCGGTGCTGGTGTTCACGTCCGAGGAAGTGTGGGGCACGCGCTATCCGGACGGCGGGTCAGTGCATCTGCTGGAGTGGCCGGAACTTCCCGCTCTTTGCCATTCGCGTCAGCCCGCACTTGATGCGGGCCAAGGCTCTTCTTCTGCTGACGTCGCAGAAGAAAGCCAAGCCCCGGATCAAGTCCGGGGCGACGAGTTGGTTGAACGGTGGAAATCCATCCGCACAGTCCGTATGGGCGTCAATGAGGCCATCGAACCGCTGCGCCGAGAAAAAGTACTTGGTTCCAGTCTCGAAGCCGATGTTGTGCTACCAATGCACACGGCCTTCGATGGTCAGTACGATGGGATTGACTGGTCGGAAATTTGCATCACCGCCGACATGACAGTCGTCGCTCCTTCTGGCGAATTCAACGGTCCAGTTGCCGTAACCCGCACCACCCATCACAAATGTGGTCGCTGCTGGCGGCATCTGCCCGAAGTGACCGAGGACGGCGCGCTTTGTTCACGCTGCGATCAGGTAGTCGCGGCCATGGACGCTGGCGCATGAAACTGCTGTCCGCCCGCCCCCGCATCTTCGGCCTGATCCTGGCCGGGCTGATCTTCTGGATCGACCAGTGGATCAAGCGGATGGTCGATGGCCCCTGGGGCCTGACCGACGAGGGAATGCACCGCGATCTGCTGACATTCTTCGACCTGACCCGCACCCACAATTATGGCGTTTCGCTGGGCTTTCTGACTGCTAACTCGATGGAGATGCGCTGGGGGCTTGTGGCGCTGACCACCGGGATCGCGCTGGTCGTGTTCGTCTGGCTGCTGCGCGAAAAGAAGCTGGGCGATATCGTTCCGCTGGCGCTGGTGCTGGGCGGCGCGCTTGGCAACATTCGCGATCGGGTGCGGTTTGGCTATGTGCTGGACTATGCCGATTTTCATATCGGCGATTTCCGTCCGTTCCTGATCTTCAACCTGGCCGATGCGGCAATAACCATCGGCGTCGTGATAATCCTTGCCCGCAGCTTCCTGATCCGCGAAAAGGGCGCTGCAAAACCGGCGGGCAACCCCGCCCCGGAGACTATTGACCATGCGTAAGTCGGCCCTGATCGTTCTTGTCGGCAGCACCGTGCTGCTTTCCGCCTGCGGTGGCGGCGGGCTGTTCAACCGCCAGCGCCCCGATGAATTCGCGGTGCAGCGGCAGGCCCCGTTGGTGGTGCCGCCTGATTTCGCGCTGGTTCCGCCGGCCCCCGGCGCCCCGCGTCCGACCGAGCAGGGCGCTGCCGCCCAGGCGCAGGAAGCGCTGTTCGGCCCGGCCCAGCCGCGTTCCAGCGTGGAAACCGCGGTTGACCAGAAGGCCGGTCAGGCTGCCCCGTCGATCCGCTCGACCGTGGGCGATCCGGCAACCCAGACCGTCGCCAAGGGCGACGTCACCCGCGACATCATCGCCGCCCCAGAAGGCGACGGCCGCGAAGCCCAGACGGCCGCCGGCGGCAACTGAGCCTCAGCTTGGTTCGAAGGCTTAAGGGACCCGCCGGAAGGCGGGTCTTTTTTTGGGTTCACGCAGAGGCCGCCGCTTCATCAGCAACCTGGCTGACCAGCAGCTTGTCGATCTTGCGGCCGTCCATATCGACCACTTCAAAGCGCCAGTCCTGTTCGTGGAAATGCTCACCCTCGTGCGGGAGCTTTTTCAGGACCGACAGGGCAAAGCCCGCCGCCGTGGCGAAATCGCGATCGTCCGGCAGCTCGATCCCCAGCCGGTCGGCCAGGGCATCGGCGGGGAGCGATCCGGCGACCAGCAGGCTGCCGTCCTCCCGCTCAACCACCATCGGCTCGTCGCCCTCATCCTGATGGCTGGCGAAATTGCCGACTATCGCGGAAAGCAGGTCGGCCGGGGTCACCACCCCTTCAAGGTGGCCATATTCATCGTGGACCAGCGCCATCGCTACGTCGCTCTGCTGGAGCAGACGCAGCGCGTCCATTGCGTCGAGCTGATCGGGGATCACTTCGGCCTTGCGCATCAGGCGGCCAATCTGGAGCCGTTTGCCCGCCAGCAAAGTGGCCAGCACATCCTTCACCTTGATTACGCCGACGATATTGTCCGGGCTGCCGTCGGCCACGGGCAACAGCGAATGCGGACTGTCCTTGATTGCGGCGCGGACATCGGCCTCGCTGGCCTTGCGGTCGATCGTGTCAAGTTCGGTCCGGGGGGTCATCAGCTCACGCACCGGGCGGTCGGCCAGCCGCATGATCCCGGTCATGATCTGGCGTTCTTCCTCCTCGATCACGCCGGAGCGGGTCGCCTCGGCAAAGACCAGGTTCAGCTCTTCTGCGGTGAGCGCGTGTTCGCCCTTGGCCCTTACCCCCAGCAACCGCAGCAGAAAGGCCGAGGAACGATCGAGCAGCCAGACAAACGGCGCGGTCACCTTGGCAATGAACGCCATCGGCACCGCAGCGACCATCGCAATCGGCTCTGCCGCGCGCAGGGCGACCTGTTTGGGCACGAGTTCGCCAACCACCAGGCTGAAATAGGTGGTCAGCGCGATAACGATGGCAAA
>Ga0116180_1002263_pt1 | contig 15286 bp, 14 predicted proteins | sample AD_UKC073_MetaG_FD_89804 | JGI IMG/M metagenome (GOLD analysis project Ga0116180, IMG submission 89804) | Active sludge microbial communities of municipal wastewater-treating anaerobic digesters from USA - AD_UKC073_MetaG | ecosystem: Engineered > Bioreactor > Anaerobic > Digestate | place: USA...
GCGTGAGGCCTTCGACGCCGGTTGCCGCCAGTTCGGCGAGAACTACGTGCAGGAGGCGCTGGACAAGATCGCGGCCCTGGCCGACCTGCGCAGCCGGATCACCTGGCACCTGATCGGCCCGCTTCAGAGCAACAAGACGCGGCCGGTGGCCGAGGCGTTCGACTGGGTGCATTCGGTCGACCGGCTGAAGATCGCCCAGCGCCTGAGCGAGCAGCGCCCGCCGCACCTGCCGCCGCTTCAGGTCTGCCTGCAGGTCAACATCAGCGGCGAAAGCAGCAAAAGCGGCTTGAGCCCGGCCGAGGTGCCGGCGGTGGCGCAGGCGGTGGCGGCATTGCCGCGGCTGCGGTTGCGCGGGCTGATGGCCATCCCCGAACCGGCGGGTGACTTCAATGCGCAGCGTGCACCGCACCGCGCCTTGCGGGAACTGCTGGCGGCGCTGAACGCGCAGGGCCTGCAGCTGGACACCCTGAGCATGGGCATGAGCGCCGACCTGGAAGCCGCCATCGCCGAGGGCGCGACCATCGTGCGGGTGGGCACGGCGATTTTTGGCGGGCGCACCTGACCCCCTGGTTCAGGTGGCCTTGGGCAGACTTCGCTGCGGCGTTGTGCGCTACGGATTGTGCGGACAAGGGGCATGACCTAAATTCGTTCCAGCCTCGTCACCACCCCTCTGAGTCGCCGATGAAACAACTTCTGACCCCCCTGCTGGCCGTTGCTGCGCTCTCCGCCGCACCGCTCCACGCCAATTCTGCGATCCGCTATGAGTTCCAGGCTTTCTCCGCCTACGAGCCCAACGTGGTTGGTTCGTTCTGGTTCGAGACCAGCGACTTCATCCGGTCCGACCTGTTGGTGCAAGCTGCGGACCTGGGTGCCTGCAGCGTGGTGCAACCGACCGGCGACAGTTGCCGTGCGGTGCTCTTCAAGGTCGACACCACGGAATATCACGGCGGCGGTGCCGGTGACACTGATGATGCTGTCAATTTCCAGGTTGGCGCCACCGGCCCGGTCTACTACTTCCAGAATGGCGCGTTCGGCGCGGTTGGTCTTTATGACTCGACTTTGCTTGGGCCCAGCCAGCAGGCCCGGCTGACGGTCAGCCAGGTTCCGGAAGGCAGCACGTTGGCGATGGCGTTGGCCGGTCTGGTTTTTCTGGGCGTCGTGGGCGCCCGGCGTCGTCCAGCCTGAAGTCGCCGACGCCTGGCGCGGCGGGCCGACTCACACCTTCAGCCGCGTCGTGTGCTTGACCTCTTCCATCACCGCGTAGGTGCGGGTCTCGCGCACGCCGGGCAGGGTCCAGATCACCGTGCCGATGAACTCGCGGTAGGCGGTCATGTCGGCCACGCGGGTCTTCAGCAGGTAGTCGAAGCCGCCGGCCACCAGGTGGCATTCCAGGATCTCGTCGCGCACCTGCACCGCGGCGCGGAAAGTGTCCATCACGTCGTGCACCGTGCGGTCGAGCAGGATCTCGACGAACACCAGCAGCCCGGCGCCGAGCTTGGCCGGGTTCAGCCGCGCCTCGTAGCCCAGGATGTAGCCGTCGCGCGTCAGGCGCTTCACCCGCTCCAGCACCGCGGTGGGCGACAGGTGTACTTCCTCGGCCAGCTTCAGGTTGCTGATGCGGCCGTCGGCCTGCAGCACCCGCAGGATGCGCAGGTCGATCTTGTCCAGGCCGCGGTCGGCCGGGCTGGCGGTGTCGTCGATGCCGGTCATGGCCACGATTGTGCGGTGGGTGCCTGAAACGGCGACGGCCTCCCGCAGGAGGCCGTCAGCCGGGCTGAGCCAGGGTCAGCGCTGGCGGCGGCGGGCGGCGAAGCCCAGGGCCAGCAGGCCGGTGGCCATCAGGGCGTAGGTCTCGGGCTCGGGCACCACGGCGACCGGCGTGCCGGCAAATTGCAGTTCGCTCACCGCGTACGAGCCATCACCGCCGATGGCGAAGATGCGGGCGTAGCGGGCCTGCACCGGGGCGATGTCGACCAGCGACGAATACGAGGCCGGGCCCGGCACCGAACTGCGCTTGATCATCGACGCGCCGCTGTACTCGTACGCGGGGTCGAGGTAGGTCGGCAGGCTCAGCAGCAGGTGGTTCCACTGCACGCCATCTGTGGAGATCTGGACCTGGTAGAAGTCATTGTTGTCGACCCCGAGCGCCACGTCGGTCAACGTGTAGAGCTGGTCGAAGTTCAGCGTCAGCACGGCGCCGGCGGCGCCGGTCTGGTTCTGCCAGAACACGTTGGGCGCGTCGGTCCACCCGGTGCCGAGGCCGAAGTCGCCGTCGATCAGCAGCGACGGGGCGTTGAAGACCGTGCCGGTGGCGCTGACCGATGTCACGGTGACGGCCTGGGCCGGCACGGCGAGGGTGGCGGCGAGAGCGGCAGCAGCGATGACAGGACGGAACATGGTGCGATCCTTCGACAAATTTTTCACATTTGAATGATAGCCAGCGCGCGGTCCTGTGCACGGCCACCCCCCCGACTGCGGGGCGCCAGCTTCAGTCCAGCTTGATGCCGACCTTCTGGATGATCGCGCCCCAGCGCCTGGCGTCGGCGTCGAGCACACGCCGGAATTCCTCCGCGCTGCCGCCCACCGGCGTCAGGCCCTGGGCGTCGAGCGCGGCCTTGATGGCCGGGTCCTTCAGCACGGCGTTCACGTCGGCGTTGATCTTCGCCACCACGGCCGCGGGTGTGCCGGCAGCGGTGAACAGGCCGTTCCAGGCCAGGCTTTCGACCTGCGGGTAGCCGGCCTCGGCCAGCGTGGGCAGGTCCTTCAGGCTCTCGGGCCGCTGTGCCGCGCTGGTGGCCAGCAGGCGCACCTTGCGGTTCTTCACATGCGGCAGCAGGGCCGGGGCGACCATGAAGGTGGCGTCGGCCGTGCCTTGCGCCACCGCCATCGCCGCCGGGGGCGAGCCGTTGAACGGCACATGGGTGGCGTTGAAGCCGGCCTCGCTCATCATCAGCGCCATCGTCAGGTGGGCCGAGCTGCCCTGGCCCAGGCTGCTGTAGTTGGCGCCGCCGTTCTTCGCCTTGGCCCAGTCGACGAATTCCTTGACCGACTTCACCGGCAGGTCGGCGTTGACCGCCAGCACGTTGGGCTGCGAGGTGGTCATCACCACCGGCAGCAGGTCGCGGCCGGGGTTGTAGGGCATCTTGCTGTAGAGGAAGGGCGCGAACGCGATCGGGCCGTTGAAGCCGACCGCCAGCGTGTGGCCGTCCGGCGCTGCCTTGGCCGCCACGTCCACGCCCAGCATGCCGCCGGCGCCGGGCTTGTTGTCGACCACCACCGGCTGGCCCCAGCGGTCCTTCAGCTTGTCGCCCAGCAGGCGGGCGATGATGTCCAGGCTGCTGCCGGCGGGCGCGGGCACCACGATCTTCACCGGCTGGGTGGGCCAGGCCTGCGCGGCGGCGGGGCCGGCGAGCACGCAGGCGGCGACAGTGCAGGCGAGGGCGATCAGGGGGCGGCGTTGCATGATGGCGGCGGGCGGATGGTGAAGCCCGCGATTCTGGCGCCAGCGGCCGCGGGTGCTGCTCAGGGCCCGTTGACCGGCTGCGGCGCCTGCGGGCCCGAGGCGCGTGGTGCGGTCGTGGCCGCCGGCAGCACCGGCGCCACGGGTGCGGCGGGCGCTGCCGGCGCGGCGGGCAATGGGCTGCTGGTGGCGGAGGCTGCGGCGTCTGCGGCGTCTGCGCCGGATGCGCCACCGGCTGGGGCACCGGCGGCTTCATCCAGCCCGATGCTGGGCACCGTGCCGCTTTCGGCGTGCTCGACATAGACCCAGTCGCCGGCCCACAGCAGGCCCTCGGGCGGCTCGGGGCGGGTTGCCACCGGCTGGCCCTTGAGCGCCACGGCCATGTAGTCGATCCAGATCGGCAGCGCCAGGCCGCCGCCGGACTCGCGTGCGCCCAGGCTCTGCGGCTCGTCGTGGCCCATCCACACCACGGCCACCAGGCCGCGGCTGCCGGCGCCGGCCTGGAAGCCGGCAAACCAGGCGTCGACCGCGTCGTTGGTGGTGCCGGTCTTGCCGTAGAGGTCGGTGCGGCCCAGCTGCTGCTGGGCGCGGGCGGCGGTGCCGTAGCGCGTCACGTCGTTGAGCAGGCTGTTGGTGACGAAGACGTTGCGCGCCGGCACCGCACGCGCCGCCTCGTCGCCCACCTTGGGCGGCGGCGCCTCGAACAGCAGCTTGCCCTGCGCGTCGGTGATGCGCTCGATCACCACCGGCGCCACCGGCCAGCCGCCGTTGGCCAGCACGCCGTAGGCCTGCGCCAGTTTCATCGGCGTGGCGCTGCCGGCGCCCAGGGCGAAGGTGAGGTTGTCGGGCATGTCGGCGGGGGCGAATCCGAAGCGCTCGGCCCAGCGCCGCGCCGCACCCAGCCCCACCTGCTGCAGCACGCGGATGCTGACCATGTTCTTGGACTTCGCCAGCGCCTGGCGCAGCGTCATCGGGCCGTCGAACTGGCCGTCGCTGTTCTGCGGCGCCCAGCCGTCGGCGCCGGTGAAGGGCGCGTCGTTGACCAGGGTGGCCGGCGTCACGCCGGCTTCCAGCGCGGCCGAGTACAGCAGCGGCTTGAAGGCCGAGCCCGGCTGGCGCCGCGCCTGGGTGGCATGGTTGAAGGGCTGGCGGCTGAAGTCGTAGCCGCCGACCAGGGCCCGCACCCGGCCGCTGGTGGCGTCCAGCGCCACCAGGGCGGCCTGCACCTCGGGCCATTGCGTCAGCTGCCAGCCGCCGGGCTCGCCCCCGCGTGATGGCGGCAGCTGCGCCACCCGCACCACCGCGCCGGGGCGGATCGCCAGGTCGTCCGGCGCGCCCGGAGCGATGGCCGCCTCGGCGCCGCGCTGGGCCAGGGTGCTGACGCTGAGGCGCTCGCCGCTGGCCAGCTGCACCTGCAGCTGCTTGGGCGCGGCCTTGAGCACGATGGCCACGCGCAGGTCGTCGTCGTCGCGGTAGTCCTTCAGCGCCAGCGCGGCGGCGGCCTCGGCGTCCATCCGGCCGCTGGGGGCGATGCTTTCCTGGCCCTCGGGGCCGCGCCAGGGCTGGCGGCTGTCGTAGGCCAGCACGCCGCGGTGCACCGCCGCCACCGCGGCCTGCTGGTCGGCCGCGCGCAGGCTGGTGTGCACGCGCAGGCCCTGCGAATAGGCGTCGGGCCCGAAGCGCTCGACGACGATGCGCCGCGCCATCTCGGCCACATGCTCGGCGCGCAGCGGCGTCTGGCCCGGGCCGCGCAGCTGCAGCACCTCGGCCTTGGCCGCGGCCTGCTGCTCGGGGCTGATGACGCCGGTGGCCACCATGCGCGCCAGCACGATGCGCTGGCGTGCGGTGGCCCGCTCCAGGTTGGCCAGCGGGTTGGCGTAGTGCGGGTTCTGCGGCAGGCCGGCCAGCATCGCCGCCTCGGCGATCGACAGCTTGTCCAGCGGCTTGCCGAAGTAGGCCTGGGCCGCCGCCGCGAAACCGTAGCTGCGCTGGCCCAGGTAGATCTGGTTCATGTACAGCTCCAGGATCTGGGGCTTGGACAGGCGCCGCTCGATCTCCAGCGCCAGCAGCGCCTCCTTGATCTTGCGCTCGGCGGTGAAGCGCTGGCTGAGGAAGAAGGTGCGCGCCACCTGCTGCGTGATCGTCGACGCGCCCTGGCGCAGCCCGCCGGTGAACACCGCCACCACCGCCCGGGTGATGCCGATCAGGTCGAGCCCTCGGTGATCGTGGAAGCGCGCGTCCTCCACCGCCAGCACGGCGTCCTGCATCAGCTTGGGGATCTTGTCGATGGGCACGAACTGCCGCCGTTCGGCGCCGAACTGGCCGATCTCCACGCCATCGGCGGTGAACACCTGCAGCGGCTGGCGCGGCTGGTAGGTCGTCACCGGGTCCAGCGAGGGCAGGCGCAGGCCGTACCAGGCCACGGCCAGGGTCAGCAGCGCCACGGCGGCCATCAGCGTGCCGATGCCGCCCAGCAGCAGGCCGCGCCACAGGCGGTGGCGCGGGTGCGGTGGCGGGATGGAAGCGGGCGTGGCTGGCATGGGGCGACGGCAGGTCGGCGCAATTATGGGCAGCGGGCCAGGGCTGTCTGTCGGCAAACGCCGCGTCCGTGACGGCTGCCACGCTGCCCTGCCGGTGCTGGTGTAGGGTGACGACACCGATGGCACCCCTCCGACCCCATGGCTTGCGTGACCGCAGCCGGCATCGCGCCGCCACGCTGCTGGCCGCGTTGCTGGCGGGTTGCGCCGGCACGCCACCGGCGCCGGTCGGCCGCAGCGAGCCGCCGCCGCGCGCTGCGGCCCCGCGCCTGCCGCTGTGGCCGGCACCATCGCCCGACAGCGACGGCCCCGAGGCCAACCCGCCGCCCGACCTGCACCTGGTGCCCGATGCCGAGCCGCGCATCGAGGCGGTGCGCCCCGGCGGGCCGAACAAGCCGTATGCGGTGGCCGGCCAGGCCTATGTGCCGCTGGCCGGCGACCCGCCGCTGGTCGAGCGCGGCCTGGCCAGCTGGTACGGCCGCAAGTTCCACGGCCGGCCCACGGCCAGCGGCGAGGCCTACAACATGTACGCCATGACCGCGGCGCACAAGACCATGCCGCTGCCCAGCTATGCCCGCGTGCGCAACCCGGCCAACGGCCGCGAGGTGGTGGTGCGCGTCAACGACCGCGGCCCTTTCCACCCCGGCCGGGTGGTGGACCTGAGCTACACCGCTGCGCTGAAGCTGGGCCTGCTGGGCGGCGTGGCCGCGGTGGAGGTCGAGCGCATCACCCAGGACGCCATCCGCAGCGGCAGCTGGCGCCAGCCGGGCGCGGCGGTGGCCGCCGATGCACCGCCGGCCACCGCGCCGGTGCTGCGCGCCGAGCCACCACCCGGGCGCAGCCCCCGGCCGGTGCCCGACGACCCGTTGGCCGATCCCATCGGCGACCTGCTGCAGCGCACCGCCGCCGCCGCGCAACCGGTGGAGCCCCGCAGCGCCGAGCCGCTGCCGGCCGAGACCGCTGCGCCGGCCCAGGCCGCTGCCAAGGCGGCGCCTGGCTTCTGGCTGCAACTGGGTGCCTTCGCCCAGGCGGAGGGCGCCATGCGGTTCCAGCAGCGCGTGGCCGGCGAGGTGGCGTGGCTGGCGCCGCTGCTGACGGTGTTCAGCGAGCAGCGGCTGCACCGGCTGCAGGCCGGTCCCTATGCCAGCCGCAGCCAGGCGCAGGCCGCGGCGCAGCGATTGCGTGACCAGTTGCAACTGGTTCCGGCCGTGGTCGAGCGCCGCTGAAGGCCCGAGCGCCGCGGGCCAGGCCCGGTGGACAGCGCTGTCGCGGGCGCCCTCGGCGGGGGGATGCACCGCCAGGGCTGATCCGGACTAGGGATGAATGGCCCGGGGTGCAACTGCTACAACCGGCGGCGGGAGAAAGCCGAGCATGCGCCGCATGCCCAGACCGCCATCGGGAGCTGCCATGGTGATGCGCACGCTGTCTGCCGGCCCGGCCCGGCATGGCCTTGACGACGGCGGGCCGTCGCGCGACCCGCTGCGCGCCCTGGTGGGCGACAGCGCCGTGCTGCAGGCCCTGCGTGCGCGCCTGCCGCAGCTGGCCCGCGCCGACTGCAGCGTGCTGGTCACCGGCGAGACCGGCACCGGCAAGGACGTCGTGGCCCGCGCCCTGCACGCCCTGGGCACGCGCCGCCACGGCCCGCTGGTGGGCATCAACTGCGCGGCCCTGCCTGATTCGCTGCTCGACAGCGAGCTGTTCGGCTACGAGCGCGGCGCCTTCACCGGCGCGCATGCCGCCTACCCCGGCAAGATCGCCCTGGCCGACGGCGGCACGCTGTTCCTCGACGAGATCGGCGACATGCCGCTGCATGCGCAGGCCAAGCTGCTGCGGGTGATCGAGACGCGCGAGGTGTTCCCCATCGGCGCGCTGCGCGCCCGCCATGTCGACGTGCGCATCGTCGCCGCCACCCACTGCGCGCTGGAAGGCGCGGTGCGCGAGGGCCGCTTCCGTGCCGACATGTTCTACCGGCTGAACGTGGCGCGGGTGACGCTGCCGGCGCTGCGCGAGCGGCCCGAGGACATCGCACCGCTGTTCGCCCACTTTGCCGACCAGCTGGCCGGGCCCGACGGCCCGCTGCGGCTGACCCCGGCGGCCATGCAGCGCCTGCTGCGCCACGACTGGCCGGGCAATGCCCGCGAGCTGCGCAACCTGGTGGAGGCGGCCGGCCTGCAGTTCGACGGCACGCCGCTGGACGCCGACGCGCTGCCGTTGGCCGACGGTGGCGACGCCGACGCCGCGGACGGCGAGCCGCAGCGCGTGCTGCAGGCGCTGGAGCACTGCAACTGGAACCGCAGCAAGGCGGCCGAGCTGCTGCACTGGTCGCGCATGACGCTGTACCGCAAGATGAAGCAGTTCCACATTGCCGCGCTGCCGCCGCGGCGTGGTGAGCGGCACTGAGTGCCTGCACGTGCACTGTCACACCCCGCTGTGACAGTGCCGCCACCGGGTGTCGCTTGCGGGTTGGGTGCCTCGGGTGTCACACCGCTGCTGTGACAGCCGTTTCGCAAGTGCTTGATTCCTAACGCCTGATGCACTGGCACGGACCCTGCACTGCATCCCGCATGGCAGCACCAGGCATGCAACGGCAAGCGCGGGGCGACGACCTGTCGGACGGCCCCGGCTACGACTACGCCAACCAGTTCGAGATCGGCTACAGCCGGGACGAGGTGCTGCTGCGCATGGCCCAGGCCTACGAGGGCGAGAGCGCCCGGGCACGCGGCACGCGGGTGGTGATGACGCCGTCCTACGCCAAGGCCCTGCTGCAGCTGCTGTCCGAGGCCATGGCCCAGTACGAGGCCGACTACGGCACGGTGCTGGCGGCCGGCGCCGGCGTGGCACAGCTTCCCGATCCACACTGACATGGCCAACGAAGCCGCCATCGCCTCCCTGGCCGAGTCGCTCGCCAGCCGGCTGGGCCATGCCTGGACCGATGCGCTGACCGCGCGCCATGGCACGGTGGCCTTTCAGGCCGTGGCCAGCGGCGGCCTGCTCGCCGACGTGGCGGCCGAGGGCGCCAACAGCGTGGTCACCGTCTGGCCCTGGCGGCTGACGATCAACGAGCAGCTGCGCAACGTGGCGCCGACCCAGGTGCAGCGCACGGCCGGCCAGGCCAACCGGCCGCTGATGCTCGATGCGCATCTGCTGATCGCGGTGTGGAGCGCCAATGCCGCCCGCGAACTGGCGGTCTTCACCTGGGTGCTGCGCGAACTGCACCGCGTGCCGGTGCTGGACGCGTCCACGCTGTCGGCCGCCGGTGGCTGGTCGGCCGACGAGGTGGTGCAGCTGGTGCCCGCCGAGATGCCCGTGGAAGACATGATGCGGCTGTGGGACGCGATCACGCCGGCGTACCGGCTGTCGGCGTCCTACGTCGCGCGCATCGTGCAGGTCGACGTCGAGGAGGCCGAGGCGGCGCCGGTGGTGGCGCGGCGCTTCGACTACGGCGGGGTGCCGCGATGACATTCACCGTGCTCGAAGCCGACGTGCGCCGCGCCTGGGCGGCGCTGCGCTTCGTCGACGCCATGACGCGCCGCACCATCGACACCCCGCTGGCGGTGGACCTGCCCGGCGCCCGCCTGCGCCGCAACCCGCGCGGCCTGTGGGTGGTGCTGGCGCTGGAAGCCGCGCCGGGCGATGCCGACGGCGCCGCCGCCATCGCCGCCTACGAGAACGCCTTACACCCTGTGCCGGTGCCGCCGCAGCGCAGCCTGACCGGCCGCGTCGCCGACCCGCTGGGCCGCTTCCTGGCGCGCCGCTTTGCGCTGACCTTGCCGCGCCAGCCAGCGGCCACGCCTTTTTCCGCGGTCGAGGTGGTGCTGGACCCGTCGCCCGCGCAGCCTTTGCTGTCGACCTGGGCGGCGCTGCGCCTGGCCGTCACCCGCGCCGGCCTGCCTGCGCCGCAAGCGGCAGTGCGCGTGCGCAGCCCGCTGGCCAATCCCGACGACCCGCCCGTGGTGCTCGGCCGCGGCATGACCGATGGCCGCGGCGAGGCCCTGGTGGCCGTCGTCGGCGTGGCCCAGGTGCGCCCGGGCCAGGACGAACTGGTGGTCGAGCGCGAGATCCCGGTCGAGATCGTGGTCAGCGTGGACGCCGGCCTGGCCGCTGGCGGCCTGGTCGACCCCGATGTGCTGGCCGACATGGCCGACCCGCCCCTGGGCCTGGGCATCGCCCGGCTGACGGTGGCCCGCACGATGGCCAGCGGCCGCATCGAAACCCTCGCGCTGAACCTGCCCTGAAGCGTGTTCTGAAGGAGATCAACGTGCCCGAATACCTGGCTCCCGGTGTCTATGTCGAAGAGACGAGCTTTCGCGCCAAGTCCATCGAGGGCGTGGGCACCAGCACCACGGCCTTCGCCGGCCCCACGCGCAAGGGCCCGGTCGCCACGGCCGAGCTGCTGCCCGAGATCCTGACCAGCTATGCCGACTTCGAGCGCATCTACGGCGGCTTTGCCGACCTGAACCTGGCGGTGGCCAACGCGGCGGACTTCCGGCCGATCAACTTCCTGGCGCATGCGGTGCGCGCCTACTTCAACGAAGGCGGCTCGCGGCTGTACGTGGCGCGGGTGTATGCGGCCAATGCCGGCGCTGCCGGCACCGCGCAGACGGCCGACCTGCGCGTCGGCGCGGCGCTGCCGGCCGAGAGTGACGTCAACCGCATCCGCTTTGCCGCCCGCTTCCCCGGGCGCTGCGGCAACGGCGCGGTGCCCACCAACGAGCAGCCCGCGCTGCGCGGCATCCAGACGCGCGAGATCGTCGCCCCGGCGCCGCAGCGGGTGCTCGACAGCGCGCCGGTGGGCTCGCTGGCGCGCACCGGCGCCGGGCCGTTCACCTACTTCGTGAAGCGGGCGGCCGGCTGGCTGCCGATGGGCGACGACGGCAGCGTGGCGGCCGATGCGGCGCCGGCCAGCCCGGCCAATGCCTCGCTGGTGACGCTGGCGGTGATCACCACCGACGCCGATGGCGGCACGCTGGCCATCGACGACCTGGGCCTGGACAACCAGCACCCGCGCTGGGTGGGCACGGTGATGGCCGAGATGCCCAACCGCCGCGCCGACCAGACCGAGAACCTCTACGCCATCCGCCTGGGCAGCGGCGTGAACGCCCGCCAGTTGCTCGACGCGCTGTTCCCCGATGCGCAGAACGCCGTGGCTGGCGATGCCGCCGCCACCGCCGCGCTGCGCCGCAACGGCCGCCGCGGCAGCTTCGGTCTGACCGGCGGTGACGACGGGGCGATGCCCGGTGAAGCGGCGTACGTGCCGGCGCTGGCGGCGCTGGCCAAGATCGACGACATCGCCATCGTCGCGGCGCCCGGCAGCAGCGCCTTCACCGGGCGCGACGCGATCCGCAATGCGCTGATCAGCCATGCCGAGGGCCGGCGGATGTACCGCATCGCGGTGCTGGACACCGATGAGCGGCTCAATGCCGGCGCTGCACGTGATGCACGCTCGACCATCGACAGCAAGTACGCCGCGCTGTACTACCCGTGGGTGGTGATCGCCAATCCCAACGCGCGCCCGGGCCGTGAGGACATCCCGCGCGAGATTGCCCTGCCGCCCTCGGGCTTCCTCTGCGGCATCTACGCGCGCAACGACATCCAGCGCGGCGTGTGGAAGGCGCCGGCCAACGAGGTGGTGCGCGGTGCGCTGCGCTTCGAGCGCGAGATCAGCTTCGGCGAGCAGGAAATGCTCAACCCGCTGGGTGTGAACTGCCTGCGCTTCTTCCCGGGCCGGGGCTACCGCGTCTGGGGTGCCCGCACCGCCAGCAGCGACCCGGAATGGAAGTACGTGAACATCCGGCGCTACTTCAATTACCTGGAAGCCTCGATCGACCGCAGCACGCAGTGGGCGGTGTTCGAACCCAACGGCGAACGGCTGTGGGCCAACATCCGCGAGACCATCGCCGCCTTCCTCTACAACGAGTGGCGCAACGGCGCCCTGCTGGGCGCCAAGCCCGAGGAAGCCTTCTTCGTGCGCTGCGACCGCTCGACGATGACCCAGAACGACCTCGACAACGGCCGCCTGGTCTGCCAGATCGGCGTGGCCGCGATCAAGCCGGCTGAGTTCGTGATCTTCCGCATCGGTCAGAAGACCGCTGACACCCGCGACTAGATGGCCCACCCCCTACGGCCTTCGGCCGCCCCCTCGAGGGGGCACCCCCAAGCGGCCCGGCAAAGCCGGTTCCGCGGGGGTCGCTTGATTGGTTGGTGACTGACGAAAGGTTTGACCCATGGCCCGCAACGTCCCCTACGGCGCGTTCAACTTCCTGGTGAACTTCGATGGCGCCGAAGTCTTCGGCGGCTTCTCCGATGTGTCCGGCCTCGGCTCGGAGATCACGGTGGCCGAGTACCGGTACGGCAACGACAAGGAAAACCATGTGCGCAAGATCCCTGGCGTGCACAAGGTGGGCGACGTCACGCTCAAGCGCGGCATCGTCAACTCGGTCTCGTTGTGGGAATGGGTGAAGAAGGTGCGCAACGAAGGCGTGGCGGGCCAGAAGAACGTCTCGATCACCCTGCTCGACGAGGCCCGCAACCCGGTGCAGGTGTGGAAGCTGGCCAACGCCATCCCGCAGAAGTACACCGGCCCCACGCTGGCGGCCAAGGGCGGCGGCGACGTGGCGATGGAGGAGCTGGTGCTGTCCTCCGAGGGCCTGGAAATCGAAGCCGCCTGAGACTCTGCCTGGCAGCCATCATGCGCGGCCTCAGCTTCGAGACCACCCGCCCTGTCGCACGCGCCCACCCGGCGCGTGCCGACATCGCCCTGGTCGTCGGCTGGACCACGCGCCGGCCCGGCGCGGTGGTGCCACGGCCCATCGCCGAATGGCTGCGTGCCAACGGCCATGTGCCCGACCGCCGCTACGAGGCCCACGACTGGACCGACCGCAGCCTGCGTGGCCTGCCACTGCCCATCGACGACTGGCCGACCTTCGATGCGCTGTTCGACTGGCATGCGCGGCCCGTCAAGGACTCGGCCGGGACCGCCGACGACTGGTGTGGCCTGGCGCTGCGCGACTTCTTCGCCAACGGCGGACGCAAGGCCTGGTTCGTGCCGCTGGGCCGGCCCTGGCCGCTGGGCGCGGTGCCCGACCGCGACGTGCGCCGCGCCACCCTGCTGGCCGGCATCCGCCAGGCCTGGACGCTGGACGAGGTGGCCCTGGTGCTGGTGCCCGACCTGCCCGAGTTCTGCATCGACGCACCACTGCCGCTGCCGGGCGACCCGCGCATGGCGCCCACCGCGCCCGAGGTGTTCGTCGAATGCGGCACCGAGGTGTTCGCCACGCCCGCGGTCGACGGCGTGCGCCGGCTGCGGGCGCCGCGCCTGGACGACCACGGCTTCTTCCGCTGGAACACCCTGGTCGACGAGATCCGCGCCACGCTGGCCCGGCAGCGGCGCGACGTGATGCTGCTGCTGGCCGCGCCGCTGGCCACGCGCGACAGCCAGGCCGCCAAGGCGCTGGGCCGCGCCGTGCGCATCGAGGCCAGCCAGGTGCAGTGCGCCACGCCCTGGCTGAAGCCGCTGCGCAGCGTGCGCACGCCCGAAGGCCTGGTGCCGCCCGACGGCGCCCTGGCTGGCCTGGTGGCTGCGTCGGTGCTGGCCCATGGCCCCGTGCGCCCGGCCAGCGGCCAGGCGCCACAGGGGGTGATGGCGGTCGAGCCGCAGCCGCGCGACGTGGAATGGCGTGCGCCCGACCGCAACCGCACCAGCGCCGACCTGCGCCGCCCCGGCGCCAGCCGCGCCGACTGGCCGTTGGCCGAAGTCTTTGCACTCTTCGGGCCGACGGCCGATGGCATCCGCCTGCTCAGCGACCCCAGCCTGTCGGCCCTGCGTGAATGGCGCAGCGCCGGTGTTGTGCGCCTGCTGGGCCAGCTGCTGCGCACGGCGCGCATCGTCGGTGCCACCCTGGTCTTCGAGCCGGCGGGCGAGGCGTTGTGGGCCCGCGTGCGGGCCCGCTTCACCGACCTGCTGACCCGCTACTGGCAGGCCGGCGCGCTGCGCGGCGCCACGGCCGACGACGCCTTCAGCGTGCGCTGCGACCGCGGCACCACCACCCAGAACGACATCGACGGTGGCCGTGTCGTGGTGCAGGTCGAATTCGCGCCGCAGGCGGCGATCGAATCGGTGCGGGTGAGCCTGGCCCTGGCCGAGGACGGCAGCGTGCACTGGCAGGACGCGGCGGCGCTGGACGACGCGGTGCGTGTGCCCGAGCCGGACGAGGAGACGCTGCCATGAGCGGCGTCGGCCTCAGCCTGGGCATCGGCGTGCGCATCGGCGGCGGCCACGCGTCCGAGGCAGTCGGTACGCCGCTGGGCGTCTTCAACTTCCACGTCGCCTTCCGCCGCGATGCGGTCGACGGCCAGGCCGGCGGCGGTGCCGGCGAGGAGGCCACGCTGTGCCAGGGCGCGTTCAGCGAGGTGACCGGCCTGGAAGCGACGATGGAACCACGCAGCATCCGCGAGGGCGGGCGCAACTGGGGCCAGCTGCAGCGGCCCGGCGCGGTGAACTTCGCCACCGTGGTGCTCAAGCGCGGCATCACCCGCTCGCGCGACCTGTGGTGGTGGTTCCAGCTGGTGGGCCAGGGTGGCTACGCCAGCCGCTTGCGGGCCGAGATCGAGCTGCGCGACAGCACCGGTGCGCGCGTGATGGGCTGGACCCTGGCGCGGGCGATGCCGGTGAAGTTCAAGGCCAGCGACCTCAACGCCCGCGGTGCCGACGTGGGCATCGAGGAGCTGCACATCGTGCATGAAGGCTTGGAGCACGACGCATGACCGCCCCGACCGTTGCCAAGGCCAAGATCGTGTTGAAGCGCGGCGGCAGCGTGCTCGACACCGTGCCGGTGCAGTTCAATCCCGCCTCGCTGCAGGTGGAGATCAGCAACTCGACCAGTCCGCAGAGCGGCACTGGCAGCACGTCACAGACGGCCACGCAGACCAGCGCCAAGCTGGGCCTGGACCTGCTGTTCGACACCACCCACAGCGGCGACGACGTGCGCAGCATCACCCGCCGCCTGCGCGCCGCCGTGCGCGACCCCGATGCCAGCGGTGACGCGCCCGCGGCCGGCGCCGCGCCCTACACGCCGCCGTCGCTGCGCTTCGAGTGGGGCACCTTCTGCTTCACCGGCATTGCCGACGGCTACCGCGAGACGCTGGACTTTTTTTCCGCCGAAGGCGTGCCGCTGCGCGCCCAGGTGGCGATGAGCCTGAAGGAGCAGCCTGGCGCGTTCAGTGCGCTGGAGGCCGACAACCCCGCCGCCGCCGCGGCCAGCCGGGCCCGCAGCGGCGCAGTCGAGCTGCC
>Ga0116180_1002272_pt1 | contig 15246 bp, 14 predicted proteins | sample AD_UKC073_MetaG_FD_89804 | JGI IMG/M metagenome (GOLD analysis project Ga0116180, IMG submission 89804) | Active sludge microbial communities of municipal wastewater-treating anaerobic digesters from USA - AD_UKC073_MetaG | ecosystem: Engineered > Bioreactor > Anaerobic > Digestate | place: USA...
GGGATGATCCTGGCCTATATCGGCTCGGTTCTGGCCGCGGCGGTTGTCGCGCTTCTGCCGGTCTATCGCACCTATGGCCTGCCACGCGCCTGGCAGCCGCACCCGTTGCGGCTGGGCAAGCTGGCGATTGCCAATCTGCCGTTGGCCGTGGCCGATGTGGTGGAATGGGGCACGCGGCGGCTCGATCTGGCGATCCTGGGGATCTTCGCTTCGCCCGCGACGGTCGGGATCTATTACGTTGCCCAGCAGATCGCCTCGCTTCCGCAGAAATTCAAATCGAGCTTCGAGCCGGTGCTCGGCCCGGTGATCACCCGCAATCTCAAGGAAAAGAACTACGCCGCGATTTCGAAGCAGGTCTGTCAGGTCGGTTTCTGGATCACTGCTGCGCAGTTCGGGGTGGCGCTGGCGCTGGGGCTGCCGGGGCGCGGGGTGATGGGGCTGACTGGACCGGCCTTCGTGGCGGGCACTGGCGCACTGCTGGCGCTGCTGGCGGCGGAAGTGATCGCTTCGGCAGCGGTCGTCAGCGAAGCCGCGCTGATCTATGTCCGGCGGATGCTCAACATGTGGATTTCACTGGCAACAGTGGCGGTTCAGGCGCTGGCCAGCGTAGGCCTGATCATGGCGGCACAGCGGCTGGGCCTGGGTGAACCGTTCTGGGCGGCGGGGGCAGCGATGGGACTGCTGATCGCGCTGGCTTTCGCATCGCTGGTCAAATCGGTGATGCTGGCGGCATTTCTGGGTCAATCGACCAATCCCTGGCGCTGGTCGCTGCTGGTTGCGGCGGCGCCTGCCGCACTGGTCGGATGGTTCTTCACCCGCTTCATGCCGGAATGGGCCGAACTGGCGATCGGCGCCCCGGCGATCCTGCTGACCTATCTTTACGTCATCTGGCACAAGGGTTTCGGCCCGGAAGACCGGATGCTGTTCCGCCGCAACGTCGGCACCTGACTGCGATTGGGGAGTGCTTGCGATGATCGAGACGATCGAAGCCAACTGGGTGATCTTCGGCCTGGCCCTGGTGGCCGCGCTGCTGGTCGGCTGGTACCTGTTCGGCCGGGCCAGCAAGGCCCCGCCGCGGCGCGAATACAAACCCGACGTGCTGGATGAAGGCGCGGCATCGGTCCACCGCAACCAGGCGCTGATCGATGCAGCGCCCGCCGCGCAGATCACCCCGGCGCCGATGGCCGGAACCATGGCCGGACTGGCTGAAGCCGTGGCTGTCGGCGCGCAGGATGTGGTTGAAGAAGCAGAGGCTGCCGCACCGCCGCCTCCGCCCGAACCAGCGGCACCGCCCCCAGCGCCGGCTGAAATGCCCGCGCCGGAACCGGCCCCCACGCCTGTACCCGAACCGGAACCTGCGCCGCCCGCCGCTGAACCCGCCGGGGCAGACGATCTCTCGCGGATCAAGGGCTTGGGGCCCAAGCTGCAGGCCTTGCTGCCGCAACTGGGCATCACCACTTTCGCCCAGATCGCCGCGCTGACCGATGCCGACCTCACCGATCTCGATACAAAGCTGGGGCCGTTCGCCGGACGTCCGGCCAAGGACAGCTGGGTCGAACAGGCGAAACTCCTCGCCGCCGGGGACGTGGCGGGGTTCGAGGAGCGGTTCGGGAAGGTTTAGGTGTAAATCTGAAAACGCGGGACGATCCGGCGAAAGCGCGCAGCATCCTCTTGCCAGCGGCTAACGATTCTCGCCGGAGGGTCACCCGCAATCAGCGCCGCTCGCACCCAGCTTTGCCCGATCAACAGGTCGAAGAAAGGACGCTTGCCTTCAAGGAACGCGAAGTCCTGCGGGTGCTGGCGGCGCACAGCGGCGATCAGTGACAGGCCGGTCAGCAGCGGATCATAGGCTGCCTCGTCCCGCACAGTGAATCCGATGCCGCCACAAGCCTGGCCGCTGTGCTTGGATGCAGTCGGGGTAAACCGCACAGGGGCGAAGCGAACACCGGGCAGTTTTAGATCGGACATCGTCTTTGCAAGTGCCTTGCCATCGCACCAGGGCGCACCGACCGTTTCGAACGGCCGTGCGGTGCCGCGTCCTTCGGACAGGTTTGTGCCTTCGATCAGTACCGTCGCTGCATAGGCCAGTATGGCGCCGGGAGCGCGCAGATTGGGGGAAGGGGGCGCAAACGGCACCCCGCCACGACGGAAGGCAGCGCTGCCCATGGTGCGGCGCCATCCATCCATCTGAACCACGGCGAGGTTGCATTCCAGCCGTTCGCTGGTCTGAATCAACCGAGCAAGCTCACCCATGGTCAGCCCGTGCCGGAATGGCGCGGGCAGCGCCCCTACGTTGGAGGTCAGCGCGGGATCGACCAGCGGCCCGTCGATCTTCACCCCGCCGAGCGGATTGGGGCGATCGAGCACCAGCACCGCCAGCTTGTGCCGGGCGGCGGCGCGCAGGCAATCGGCCATTGTCGCGGCATAGGTGAACGGGCGTAGCCCCACGTCCTGCAGGTCGATCACGAGTGTGTCGATCCGTTCGAGCAGCTCCGACGGCGGTTCGCGCCGTGCGCCATAAAGGCTGATAATCGGCAGTCCCGAAGCCGCGTCGCGGTCATCTGCCACTTTTTCCCCGGCGGCAACCTTGCCCGCCAACCCGTGTTCGGGCGAGAGAAGGGCGGTCAAGCGATCCCCCAGCAGCCCATGCACGACATCGACCGAGCGCCGCCCCCGCGCATCAACCGCCCCGGCATGGGTGAGCAGCGCGACCCGCTGGCCGAGACCGGCCTGCCCTTTGCCCGCCGCTAGCAGGTCAAGCCCGGTGCGGAGCTGCGTCACAGATGTTGCTGCACGCAGTGGCGCTGCGCCAAGCATCGCGGCGCCAAGTCCGAAAGAGCGGCGAGTGAGGGGAAGTGTCAGGCAGCCTCAGGAATGCGAGCGGCGTAGATCGCGGGCCGGTAACGCGGCTTGGGCACTTCCATGCCATTGGCCTGGGCGGTTTCGATCCAGCCTTCGATCGCCAGACGAACCTCGGCAATCGCCTCCTCAGGGGTGTCGCCGAACGCAGCACAAGATTTCAGGTCCGGCACATCGGCCACCCAGCATTCGTCGCGCGGGGACCAGAACAGGTTGATGTGATAATGCTGATCCATCAGTCTTCCAGCGTCAGTGAATGCTCCTCCACCATATCAAGGAACTGATCGATTTGATAGGGCTTTGCCATATTGCCCTTGGGCTGGATGGAAAGCGGGCGGGTGGCCAAAGGATGGACGTATTGATGGTGACTGCCGTTGACGCGATCCAGCGTAAAACCGAACGCCTCCAGTACCCGCTGGAAATCGCGGAATTTCATTGCGTTGCGAGATGCTAGAAGTCGGGCGTAGAGCTTGGAGGACTTAATCATGGCTCTTATTGATTCGAGCTAAATATATGGTCAAACTGAAATCACAGAGTCCATAGATTTAACAACTCTATTCGCCGAAAAATCGTTTCAGAAAAGGCACATTGGCGCGCCTTAGCCAACGACGTGTAGGGCGTAATAGCCATTGTTTAGGGCCTCGCATCTTCCAGGCGAGCCAACGCGGATACAGGTAGCCAAGAAAGAGGCCATCATTCTCGCTCAAGCTCCTGGTCAACTCATCTCTAATTTCATCGATAGGCAGCTCTGAGTCTATCAGCCATACAGAGTCGGAAATCTGGCATCGCCAAAATGCAGCGACGTCCTTCCTGAAACTGCTAAGTTCCTCGACGGGCTTTGAACTTGCCAATACTACTATGATCGTTGCCATCAACGCCCCCATTTCCCCTTCCGCGTCTCTCGCCCGAACCGGCCCTTCCGCGTCCCCGGCTTGCCTTCGTTACTGCGCCCCACCACTGGAGCTACGCGCTCACCCACGGGCAGGCCGAGTTCGGTGGCTTCCAGCCGGCGGATTTCGTCGCGCAGGCGGCCGGCTTCCTCGAACTCCAGGTCGGCTGCGGCGGCGCGCATGCGGCCTTCCAGTTCCTCGATATAGGCGCGCAGGTTGTGGCCGACGAGGTTGTTGCGCTCGTCATCCTCGATCTCCACCAGCACGCCGTCGCGGCTGGCGGTATCGGCGACGATATCGTGGATGTTGCGCTTGATGGTTTCGGGGGTGATCCCGTGTTCGAGGTTATAGGCGGCCTGCTTTTCGCGGCGGCGGTCGGTTTCGGCCATCGCCCGTTCCATCGATCCGGTGATCCGGTCGGCATAGAGGATCACCCGCCCATCGACATTGCGCGCGGCGCGGCCGATCGTCTGGATCAGGCTGGTTTCGCTGCGCAGGAAACCTTCCTTGTCGGCATCGAGGATGCAGACCAGCCCGCATTCGGGAATATCCAGCCCTTCGCGCAGCAGGTTGATCCCCACCAGCACGTCATAGACACCGAGTCGCAGGTCGCGGATCAGTTCGATGCGTTCCAGCGTTTCGACGTCTGAGTGCATATAGCGCACCCGCAGCCCCGCCTCGTGCATGAATTCGGTCAGGTCTTCGGCCATCCGCTTGGTCAGGGTGGTGACGAGGGTGCGGTATCCGGCGGCTGCGGTCTTGCGGCATTCCTCGATGCAGTCCTGCACCTGATCCTCAACCGGGCGGATCAGCACCGGCGGGTCGATCAGGCCGGTCGGACGAATCACCTGTTCGGCAAAGACCCCGCCCGATTGCTCCATTTCCCACGATCCCGGCGTGGCGGAAACGGCAACGGTCTGCGGACGCATCGCGTCCCATTCGTTGAAGCGCAGCGGGCGGTTGTCGATGCAGGAGGGCAGGCGAAAGCCGTATTCGGCCAGGGTGATCTTGCGGCGATGATCGCCTTTGCTCATCGCCCCGATCTGCGGGACGGTCTGGTGGCTTTCATCGACGAACAGCAGAGCGTTTTCGGGCAGGTATTCGAACAGCGTCGGCGGCGGCTCGCCCGGCAGGCGGCCGGTGAGGAAGCGTGAATAGTTCTCGATCCCGGCGCAGCTGCCGGTGGCGGCGATCATCTCAAGATCGAAATTGGTCCGCTGTTCCAGCCGCTGATGCTCCAGCAGCTTGCCCTCGGCCTCCAGCTCTTTCAGCCGCTCGGCCAGTTCAAAGCGGATCGCTTCGGTGGCCTGCTTCATCGTCGGGCCGGGCGTGACATAGTGCGAATTGGCATAGATCCGCACCTGATCGAGCGCGCTGCCCTTTTTGCCGGTCAGCGGATCGAATTCGGCAATCTCCTCGATCTCGTCGCCGAAAAAGCTGATCCGCCAGGCCATGTCCTCATAGTGCGAAGGGAAGATTTCCAGATTGTCGCCTCGAACCCGGAATGTGCCGCGACTGAACGCTGCATCGTTGCGTTTGTATTGCAGTGCCACCAGCTTGCGGATGATCTCGCGCTGGTCCTGCGTGTCGCCACGCTTGAGGTCAAAAATCATCGCCGAATAGGTTTCGACCGAGCCGATCCCGTAAAGGCAGCTGACCGAAGCGACGATGATCACGTCGTCGCGTTCGAGCAAGGCGCGGGTGGCCGAATGGCGCATCCGGTCGATCGCCTCGTTCACCGAGCTTTCCTTCTCGATATAGGTATCGCTGCGCGGGACGTAGGCCTCTGGCTGGTAATAGTCGTAGTACGAGACGAAATACTCCACCGCGTTTTCGGGGAAGAAGCTCTTCATCTCACCATAGAGCTGCGCGGCCAGGATCTTGTTTGGGGCAAGGATCAGGGCGGGGCGCTGGGTCGCCTCGATCACCTGGGCCATGGTGAAGGTCTTGCCCGAGCCGGTGACGCCAAGCAGCACCTGCGTTGCTTCGCCCTGGGCGATCCCCTGGGTCAGTTCGGCAATCGCGGTCGGCTGATCGCCGGCGGGGGCATAGTCGCTGACGATCCGGAACGGCTTTTGATCGGGATGCTTTTCCGGCCGCGCGGCCTTGTGCGGTGTGAAGCTGCCCGAGGTATCGGGTTCGTCGAGTCCCCGGCGGATGATCAGTTCGGCCATGGGGAGACTATGGGGGTTTATGGTTTGTTCTGCAATGGGGAGAAGGCGGTACAGCCTGACCGTACCGCCTTCAATTCAATCCCCGGAAGCCATGCCCCGCTGTTCGATCAGGCTGGCAGAGTCAGTGCCTCATACCGTTCAAGATGCCAGTCGGGGCTGCCGAACTGGTTTTCGATCATGGTGCTGCGCTTGAAGTAGTGGCCGATGCCCAGTTCCATGGTGATGCCGATCCCGCCGTGGGTCTGGATCGCGCTCTGGCCGACTGCCTTGATGCTGCGCGCGACCTTGGCCTTGACCTGGCTGACCGCGGCCTTGCGCTGATCGGCGGGCAGGTCGAGCTTGAGTGTGCCCATCAGTGCCATCGAGGCGATCTGTTCGGCATCGACCAACATATCGGCCATGCGGTGCTGCAAAGCCTGAAACCGGCCGATCGGCTGGCCGAACTGCTTGCGCTGCTTGGTATATTCGACCGTGCCTTCGAGCAGCTTGCGGGCGATCCCGGTGCCTTCCGCGCAGATCGAAACGGTGGCTTCGTCAACCACCCGCTCGATCAGATCGATCCCGCCGGGCAGCAGGGCTTCGGCCGGAACGGCAACGTTCTCGAAATAGACCTCGGCGCCGCGGAAGCCATCGACCATGGCGTATTCGCGCATGGTGATCCCGGCGGCCTTGGCATCGACCAGGAACAGATCAACCCCGGCGCGTTCGCGGCGGCTGCCGCCGGTGCGGGCGGTTACCAGCAGGTGCGTGGCCCAGGGTGCGGCATAGACCGCGGCCTTGTGGCCATTGAGGACATAGCCCGCACCGTCAGCCTTGGCGGTGGTTTCGATGTCGGTCAGGTCATAGCGGCCCTTGGGTTCTGCGTAAGCGAATGCGATGGTGCAGGTGCCGCCGATGATCTGCGGGATCACCTCTGCCGCGACCGCGCCGCCAACGGCCTGAAGCGCGCCGCCGCCGATCACCACGGTCTGCAACCACGGCTCGATCGCGATGACCTTGCCCAGTTCCTCCATCATGATCGCGTTTTCAAGGTGGCCGCCGCCCATCCCGCCATATTCCTCGGCAAAGGGGGCGCAGGTCAGCCCCAGCTCGCTCGACAGGGCTTTCCAGATGCCGGGATCGCGGCCTTCGGGGCGTTCCAGCATCTTCTTGCGGGTTTCGAAATCATAGGTGTCGGCCAGGAACCGCGCGAGGGTGTCGCGCAGCATGTCCTGCGTTTCGGTATAGCTCAGATCCATGTCGTCAGTTCCTCAGAGCCCAAGAACCATCTTGGCGATGATGTTGCGCTGGATTTCGTTCGACCCGCCATAGATCGTGGTCTTGCGTACGTTGTAATAGGTCGGTGCGGCGCGGTTGGCCCAGCCCGGTCCGACGGCGTGTTCGTTGTCGCCCTCACCAAAGCTGCGGAAATAGGGCGCGCCATAGTGGCCGGCCATTTCCAGGGTCAGTTCGGTCAGCCGCTGCTGGATCTCGCTGCCCTTGATCTTGAGCACCGAGCTTTCCGGCCCCGGCCCCTTGCCGGCGGCCATGCCCGAAAGGGTGCGCAGCTCGGTATATTCCAGCGCCGCCAGGTCCATTTCCAGTTCGGCCACCTTGCGGCGGAAGAACGGGTTGGCCAGCAACGGCTTTTCGCCATCCATTTCGGTGCTGGCGATCGCGCGGATCCGCTCAACCCCGCGCTTGGAGCTGGCGACCCCGGCAATCCCGACGCGTTCGTGGGCGAGCAGGAACTTGGCGCAGGTCCAGCCCTTGTTCTCTTCGAAGACGCGGTTTTCAACCGGCACCCGGACATTGTCGAGGAACACCTCGTTCACTTCGTGCTCACCCCCCAGGGTGATGATCGGGCGCACTTCGATGCCGGGCGACTTCATGTCGATCAGCAGGAACGAGATGCCTTCCTGCTGCTTGGCATCGGGATCGGTGCGGACCAGGAAAAAGCCCCAGTCGGCGTGCTGGGCCAGGGTGGTCCAGGTCTTCTGGCCGTTGACCACATAATGATCGCCGTCCCGCACCGCCTTGGTCCGCAGCGAGGCGAGGTCGGAACCCGATCCCGGCTCGGAATAGCCCTGACACCACCAGTCCTCACCCGAAAGGATCCGGGGCAGGAAGCGGGCCTTCTGTTCGGGCGTGCCAAAGGTGTAGATCACCGGAGCGACCATGGTCAGGCCGAAGGGCAGCAGGCGGATGCAGTCCGCCCGGGCGGCTTCTTCCGAAAAGATATAGCGCTGGGTGACCGACCAGCCGGTGCCGCCGTATTCGACCGGCCAGGCCGGGGCGATCCAGCCCTTCTTGTAAAGCGCCTTGTGCCAGGAGAGGAAATCCTCCTTGGTCAGCTCGTCGCCTTCGTCCTGCTTGCCGCGCAATTCCGCGGGGTAATTTTCGGCAATGAAGGTTCGCACTTCCTCACGGAAGGCGATCTCTTCGGGGCTGAATTCCAGATCCATCGCGCCTCTCCACTATCGCTATCGTGGCCAGATTGGCCCGGTTTTCCGCCTATCGCAAGGGGAACTTGACGTAATCGTAAAGCAGTTCGCCCCTTAAACGTCATGGCCGCTCCGCCGTTATTCGTGGCGCCGGCGCCGCTGCCGTTACGGCAAGGCGGCACAGCCCGGGATGGAGGATGCGATGGAACCGGACCGACTTTATCTGCTGCGCCGTTCACCCCGGTTGCAACTGGTGCTGCCGGCGCGTTGCCGCAGCCGGTCGGGCTTTGCTGACCGGGTGGTGATCTCCGACATCTCGGAGGGCGGTTGCCGAATCGACAGCATGGCACTGGTGATGGGCGTGGACGATCTGGTGGTGGTCCACCCTGAAAGGATCGAGGGGCTGGGCGGAGTGATCCGCTGGGTCAAGGGCCACTCGGCCGGTATTGCTTTCGATCGGCCGCTCTATCCGGCGGTGGTCGATCATCTGCACCGGACATTCCGCAGCTTTCTGCATGGCGAATGGCAAGGCAAGCCGCACGCTGCTCTGCGCTTTGCCGCTTAGCGCTTGAACCCTTCTCACCCGCTGATAGGCTGGCTCCCGATTTCAGTCTCCCGGGAGCCAGCCATGAAACGCCAAGTTCTTTCCGCCGCCCTGATCGTTGTCGGCACCGCATCGCTTTCTGCCTGCGGCAAGTCGGGCAGCGATGCCGAAACGTCCGCCGCGCCGGCCGACAAGGCGGTGGCCGCAGCAGCGGAAGTGGCCTTCAAGATGGAGCCGGGGCTCTATCGCACCACCATCAACGTCACCAAGGCAGAGATTCCCGGTCTTCCTCCGCAGCTGATGGAGAAGATGAAGGAATCGATGAGCAAGGCCGCCAGTACCGAAAGCTGCATTACGCCCGAACACGCCGCCAAGGGCGTCGAGGTGATGAAAGAGCAGATGGCCAAGGGGGACTGCCAGTTCGAAAAGTTCGAGGCGAGCGGCGGAACGATTGATTCGGCCTTCACCTGCAAGAGCAAGGAAGGGATGGCGATGAAGGTGGCTTCGCACGGCACCTATACGCCAACCGGATCGGTGGTTGACGCCAAGGCCGAAATGACCGGTCCGGGCGGCAAGACGATGCACATCGAGCAGACCGTCACCACCGAACGGGTCGGTGACTGCAAGGCCTAGGCCCTACGGTCAGATGCTTGACTTTGCAGGTGCAATGGTGTCGCCTGCAGCCATTAGGAGCAGGCGGGACATGACCCCACCTGCAGGCAAAGGGGAAGCGCAATGAAGTATGTCAGCATGGCCATCACGGGCCTGATCGTCGGTATTCTGGCGCGGTTCGTTTATCCCGGTGAAGTTCCGATGGGCTGGGCCATGAGCGCCATTCTGGGCGTGGTCGGCTCGTTCCTGGCCGGCACCGTCGGCACCATGATGGACAAGCAGCCGGGCACGCAGATGAAGCCGGCGGGCTTCCTGTGGTCGCTGGTCGGTGCGTTGGTGGTGATTTTCGTCGCGCGCAAGTTCGGCTTCTCGATGTAATAATGCCTTGAAGCAGTAAATAGGGCGGGGCGCCATGCGGCGTTCCGCCCTTTTCTTTGGGGAGCTTTCAGCCGTTGAGCCAGATCCATTCCTTCAACCGCGCAATCCTGCGCAAACCCGGTGCCAGCGTGGTCAAGGGGCTGCGTGCGGGAGCGGGCGGTGATCCTGTATTCGCCGATGTCGCCTCAGAACACGCTGCCTATGCCGCGGCGCTGGCCGATGCGGGCCTTTCGCTGACCGTGCTCGATCCGTTGGAAGAATACCCGGATGCGCTCTTTGTCGAGGATCCGGCGCTGGTCTTTCCCGAAGCCGCGATCGTGCTGCGCCCCGGTGCGCCGAGCCGGGCTGGCGAGGGGGCGTTCCTGCGTCCGACACTCGAGCAATTGTTCGAACAGGTGATCGATCTGCCGGTCGGCCATGCCGATGGCGGCGATGTGCTGATGCTGCCGGACAAGGTACTGATCGGCCTGTCCGCCCGCACCGACCGCGAAGGGGCAGAGGCGCTGATCGCGGTTCTGGCGACCATCGGCTATCGCGGCGTAATCGCCGAAACCCCGCGCGAAGTGCTCCACCTCAAGACCGCCAGTTCGCTGCTGGACGAAGAGACGGTCCTGTCCACCCGCGCCCTTGCTGCGACCGGGATCTTCGCTGGCCTGCGCGTGATCGAGGTGCCTGACGGCGAAGAGGGCGGGGCCAATGTGCTGCGGGTTAATGACCGGGTGCTGGCCGGGGCGCATTATCCGCGCATTCTGGAGGCGCTTGATGCCCACGGGCTGAATGTCATGCCGCTGGAAAACGCCGCGATTGCGATGATCGACGCCGGGTTCACCTGTATGTCACTGCGGTGGAGCGCGCCGTAATCATTTCGCAGGTCTTGACGTTTTTTGCCAAGACAGCCTTGCGCCGCCTATTATAGAGAAAGGTTCGCGCGGCGGTTTGCTCCGCCCTGTTTTGTAAGCCTTTTCGCTCAAGAGGATCCGCCATGAAACCGATCAAAGTGCTGATGCCGATGCTGCTGGTCCTGTCTGGTACTTTGATGGTGACCACCAGCGCCGATGCCCAGTTGGGCGGGCTGGGGGGCACGGTGGTGCGTAATCTTCCGGTCAAGACGCCCAAGGTTCCCGATCTGCTTTCGGGTCCTGCTCCGATCTCGACCAGCATCAAGGACGCGATCTGGGGCGATGCCAGCACCGATGGCTACACTCCGCCGGTCGGCGCGCTCGACCTGACCACGCTGCCACGCACCGCCCAGGGCGGGTTCGTGCTGGCGCCGGGCTATTACAAGATGCACGCCCAGTCCTATTGCCTCCACGCCGGGACCTATGGACCTGGCGGCGGCGATGGCTATCTGCTTGGTCCGGTCAAGGGCTCGGCCAAGGTGGCGGTGACCACGATCCTGCAAAACTCCGTAGCCCATCCGGAAATCGCTCAGCGCGATATCCAGTTGCTGCTGTGGGCGATAGTCGCCCGCGCCAAGTTTGAGGATCTGGATACCCGGCTCAAGGGCGTGGCGGCGGTGCTGCTGCCCAAGAAGATGCTGCTCTCGCTCAACCGCAGCGCGCTTTCCGTGCTGACAAACGCGCAGCTCAACAGCGTAACCGGCGGAATGCCCGGTCCTGTGCGCACCGTGATCGAGGCGGAAAGCCGGATTCGCGGGCTGATGAGCACCCCGGGATCAAGCTATGCCGATATCGAGCGGGTCGCGGTGCTGGGCGGCGTGGCGCCGCGCGGCGAAGGCAGCATCGACGTGCCGGCAACCCGCTGGAGCAAGCACCCCGATGGCTACTGGGTGCGCTACAAGCCCAATGGCTATTCAAACACCTGGGTCGAAATCTGGGTGCCCAAGGGCAGCCAGGGCGTCGGCAAGGTCTATGATCCGGGCACGGCGATCGCGGTGCCGGTTAACACCTCGCGCCAGCGTCTGGCTCAGTCAGGCCGGGTTTACGCCGCGCACTGACAGCCTGGGGGGCGGCGGAGTGGTTGAGGAGAAGGCAGCGGGCAGAGCGCGCTGGAAACTGTGGCTCGGCGCGGGTTTGGCCTTGTTCCTTGCCTACCGGTCGTTGTTCATCGGTGACGCGCACGAAATCGGTCCGTTCAGAGATACGATCGCGGGGGCATTCAATACCTTCGGCCTGTTGCCGCAAGCCCCGGGGTTCGATGGCGAACACGGTTTTGGCGGGCGGACCACCCTTATCCATCGCCAGATGGTGCTTGACCCCAACTATGCCGATAGGATGATTGCCCTGGTTGGAGTTGAGCTGCCGCAAGGGCCGGAAAATGCCGATTGGTGGAACGTTTTCATAATCCGCCTGACCCCGATAGACAGCGATCTGAAGGCTGCTGTTTCATATTATGCGGAGAGCAAGTTGTGCACGCTCGATCCGGTCCGCGCGCAGGCCTTTACCAGCCAATGCAATGTCGCTCCGTCGCCGGTTTCGGCAAGCCCGGCTGCGGGCAGTTCGCCGGCTTTGGGCGTTTCCCCCGCCAGCCAGGCGTCGTTACAAACCGCGGCGCCGCGTGCCAGAAACCTGTATCAGGGCTGCGAAGCGGGCAGCAACTATTACCGTCGGATTGGCAATTCCGACGTCGTGTGCGGCTGCGGTTATGACTACAAGGCCGAAAGTCTTGATGGTTCAAGCGTCTGCGCGGGCGGGCGTTATAATTACAAGGCCGAAAACCGCGATGGGACGATGGTCGCCTGTGGCGGACTCTATGACTACAAGGGAGAAAGTCGCGACGGCAATCATGTCTGCGCAGGCGGCCTGTATGACTACCATGCCGAAAGCAGGAACGGCAACTCGGTCGCGTGTGGCGGCCGTTACGATTACAAAGCCGAAAGCCGAGATGGCAATGCTGTATGCGCCGGGGGCCGTTACAACTATTTTGCTGAGAGCAGGAACGGCAACGCAGTGGCTTGCGGAGGTCTCTATCAATACAAGGCAACCAGCCGGGACGGGACCATGACCTGTTATGGCGGACTATATCGCTGAAGGCCGAAGTCGGACCGCCAACCAGGTCCCGTCCCGGCATCCTTTCGCATTTGCAGCATTTTGCTGCTTGACTCTTCCTCGTCATACGGCAGTCATTGTCATGAAGGGGACGTACTTCGTATGACCAAGCCGACCGTTTGCTTTGACGAGATGTTCGCAGCAGACGGTTCCGTGCGCCCGGCCTATGCGGGCTATCAGGGCTGGCTGAACGAGCAGGACCCCTCACTGCTCCGCCGCAAGGGGGCCGAGGCGGAAGGTTTTTTTCGGCGCACCGGGATCACCTTCAACGTCTATGGCGACAATGCCGGTGAAGAACGGCTGATCCCGTTCGATATGGTGCCACGGATCATCACCGCCAACGAATGGCGCAAGCTGACCCGCGGGATCGAACAGCGGGTGCGGGCGCTCAATGCTTTCCTGCATGACATCTATCACCGTCAGGAAATCGTTCGCGCCGGGCGCGTGCCGAAACGGCTGATCGCCGAGAATGACGCTTTTCTGCCGCAGATGGTCGGCCTGGTGCCGCCCGGCGGGGTCTTTACCCATATCGTTGGGATCGATCTGGTCCGCACCGGACCGGACGAATTCATGGTGCTGGAAGATAACGCGCGAACCCCGTCGGGCGTATCCTATATGCTCGAAAACCGCGAGACCATGATGGCAATGTTCCCGGAACTGTTCAGCCGGGTAAAGGTCCGCCCGGTGCAGGACTATCCGCGCCGTCTGGCCAAGAGCCTGGCAGCCTGTGCCCCGGCCTGTGCCACGGGGCGGCCGACCGTGGCGGTGCTGACCCCGGGGATCTACAATTCGGCCTATTTCGAGCACGCCTTCCTGGCCGATCAGATGGGTGCTGAACTGGTTGAGGGCAGTGACCTGCGCGTGATCGACGGGCGGGTCGCGATGCGCACCACCAGCGGTTACAAGCCGGTCGATGTGATCTATCGCCGGGTTGACGACGAATACCTCGATCCGCTGAGCTTCAATCCCGCTTCAGCGCTGGGTGTGCCGGGGATCATGGATATCTATCGTTCGGGCGGGATCACCATCGCCAATGCCCCGGGCACCGGAATTGCCGACGACAAGGCGATCTATTCCTTCATGCCGGACATCGTAGAATTCTACACCGGCGAAAAGCCGATCCTATCCAACGTACCGACCTGGCGCTGCAGCGAGAAGGACAGTCTGGCCTATGTGCTGGACAATCTTTCCGATCTTGTGGTCAAGGAGGTCCACGGTTCGGGCGGTTACGGAATGCTGATCGGGCCGACCGCGTCAAAGCGGGAAATCGCCGATTTCGCGGTCAAGCTGAAGGCCAGGCCGGCGAACTACATCGCCCAGCCGACCCTGGCACTTTCGACCGTGCCGATCTTCACCAAGGCCGGGCTGGCCCCCCGCCATGTCGATCTGCGGCCCTTTGTGCTGGTTTCGCCGCAAGGGATCGAGATTACGCCCGGCGGGCTGACCCGCGTTGCACTCAAGAAGGGCAGTCTGGTGGTCAATTCGTCGCAAGGCGGCGGAACCAAGGATAGCTGGGTACTGGAAGACTGATGGGCAGGGATTCCTCATGCTAGGCCGCACCGCCAATGGCACCTTCTGGATGGCGCGTTACCTTGAGCGGGCGGAGAACACCGCACGGCTGATCGAGGCCGGACTGCGCATGACCCTGACCCGCGATGCCGATGCCGCCCGGGAAGAGTGGCGGTCGGTGATTTCAACCGTTGGCCAGAGCGGGCAGTTCGAGGCGCTTTACGGGCAGGATTATTCGGGCGAACGGGTCTGGAATTTCCTGCTGCGCGACCGTGCCAACCCGGGTTCGGTCTTCGCCATGATCGATGCGGCGCGCAGCAATGCGCGATCGGTTCGCACCGCACTGACACGCGAGGTCTGGGAGGCGGTCAACGAGAGCTGGATGGTCCTGAAGGATGCGCTGGTCCGGCCGGTGCGCGAAGCAATGCTGGGCGAGGTTCTGGCCATGGTACGGCGCCAGGTTACGCTGGTGCGCGGCGCTTTCGATGGCACCATGCTGCGCAATGAAGCCTATAACTTCAGTCGGCTCGGGACCTTCATCGAACGCGGCGACAACACCGCGCGGATCCTTGACGTGAAATACTATGTGTTGCTGCCTTCGCTCGCCTGGGTGGGGTCCAGCCTTGATAACGTGCAGTGGGAAAGCGTGCTGCGCTCGGTCTCGGGCGACCGGGCCTATCGCTGGCTCAACGCCGGGGCGATCGATCCGCGCGGGATCGCCGAATTTCTGGTGCTGGACCGGCGCTTCCCGCGCTCGCTGCATTTCTGCATCCACAAGCTGCGCTCCAACCTTGCCGGCCTGGCCCACGAATACGGGACCGAAACTTCGGCCCACGAACTGCTGCGCGA
>Ga0116180_1002274_pt1 | contig 15236 bp, 10 predicted proteins | sample AD_UKC073_MetaG_FD_89804 | JGI IMG/M metagenome (GOLD analysis project Ga0116180, IMG submission 89804) | Active sludge microbial communities of municipal wastewater-treating anaerobic digesters from USA - AD_UKC073_MetaG | ecosystem: Engineered > Bioreactor > Anaerobic > Digestate | place: USA...
ATCATCTACTCCGGGATGGATCATGTCGGCGGCTTCAATGGGGCCACGCTCGGTAGAGCGTGGAAACGGGTTAATGAGCGTGCCATGACTGTGGCATGGGTGGCTTCAATGGGGCCACGCTCGGTAGAGCGTGGAAACGTACGGGCTCCTGGCTTGGCTCTCGTGCGCTCACCCCCGCTTCAATGGGGCCACGCTGGTAGAGCGTGGAAACAGCCGTTCTCGCAACGCCCTGGCTAGGCGGGTGTTAGAGCCCGTGTTTCGAGGGGTTGTCGAAAGTTGGCTGTGGATCGCATCCAAAAACATCGGCTCATTCTCCGAAGTCTTTACTTGTCAAAGACCTCGAACGGGCCCCGGGTTTAGCTCACCACCTGGCCGCTCGCGGGCCGAGGCGGATCGGGGCTGGGCACGCAGCCGGCCACCCGGGCAGGAACCGTCGCCGGGGTGCCGCTCATACGACCTGCACCCGGGCCCTCGGATTATAGCTCATCCCCAAACAATCGAGAATATTCTCCAGCGGATTCGTGATCTCGCCCAGATCGAGGATAATCACCTGGTCGTCCCGGCAATTGATCACCTCCAGTAGCTTGCCGCGAAGACTCGCAAGCTCCTGCGGGTTGAGCTCACAGAAGAACACGCTGAATTGCACGTGTTCGCCTTGCCCCATGAGCATCTCGAACACTTGCGTGCGACGTTTGTCGTCGCTGATGTCGTACGCAATCATGTAGTGTCGGCGAGCCATGTCAACGAGTCACCACGCTTTCGTATCTCGGCACATCCCCACGCAACCACCGCGCCAGCAGCCTGGCCTGCACACGGATGACCGCCCGCCACGCACAGCGATACTCGAACACCGGATGCGTCACGAGCTGATCCAGCCGTGCCTCATACGCCCGGATCATCGCCTTGCGTCCGGTGGCGTTCAGCATGCAGCCGTTCGCCGATCGCGTGAAATCCCGCGATCGCACCATGCCCGTGTTCACCGCGGTCACCACCGCCGAATCGACCACCAACGCCCGGAAGGGTTCCATCAGATCCAACGCCAGCGACGGCCGTCCATGTCGCGGCTGATGGTACAACCCCCACCACGGATCAAGCCCCTCGGCCAGCAGGGCCACCGTCGCTTCCTTCGCCAGCAACGCATAGCCGAATGACAGCATGGCGTTGACCGGGTCGCGCGGCGGACGCCGATTGCGCCGAGCAAAATCCCACTCGGCGTCAAAATCCTTCGGCCGCAGCATGCTCGAGAAGTGGCGGAAGTAGATCGCCGCCAGACTGCCCTCGAGCCCGAGCAGCTGGTCCGCCGCCGTCGCCTGCGGGATGCGGGCGATCAGATCGGTCATGTCCTCGAGGGCCCCGGCCGGCGCCTGGCCGTTGCGACGAAGCAGCGTGCGCTGATTCGCGCCTTTGGCCGCCACCAGATCCTTCGCGAATTCCAGGCACCGCTGCCGATCGCCGGCCGTGGCGAACTGGGCGGCCCGGTCGTACGCGTTCCGCAGCGTGATGCCGTGCGTGATCCCGTAAAACCAGTGCCCGGAGGATAGGTGAACGATGGGCACGTCGGCCTGGCACAGAAGTTGTACCGTCTGGGCCGAGATGGATACGTTGCCGCAGATCACCACCTGGCTGACGTCCTTGAGCCGTGCACGGCCAATCTCTTGCGAGCCTTTGCGAACGACCAGTACCTCGCGGGTCTTGCCGATCGTCGCGCCCTGCTCCTGCACATAGAACGGCAGAGCATCATCGCGGACGGGATAGAGCCGGCGAGGCTCGGCGCCCGTGGGGCGTGCAATTACGGCATCTTCGTCCACCGCCTCCGACAGCGTTTTGAGGATCAGCGTCTCATCCGGCAGGCAGATGCCGTTCAGCGAGCAGCCGAAGCACTTCGGGCTGTCCTCCAGCGGTGGCGGCATATCCCGCCGGTTCGACGCCTCGCGAGCTTGGCGGATGAGCTCGCGCGTCCGGATTTCGAGCTCGGGCGTGAACGGCACATCGACGCGGGTCCGCGAGCCGGCGAAATAGAGTACGCCATGATCGCAACGGTAGCCGTGCTCGCGCAGCAGCAGGCCCTGCGCCATCAGTTGAACCCGCTCGGGCTCGTAACAGCGTTCGGGCGTCTGGGGTACGCGGCCGCGTTTGGTCTCGACGGGCACCGCCTCGTCGCCTGCCGTGGAGACCAGGTCCAGCTTGGCCGAGATACCGAGCGTCGGACTGTCGAGCGGTACGGATCGGCTGATCGTCGGCGGCGCGTCGCCGTCGTCCGGCGTTTCATCGTCGCGCGTCTGCGTGCGGTCGCTGTCGCCGCCGCCAAGCGTGTCCCCGTTGCCGTCCGGACCGCCGGCCGCCGACGCCTGCCCGTTGCCGTCGGCCGGAGGCAGGATGTGATCGAGTGCATCGACTCGCCGATGCACGGCCTTCCCCTCGACGGTGTACACATTGTCTGCCCATCGCCCCTCGACGTGCATGAGGTGAAACAGCCGTGGGCAGTACGCGAATTCGTTCAGCATCCGGACCGGCAACAGCGCATCGTCATCCGGCTCCGGTCCGAGCCCATCGAGCACGGGCCCCTCGGCCACGCGACCGTCGCCCGCGGCGGCACCGCCGGAAGCCGAAGCGTCGGCCGGTGGGCCGGCGGGGGATGCGACGGCTACCTCCGCAGCGGTTGTGCGGGGGGTGGTCGCAATCGGAGCGGTGGCAGGGGAGTCGGCCGCGGACGCAGCGACGCCTGGCGACCGAGCCGCGACTGCCGATGGAGCCGCCAGAGCAGGGCAGATTGCGGGTGGCGTAGCCCCATTGTTGTCGGTGTCTGCCAAGTTGCCCGCGGGTGGACTGGCCGCAGCGGGGGAGTCGGTCCCAGCCAAGCCGTCCACACCACCATCCGTGGCCGCGGTATCCGAACGACGGCCTCTCGCCGCCGCCTCCGCCGATTCGCGAAATGTGACGCTCATGAGAGGGCTCCCAAGGGCCCTCCATGGCCAGTGACTGCAGTCCTGTGCCACTCTTTACCTGACCGCTGGCAAGAACAATCCCATCCCAAAATGAGACGAATGGCCGATGCAGATCGGGCCTCGAACAGGGACATCAAAGATCAGTCGGAAGGCGCCGGATGGGCGCAGACCACCGTCATCTCCCGATTTCTGGCGAAACCGTTTGAATTGAATAGGACGCAACTGGCGGTCGGATTTCTTCTCGCTCACCCACTTCGAGGGATCAATTCGAAAAGTGCCATGATCATCGTCCGGTGGTTCGATCGCCGCGATAGGTGGCAGGTCTTTTCGACACTCAGCCAACAGCTGCCACTCCCGGCGTATGGCTTTCTCCAGGAAGTATCGGATTGGTTGACGTCGTTCGCCTCGATGTGGATGAATGGTCGCGATGAACGGGGTAGCTGATACCCATTCCCGACTCGGCCGAAGCGGAAACGGAACGTACTCGTCAGCCGGGCCCATGCCCAGGAGAACCAGACGCAACGGGTGCGACTGGTCCTTGAATGTGAGCTCACGCAGACGATCAGCCGCTCTCAGTTCATCGTGGCCAAAACCGTCTGCAGCGTAAATGGTGAGGTGATCGAGCCGCCCGTCACCGTCTTCGTCGGTGGGTAGATAGTAGGCATGCCCATGGCCACGGAGCGGATCCCCTTTTTTGTCCTTACCAGACAATATCGAAGATCGTCCACGTACGCCGTTGACCGCCGTCAATCGACCATGCCAGCACATCAGTGCTTTGCGGGCCAGCTCTGCAACTGGGAGCGTATCGGTGATCAGCGGAAGAACGTTCGAGTCGAGTAGAAAACGAATAACCTGTATACGGCTGGCGCTGGCGGTGTGCGTTGTCGTGCGTGCCGGCCGGACTTTGAAGCAATCGCTCGGTCGCGAGTACTGGACCCAACGCGAACCAGGTGGGTCGGACCATCGCTCGTTATGTAGTTGAAGGGTTTCCATGCATAGGTTCCAAGCGGGGTCGTAGATGCTCTGACGTTCTTCCAGGATCTGCTTGTTCTTTCCGCGGCCTTCCGTGCGCTGAACTACCTTGACAACGTGGTCATCCTTGAATGCCGAGGCGGGATCTGGGCAAAGCAGCCGGACGACTTCGTCCTCGGGAGAAACGCCCTCGTCGTTGATGGGCCGGCACACACGTCTGGCTTGCCGCGGCCCTTCTGGCAGCAACTTAGCCTCGCACCAGGATTCTGCCCGCCCCAGTGTGTTGAGATTGGTCAGAATACGGGCGAGCGTGTCCCGTTGGGCTTCGCTGAGTGATGCTTTAGGCCAATGCGCAACGAGAGGGGCCGGACGCCATCCGCCATCTCCGTTCGGCCTTCGTCCCACCGCTACGAAGGCATCGAAGACCAGCGTGCGGTCATCAGGGCCCTTCTTGTACCAGGGCATGTAATGACGTGTGTGCCCGGTGGAGGCCGGCGGGAGTTCAAACTCCGGATCTTCCGCAGCGAGAATCTCCAGGATAGGCTTTACTTCCGACTCCTCCAACTCGGGTAGCGTGCGTTTCCACGTCGCCACGATGGCGCGGAGGATTCGCCACGGCGAAGGCGGCCATTCGACGACCCCCTCGTTGACATGTCGGCCCCACGGGGTGGCATGGTAACGGCCGCTGAGGAACTCGAAGGAAATGGCGATCATGCCTCGTTATCCTCTTGTTCGGCGGTATCGGACTCATCAGTGCCGCCAGGGCCGGAGTCTTTGCCGCGTTTCTTGCCTCGTTGTGTGCTGTTGGGCGTCCACTCCAGCAACGTGATCGCCGGGTCTGCAAAAAGTCTTTTTGAATGGTCTTCTTGCCTTTTGTCGGCGTCCCTAATTGCCTTGATCAGGCCCTTGCACTCCTCGAGAAGTACATCCGCTTCCGGAATGTGCAACCCAGAAGGACGAGTAACGTTCAATTCGCCTTTGACCTCGAGGTCGCAGGCGGTACGCAATCGCAGGCCGGTCGACAAGAAAAGGCGGATCTTGAGCAGAGACAACGCGATCAAGAGTTTCTCTGGATCTGACCATTCGGAAGGGACACCATCCCGTGTTGGTGCAGTGTGTCCAAGTCCGTAACCACGCAGCAGCGCAAGATCCAGATTGAAATATGCCTTGATCTGTCGTGCTACGAATTCGGTACGGTGGAACAGGACATTTCCCGCGCCTTCTTTGAGTTCGGGCTGCACAATGTTGTTCTTGACACCACCACTTTCCGCTACCTGAACATCGCTGGCCTCGATGAAGCCAGAGAGAACACGCGTCGCTCGGAGCCGGCCACCAATCTCCTCAAGGAAACAACCGTGAATGAGGCTGTTGGGATCGTACTTAAACAAGCCGGCGTAGAACTTTTTCCAGTCAACTCGTCCGTCCTTTTGATAACCAATTTCCGCGGCGAACTCCTCGCTAAACGGCTTCTCTGCGAGCTGTCGCTTCTCGCTGCTGGACAAGAGGCGCCGCGTATCCTTCATTATGTACTCGGAGTTGATCCGGTGCGCCTCCAATATGGAGTTGGTCAAGTGATTATTGTTCGCATCAGTGATCTTGATGTAGGGCAGGCCACGCAGTCCGGCGATCAAATCTTCTGCCGCTGGGTCCCAGCACGCCAGTTCCATCCGGTTCGCCACCGATTGGGGCGATTCGACCAGGAGCATGTCCGTGTTGTCCGGCAGTTTGTATCGAGCAGGTCCAAGGTCAGCAAAGCCGGTGGGTTGGAAGCGGTTGCCTTGAAGCGGGGCAAGCTCAGCTTCCAACAGCAAACGGGGATGATTCGCCAGAGCCTTGTAGTCGATGTGTTTTTCATTGCTCATCAGGATTCTCCCTTATTTGTGAGGGCGATTGAGGAGTTTTTCCTCGGTATCTTGTTTGCCGATGACCATCTCTACCAGTTGAGCTACCGCGGTATCATCGATGGGAATTAGCAGCGCAGCGGCCAGACGCAGCCGATCGATTCCAGTGTCTCCAATCCGATCAAGTTCCTCCCAGTCGCGGTCACGCATCCGACGGCCCCGAAGCGGTTTCGGCATCGGAGAGAGTCCTGAAGCGCGCAAGCGGCGCGTAGCGAGCGCGCAGGCTTCGCGGAGGCGCTTGCTCTGCAGCAAGTACAGAATGGACGGTTCGGGCCGGATGACAACGCCGCCGGATTCGTCGTCACGTAATAGATGGGCATGAACATTCCCATCAATGGTTCGTTGTATGACAAGCGGACGAGGAAGGAACAAGAGCTTCAGGAGCGCGTATGCACGCGGTAGGGCCACCCCGTCAGCTCCGTGGGAATCACGGCCGTGGGAATCACGGCCCCTGTGTGACCACTGCTGGCTGTCGACCAACATGAGCCCCCAAAGCAGTTCTTCGATCCGATTGTCATCGACATCGCCGTTTATGAATGCGCCAACGGAATCGAGTGGTACAGTGTAGGGAGAGAAAAGGGGAAGATGCTCGCAGCCGGTGCGAGCACCGTCGATCATGCGTCGGATCAGAACGTTGGTCATGTTGACGGTCAAGTCGGCGGCGTTCCACACGACGGACAGACTTGTGTCTGCCCATTTCGTGTGACGCTTCCCCCACGTCACAGGCTCGAGATTGGTCCGAAGTGGGCCGATCTTTGGCTGGATATTGGCAACTGGTAAATGCTGAACGCCCGCCAAGGCGTGAGCAATCGCGAACTCTGCTGATTTATCGTTGACCGCCCCGATCCAGGCCGCCGACAAACGGTCGATGGGATGGGACGGGACCTTGCTTTGTCCGATCTTGCCAGGCGTCAAGGCCATTTCTCTTTCAGCCCGCCCCAGCGCGATGAGGATGCGTTGGAAGAAGCCCCGATGTCCGTACTTGCAGAAGTCCACGACTGCCGATTCGATTGCACGAAGGGCTGACGCAAATCGTGGGTTGGGCCTGCCCGACTTATTTTCTCCTCCGCTGGTTTTCACTGCATAGCGAAAGCGATCGAGCCAGGGATCAATCTCCCTGAGAAGATTAACGTGTTTGCGGGGCACAACACGCAGGCACCCTAGCGATGCTGCGGTGTTGTAATTGTCACCTCCCACCCGGCCCTTCAGGATGGCGTACCGGCAAAACGCATCGATTCCACGATCGACCCCCAAGGAAACGGCTGCTCGGGCCATGTCCGTTCCTGTCCTTGCCGGACGTGGACCGCAGTCTGCTCGACCTTCCCGGAGCAGAGCAAGGATCTCCTCGGACAACGCTGGACGACCCCAGAGAGGAAGCCACAGTTCCGTTCCGCTCGATTCCTTGTCGGAAAGACCGCCTTGGGGTGTGGCCGAAACCGCCAGTTGGAATGGAAATGCGTCGACACTGGGGCCGTCGGCGCCCAGACGCTTAGCTACTGCACCGGCGAAGCTAATCGCACCTTCGAGCGAGAGAATCACGTTCCACGGGTTGGAGAGCGAGTCGCGCTCCATCCCCTGAGTAGCATTGGGCCCGCCAACTGCGCCAGAGTCGAAAAGGGATGACGTGCGGTTTAAGACCAGGCGATTGGTCCCTCGTTTGTAGAGGGCTGCACATAGCAATTCCTGGCTGATCTCGATTGTGCTGTGAGCAGGTTGACGACGCCCGTGCTCGCGTTGATCGTCGAAGTCCGGCAACACGTCCCATAGATTCTGCATGAAGTTGTCAGAGAAATGTGTGTTGCCGTCGTTGCCGCCGCCACTACCGAGAAGGGGAGAGAATTTCTCCACAGTTCCTGCGGCCGCGGCGTCCAGCCACTCGACAAGGAGAGGCTCATCACAGATAGAGCGAAGCTGTTGGATAAATCGCCACTTGTTCTTCTCCATGTGGCTTTTCGTGCCGATTCCACATCGATCTAATGTGACCTTGCAGGCACGTAACGATCGGCGATAGTGCTCGAAGCGATCCGTCTGCGTAGCAAGCAGCGCTTCGATCACCCGGGATGATGTTGGCGTCGCACGGAATGTGGTCGGCCGCGCCTGCCAATTCACGCCAAAAAAGTCATTGCCGCTCCAGGGCACCACGATGGGGGTCGGCTTGTACTCCTCGAGGAAAAACCGCAGGAGTTCGTCTGAGTCGAGGGTGGATTGAAGCCAAAAAACGCCATTCTTCCACCATCCTCGGACGCCAGGGTCTTTTTGCTGGCTGACCAGCCGAAGTATGCCCAAAGCCTTGAGGTAAGCCATTAGCGGCTCGGGTGTGCACCCGGACAATCTGAGGTTGTGTGTTGGCTCATTCATGTTGGGGATCCTCCCCGTTCGTACCAATTCCGGCTGGCGGGCCAGCTACCAGGTCTTGTGTCTCGGCCAGCATGCTCCCACGTGCATCCGCCGCCCGCAGAATGGCCTCCAGGTACGCCAGCCGGAAGGGGCCGATCGTGTCACGAAGGCGAATCATGCGCTCTGCCCACGACGGCTGACCCGCGAAGGGAGGAGCCTGGCAGAGACCTATTTCCATCGGCTCGAGCGAGAGTCTGAGCGGGGGGGCCTTGATTGGCGAGCCGTCGGCTGCATGGCCGAGAACGGTCTCCGGCAACGGGTCGTCGTCCCACACGCCGCGCGCAAAGCGTTTATTGTCGGCAGGCTTTCCATCCGGCTTGCGGGGACGACCCTCGTTTGGCAGCGAGCGTATCGAGAGTCGCACTTTTCCGTGATGGGCGGCGACAAGATAGGCAACGAGGTTCAGTTCATCATCGGCTAACTGTTCCACGCCGAGTTCTTCATGGGGACGTTGTAATACGGCCAGCGCGGACGCGAGCTCGTGCCGGAAGCATCGGCGGAACCCATGGTCAGCCTTACCGTGGAGCGTCCAGAACCCTTTGGGGGCCTTGGCAACGTCCCTGCATCCTGCCCACTCCTTCCATCGTCCATCGCGCTTCGGCCGCGGTTCCTTGTCTGTGAAGAGTTCTCCGTCACTAATCTTGATCTGGAACGCCTCGTGGCTCTTTCCGAGGTCATGCCAGCGTGCACTCAGGCATAACAGATGTGCCTCCCTGGGGGAGACATCAACCTTGGGCAGAATCGACGCAAGCTGTGTACATACATGGTCAGTGTGCTCCGCAATCGACTGGAAGCTTCCGGTGATTGAAAGACCCTCGTCATCATACTCATCGTCATCGCGCGGCTGGGCCTGCAATGATGTCGCTACTGGAGGCACCGCTCCAGCATGACTAATGCCCCAACCGTAGCGCGGGTCGTAGCCCGGCGTTAGCAGCAGGCCGTCCTTTTCCTCGGCGTGAATGAGATAGACCTGGCCGGGATAAATGACCTCAGGCCTCACCCAGTGGCCCCCGAGTTGGTCCCAACGCCAGACACTTCTATCACGTTGTGACGCAAACCGATGCAATTGCTCGACCGGTACGGGGCACAGTTCGCCGCGATCTACCTTTCGCCATTCCTTGTCTTTGGGCGGTGCCTTACTGTTCCATGACCGCCAGAACACGCGTACATCGCTGGTCTCGATCTCGCGAACAAAGCGGTCGATGTCGATGTCATTGCCTGCCAAGTCAGGCGTTGTGTCGAACAAGTCAATGAAGTCCCTGCGGCGGATGACCTCCTTATGTTCGAATTCCAGGTTCACTGCTGGAAGCCGTTGAAGACCGACGTCCCGCTCGTGTTCCGGCCTCTTGCCAAATGCCTGGAGTCGGTTCCGGGCTTCATCGAGGACCTCGGCGGGGTAGGGGGCGGCATGTTTGCTCAAGAGGTCAATCCAGAAAACCTGCGCGGCCTGGTTGGCTTCCCCCCGTCGATTGCAGCGACCAAATCGCTGAACCAGCGACGCCCACGGCGCCAGCTCTGTAAACAGCGTTGTCGCGCTCACATCGACACCAGCTTCAATCACTTGTGTGCTGACGATAATCGTGCCGCCGGGCGGTGGAGCCCCCAGAGCGCTTTCGATGGCAAGCTGCCGTTCTGCCGGGCGAAACCGCGAGTGCAGCAAGACCAATGTGGGCTTTGCCTCGGGAGCGAGCTCCACATCTGCCGGCGTGCACCTGCTTCGTGATCTCCTCCTCCCCGCACTCGTGACTGCATCCAGAGCCTTGAATAGCGTGCACGCTCTCTCGACTGTATTGAGGACGACGATCGTCCGCGTACCCGGCTTGTGAGCGGCAAGAATCTCGGTTGCCAGACGCCCCGGGTCAGCGCTACTTGCTCCGGCTTTCGTGAGCGGTCTCGCCGCCTTCCAGCGATCCAAAATCGCCTGGCGAGAGTTCTCACCTAGTCCGTCGGCTTTCAACTCTTCTTCGACGTCGAACGTAAGCTGTGTCGCGTCCTTCAGAAAGGGCTCGAAATCGACCGTATTCAGCCAGTCTCGTTGCATCGTCGCGGACATCCAGACGCTTCGGCAGCCATGACCGTTGGTTGCGATCGGAGCGTTCTTTGTCGGTAATATCCGGCGGAAGGCTTCCAACTGGGCAGAGGTTGCCAAGCCGGCCCCCATGAGTTGGATCTCGTCGAAAACCCACAAGCAATCGGTGTGGAGAAGTCCAAACTGCATGGGCCAGCGAGCGCGGGCCGCGGCGTACCCGCGATTGAGCGCACGAGACAATAGCATGTCTTGCGTGCCGATGATGATCGCGTCATGTTCCGGGAAGATGTCCCAATCATCCTCATCTTCGCCGCCCATGAGGACATGCACGCTGACGCGTCCAGCCGCGGCACCTCGATCCCATTTGTACGTATTACCCTTGATTCTGCCCCTTCTGCCGGACTCTCGTGATAGACTCCTCTCGACCGAGCCGGCTAGTAAACCCATCGCGTCCAGCCAATCCAGCACACAATCCCGTGTCTGTTCGACAAGCACGCGCATCGGCAGGCAGTAGACAAGTCGTCGTGGTGTGTCCTTTCGCAGTGCCTCGTCGCCTCCGAATCGCCGCCAGAGCCACCCGATGACCACCATGGCGGTCTTGCCCAGGCCGGTCGGTACGCTGACCAGCGATGGCAACTCTCTCGCGAACTTCTCCTGAAAGGCAAAGTTCTTCAGGCCTGTGGCAGCCTGGAAGAAGTCGTTGAAGCTCTTGTGCAACGGTCAACCTCCTACCGGACGAGACATGAATAGGGAATGTGATTATACAGAGAATGGGTTGGTTTCCAATGGCCTGTCTCCCAGATTCGTCAAGAATGGAAGACCGAGTAGTCCATCCGCGTCTCCCATCTTCGCTCGCGTGCGGTGGACCGGTTGGTGGACCGCCCCAGCATCTCCGTCTCGATGGTCTGTGGGCCACTTGCTGACGCCCGTTTTCCTGCCGATGCCGACTGGTACCGGCATCGGCAGGAAAAGAAAGCACGCGTTCTCAACGTCTCCATCCTGCCAAATCGCTGAGGAGGGCGCGACAGCCTACGCAACTCTTCGGCGGATGCGCGGTAGCAGTCCCCGTTTGCGTAGGTACAGAAGCTCCGCAAAACACTCACGAGCCGTCGCAGTTCGGCCGATTCGTCGGGAATACTCCTGTACCAGGAGTTCCATCGCAGGCGAATACGGCAGCTGGTCAACCGGCACTCCAATGAGGACGTACACTCCCGCAAGAGCGCTCTGCTCGGCTGTCAAGGTGTGATCCTTGCTCGGCATAGGGTGATCCTCGCCGTCCAGTGGAGCGCGATCAATGGACGGCTACGGGAAACAGTGATAAGATATGATCGACCGAATGCGGTACTGGTTTATCGACGGCCGCACGCGCCCATTCGCGTCGGTCATAAGGCGCCGGGGGGTAGTGGCCCCCCGGTGCTAATTTTTTACACCGCGGTGAAGTGAAAGTCAACTCTTTTCGCGAAAAAACTGGTTTTCCTCCTTGAACCGCCTTTCCTGAAACTATAAACTGTCCTAGAGTCCCCACGCTCAAAGGAGCGTGGCCTCATTGAAGTTAGTTTCAGGAAAAGCGGTTCGATCGATCATAGCCGTTTCCACGCTCTACCGAGCGTGGCCCCATTGAGACTCAACGGCGGGGTGGCGGGACGGCGTCACTTGGCTGCCAGGAGTCGTCGTTGTGTGCGGACAATCTGCGGCGTGTCGTGGGTCGGTGGCGGAAGAGAAAAAGACACCGGCGTGGGGGAGCCGTTGACTCGCCCGCGCCGGTGCCAAACGTGACGACGCCGTCAATTCTCGGGAGCGGCGATACGGCGGTCGTGGCGGCTTACCGCACGATCATCGCATCGGGCATGACCAGCAGCGCGTTCTCCGTGCTCAGCAGTTCGAGCCGCTGCAGGAGGCTCAACACCGCCCGCATCCGCACCGGGTCGGCCTTGGCCAGCGTGCGGAGCAGTTCGGCGGCGGCTGGCGTGCGAGTCAGCCAGCCGCGGTGCATCACCTGTACGCTGTCGCCTTCCTCATCAAGATCTTCGCCGGACAGGCTCTTGATGAACAGCTCGACGAAGTTCTTGGGCTCGGGCAACTGGACCACCTCGTAGTTGCTGATGTTGGCCTCCGAGGCTGCCGCCTTGATGGCGTCCTGCAGGCCGCCGAGCTGATCGACCAGACCTTTGGCCTGGGCCTGCCGGCCGGTGTAGACACGCCCACCGGCCAACGCTTCCAGATCGCCCTTGAGCTTATCCTTGCGACCCTCAGCAACCCGATCCTTGAACGCCTGGTAGACATCGCGCATGTAAGTGCGAACGATCTCCCGCTGCTCGTCAGTGAACGGCCGGCTCGTGCTGAACAAGTCTGCCCGCTTGCCGCGAGTGGTTTCATGAAAGTTGACGCCTACCCAGTCCCACAGGCCCTGCGTCACCAGCTTGCCGCCCACCACGCCGATGGAGCCGGTAATCGTGCCGGGATCGGCAAAAATCTTGGCCGCACCCGCCGACACGTAGTAGCCACCGCTGGCCGCCACGTTGCCCATGGAGACGATGAACGGCTTGTCGCCCAAGGCTTGCGTGGCGTGCCAGATGATGTCGCTGGCCACTGCCGAGCCGCCCGGCGAGTTGACCCGCAGGACCACCGCCTTGACTTGATCGTCCTTGCGCACGCGGGCGAGCAACCGGCGCAGCGTCGTGCTGCCGACCAGCCCTTCGCCGCCGAACAGGTCGTCCTCGGTCTTGCCGGGCACGATCATGCCATCGACATACACGACCGCGATCTGCGGCCGCGTGCCGGCTTTGGTCTTGGCCATCATCTCGCCGAAGAACTTGAAGATGCCGAACGGACTGGACAAATCCACATCGGGCAGCTCGCGCTGGCCGTAATTGTGAACCAGCTCCAGCGTGCCGTACCGCTCCTTGAGCGTCTTCATCAAATCTTCAGGATACGCCACTTCATCGACCAGCCCGGCGGCCTTGGCTTTCTCGGCGGTGAATGGTCCCTGGTCGATCAGCTCGCGCACCCGCTCGGGTGAGAGCTTGCGATCCTCCGCAATCTGCTGAACCATCTGGTCGAAGAGGTCGTTCACCAGCCAATTGGTCATCTCCAGCGCTTCTTCGGACGGGCCGGTTCGCGTGAAGGGTTCGCCCGCGCCCTTGTACGAGCCGACGTGCTCGATGTCGGCCGTGACGCCGATCTTGTCGAGCAGCCCCTTGAGATAGGCTTGTTCGAGATGCAGGCCGATGAGATTCACGCCGCCGGTGGGCACAATGTAGAGCTTGGACGCCGCCGTCGCCATCAGGTACGTCGGCTGCTCCTCGTCCTCCAGCAGCGCGAACACGTCCTTGTCGGCAGCCTTGAGCCCCAGGAGCGTCTGGCGGATCTCCTGCCGCTGGGCCCAACCGATCTGCGGCTCGTCGAACAGCAGGATCACTGCTTTGACCTTGGGGTCGCGCTTGGCTTTGTTCAGGCGGTTGAGCAGCTCGTAGAAGTTGATCTGGTCGATCTTGAAGAGGGAGAATTGGGCCGGGGCTTCGGGCAGTTCGCCGGACAAGCGAAATACGGCCACCTTGTTGACTACTTCCGTCTCGTTGACCGCCGGAGCCGTCCAGCCGGTGGAAGCGAATACGAATCCAATCCCGATGATGATGATTCCCGCGCGTCTGACGTGTCGCATGCTTGTTCTCCAACGCCCCGGGCGTCGGCAAGCAGGCACGTCCTGGCCAACGCCGCGACTACTGCGTTCCAAAGAGCCGATCACCCGCATCGCCCAGGCCGGGCACGATGTAACCGTTCTCGTTCAAATGTGAGTCCACCGCCGCCGTGTACACCATGACATCCGGATGGGCCTTCACCAGCTTGCGAATGCCTTCGGGGGCGGCCACCAGACAGAGCAGCTTGATCGACTTGGCCCCGGTCTGCTTGATGACGTCGATGGCTGCGGTGCACGAACCGCCCGTCGCCAGCATGGGGTCAATCACGATGACATCGGTCTCCGCGATGCCGGGCGGCAGTTTATTGTAATACACCACCGGCTCGAGAGTAGTTTCATCGCGGTAGATCCCCAGGTATCCAACCCGGGCCTGCGGAACGAGTTGCAGGATGCCGTCGGCCATTCCCAGCCCCGCTCGCAGGATGGGGACCAGCGTGATGCCGCGGCGGAGATCTGCCCCGGTGGCCACCGCCAGCGGCGTCCTGACCTCCACCGGATCAACGGGGTACTCTCGCGTCAGCTCGTAAGCCATGAGCATGGCGATCTCGCCCAACAGGCGGCGGAATATGTCGCTGGTTGAACGAATGTCGCGGGCCAAAGTGAGCTTGCGTTGCACGAGCGGATGGGAAATAACGTGCACCTGCTCCGGAAGCTTCATGACGACTCCTCGAGCGCGGCAAGGCTAGCCGGTTGCGGAGCGGCAACAGGGCGGTGCCGCAGGCGCACCAGCCACAAACCCGCCACCGGCAGACTGAGACTCAACAGCCCCAGCAGGATGCCCCCGCGCCAGGGGGCCAGCGGATCGGTCCCGGCCGTGCGGATGAGCACGAGCCCTTGCAGCATGAGCCCCAGCGCCAGCAGCGCGGATCGCCGATCGACTCGCCACGGCAGCAGCAGCACCCACAGCGTCAGGAGGATGATCAGCTCCCGGCCCAGGGGAAATACCGCCACGCCGTAGGCCGGCGGCCCCAGATCGATCAGCCCCGACCAGCGGACACGGACTTGGCCGTCCTGAGCCTGAAGGATAGGCGGACCGAGCGGGTCCATGGTCTCGCCCTCGGGGGCGCGGACCCACATGTGGCGGGTATCAGCCACCAGTTCCGCCGGTACGCCCTTGTGCCTCAGCAGGGCGGCCGCCAACACCGCCCGGCCGTCGCAGTCTTCGCGGCCGCGGGCGATCACCTCCGAGACGGTGGGGATATAGTCCGCCACGCCCCAGACCTCCCAGTCCCAGCCGTAGGGAATTTCGCGGCGGACGAACGTCTCGACCTCTCGCAAGAGCACGGAAGCGTCTG
>Ga0116180_1002275_pt1 | contig 15233 bp, 24 predicted proteins | sample AD_UKC073_MetaG_FD_89804 | JGI IMG/M metagenome (GOLD analysis project Ga0116180, IMG submission 89804) | Active sludge microbial communities of municipal wastewater-treating anaerobic digesters from USA - AD_UKC073_MetaG | ecosystem: Engineered > Bioreactor > Anaerobic > Digestate | place: USA...
CCTCCGTACGGCACTGGTTCAGCTGCTGGATGTTGACGTTCGGCACCGGGATCGTGGACCCAATGCGGAAGATCGCGAGGATGAACAGGGTGAAGAGGATCTTCTTGCGAAGGTCCGGGGTCCTGAACGCGTTGGCGAAGGCGGACAGCATTCGTGGGCCCTCTCCTCATCTTCCTCATCGACGCCTGACGGCGCCTTCCGTAGCAGCGCAGATCAGCGCTGAAGCAACCGGTGAACTGTACCAAGCGCAGCGCGCCCAGCACGAATGGCCGACCGGCGCCCACGATGTGCCCCCGACGAGGCACCGGGCCGCGGGTCAGTCGACTCGAAGCGACGCCACCGCTGCGCGTACCCCGGATGGGTCTCCAGCGCGGTTCGGATCCCGTGGCTGGGCGGCCAGCGCAGCCTTCGCCGCGTCGGCATCCACGTCGGCCAGCAGCGCTACGAGCGCGGTACGGGTGTCCCCCGCCGCGGCCCTGACCTGCGCAGCCGTCGCGGCGTCGGCGCCCGTCGCGTCACTGAGCATCCGCACGGAGCGGGCGGCCAGCTTCGCGTTCGTCACCCGCATGTCGATCATCAGGTTCTCGTAGGTGCGCCCCAGCCGCACCATCGTCGCGGTCGACATGGCGTTGAGCACCAGCTTGGTCGCCGTACCGGCCTTCATCCGAGTCGAGCCGGTGACCACCTCGGGACCCGTGTCGGGCAGGACGGCGACGTCGGCGTAGGCGGCTGCTGGGGCGGTCGGATTCATCGAGACCAGGACCGTCGCGAGTCCCCGCTGGCGGGCAGCTCGGAGGGCGCCGGTCACGTACGGGGTGCGCCCCGACGCGGCAATCCCGACGACCACATCGTGGTCTCGGGCCTCGGTCGCCACCTGCGCGCCAGCAGCCTCGTCGTCCTCGGCCCCTTCGACGGCCGTCATCATCGCTTCGTCACCGCCAGCCAGGTGCGCCCGGACCAGCTCAGGGCCGGCGTCGTAGGTCGGGAACAGCTCGACAGCATCCAGGACGCCGAGCCGCCCGGAGGTCCCCGCTCCGACGTAGTGCACGACTCCACCCGCAGCGATCGCCGCGATCATCAGGTCGGCTGCCGCGGCGACCTGGGCCGAGACCGCTTGCACGGCCGCGATCACCGTCGCGTCCTGAGCCAGGATCACGTCGACCAGGGCGGCGGTGGTGAGCCGGTCGATCGCCGTCGAGGCAGCGTTGCGCTGCTCCGTCGACCAGGTCAGCGACTCAGGTGCCACAGGGTCGGTCATCAGTGTTCCTCCAAGCTCAGGGCGTCAGTCCCACCGTACGGCCCCTGCTGGTGCTGGGCATGCGAAAGCGGGAGGCCCCATCGCTGGGACCTCCCGCTTTGTTGCGTGTGAAGGCGTCGTACGGGGCGGAGCTCAGAGCTCCTCGGCCGACCCGCCCGCTGCCTCGATCTTGCTCTTGGCCGAGGCCGAGAACGCGTGGGCGCTCACGGTGATGGCCACGTCGATCTCGCCGGTGCCGAGCACCTTGACGAGCTCGCCGTCACGGACGGCACCCTTCTCGACCAGGTCGGCGACGCGGACGTCGCCACCCTTCGGGAAGAGCTCCGCGAGACGGCCGACGTTGACGACCTGGTAGCTGACGCGGAACGGGTTCTTGAACCCCTTCAGCTTCGGCAGCCGCATGTGCAGCGGCATCTGGCCACCCTCGAAGTTCTGCGGGACGTTCTTGCGAGCGCCGGAGCCCTTCGTACCGCGGCCAGCAGTCTTGCCCTTGGAGCCCTCACCGCGACCCACGCGGGTCTTGGCGGTCTTGGCCCCCGGAGCCGGGCGCAGGTGGTGCACCTGAAGCGCCATGTCAGACCTCCTCAACAGTGACCATGTGGGCCACCGACTTGATCATGCCCCGGACCTCCGGGGAGTCATCGCGAACGACGGTCTGGCCGATCTTCTTGAGACCGAGGGTACGAAGGGTGTCCCTGTGGTTGGACTTCGCACCAGCCGCCGACTTGGTCTGGGTCACCTTGAACTGAGCCATGTCAGTGGTCCCCTTCCGCACGGGCCCGAAGGATGGCAGCCGGGGTGACGTCCTCGACGGACTTGCCACGACGACGGGCCACCTGCTCCGGCTCCTCGAGCATCTGCAGCGCGGCCACAGTGGCGTGCACCACGTTGATCGCGTTGGACGAGCCGAGCGACTTGGCCAGCACGTCGTGCACACCAGCGCACTCCAGCACTGCGCGGGCCGAGCCACCGGCGATGACACCGGTACCGGGGGATGCCGGACGGAGCATGACGACACCGGCCGCCTTCTCGCCCTGCACCGGGTGCGGGATGGTGCCCTGGATGCGGGGGACGCGGAAGAAGTGCTTCTTCGCCTCCTCGACACCCTTGGCGATCGCCGCCGGCACCTCCTTGGCCTTGCCGTAGCCGACACCCACGGTGCCATTGCCATCGCCGACCACCACGAGGGCGGTGAAGCTGAAGCGACGGCCACCCTGGACGACCTTGGCGACACGGTTGATGGTGACGACCCGCTCGAGGTACGGGCTCTTCTCACGCTCGGGCTGGTTCTGGCCCCGACGGTCCTCGCGGCCGCGACGCTCTCCGCCGCCGCGACGGTTCAACTCACTCATCGGTTTCCCTTCCTCAGAACCCGAGACCGGCCTCGCGGGCGCCCTCAGCGAGAGCAGCCACGCGACCTGCGTACTTGTTGCCAGCGCGGTCGAACACGACCTGCTCAACACCGGCCTTCTTGGCCCGCTCGGCGACGAGCTTGCCGACCACCTTGGCCTTGGCCGACTTGTCGTCGGCCGCACCACGCAGGTCGGCCTCCATCGTCGACGCCGATGCGAGCGTACGCCCGACGGAGTCGTCGATGACCTGGGCCACGATGTGGCGGGCCGACCGGGTGACGACCAGGCGCGGACGCTCGGTCGTACCGGAGATGCTCTTGCGGCCACGAGTCTGGCGCCGAACCTTCGACGCAGTCTTGTCGGCGAGGTGCTTGCGGTACCCCAGTGAGATGGCCATCACTTACCAGCCTTTCCGGCCTTGCGGCGCACGTGCTCGCCCGAGTAGCGAACGCCCTTGCCCTTGTAGGGCTCCGGCTTGCGGATCTTGCGGATGTTGGCCGCGACCTCGCCCACGAGCTGCTTGTCGATGCCGTTCACCACGAAGCGGGTGTTGGACTCGACGGTGAAGGTGATGCCCTCAGGGGCGTTCACGATCACCGGGTGGCTGAACCCGAGCGCGAACTCGAGCTGGGTCGGGCCCTTCGAGATGACGCGGTAGCCGACGCCGACGATCTCCATGCGCTTCGCGTAGCCATCCGTGACACCGACCACCATGTTGGAGATCAAGGTCCGGGTGAGGCCGTGCAGCGACTTGGCGATGCGCTCGTCGTTGGGACGGGCGACCTCGAGCTGACCGCCCTCGCCCGTGGCGACGGTGATCGGCTGGGGAACGGTGTGGGACAGGGTGCCCTTGGGACCCTTGACCTCGACCTGCTGCCCGTCGAGCGTCACCTGGACGCCAGCCGGCACAGTGATCGGAAGCTTGCCAATGCGAGACATTCTGTAATCCCTCCCGTCACCACACGTAGGCGAGGACTTCGCCACCGACGGACTTGTGGTTGGCATCCTTGTCGGTCAGCAGGCCCTGGCTCGTGGAGATGATTGCGACGCCCATGCCACCGAGAACCTTCGGCAGTTCGTTGGACTTCGCGTACACCCGCAGGCCGGGCTTGCTGATGCGACGGACACCAGCGATCGAACGCTCGCGATTGCGACCGTACTTGAGCGTGACGGTGAGGGTCTTGCCGACCTCACCCTCAGCAGGATCGTTGACCTCGAAGCCGGAGATGTAGCCCTCCTGCTTGAGGATCTCGGCGATGCCCACCTTGATCTTGGAGTGGGGCATGGTCGCCGAATCGTGGTACGCCTGGTTGGCGTTCCGCAGACGCGTCAGCATGTCTGCGATCGGATCGGTCATTGTCATGGCGTGGTTCGCCTCTTTCTCGCCGTGGTATCCCGGGTGGGACCTGCAGCGCTTGAGATGTAGTGGGTGACGGTCACCAGGACGACTTGGTCACACCGGGCAGCTCGCCGGCGTGGGCCATCGTGCGGAGGCAGATACGGCAGAGGCCGAACTTGCGGTAGACCGCCTGGGGGCGGCCACACCGCTGGCAGCGGGTGTAGGCGCGGACCCCGAACTTCGGCTTCCGGGACTGCTTGACCTTGAGGGCTGTCTTGGCCACGAGTTACTCCTGCCTCACTTCTTCTTCTTGAGAAGCGCCTTGTTGGCGCTCTTCGAGGCGCCCTTGATGGGGCGGCCACCCTTGCGCTTCGCCTTGGCGACGACATCGGCATCGGCCTTGAACGGGAAGCCGAGGTGCTTCAGCAGCGCGCGGCCCTCGTCGTCGGTCGTGGCCGAGGTCACGAACGTGATGTCCATGCCGCGGGTGCGGTCGATCTTGTCCTGGTCGATCTCGTGGAACACGACCTGCTCGGTGAGACCGAAGGTGTAGTTGCCCTTGCCATCGAACTGACGCGGCGACATGCCACGGAAGTCACGGATACGGGGCAACGCCAGCGAGATCAACCGGTCAACGAACTCCCACATGCGGTCGCCACGCAGCGTGACGTGGCAGCCGATCGGCATGCCCTCACGCAGCTTGAACTGGGCGATCGACTTGCGAGCCTTGGTGACCTGCGGCTTCTGGCCGGTGATGGCCGTGATGTCGCGCACCGCGGCGTCGATGATCTTCGAGTCGCGAGCCGCCTCGCCAACACCCATGTTCACCACGACCTTGACCAGGCCGGGGATCTGCATGACGTTGTCGTACTTGAACTCCTTGTTCAACGCAGGCGCGATGTCGTCGCGGTAGCGCTGCTTCATGCGCGGGGAGACCTTCGCGGCCTTCTCCTGCGCCGGAGCCTCCGTCTTCTCCTCGGTTGCAGTCGACATCAGATCTCCTCCCCAGTCTTGCGGGCGATACGGACCGAACGGCTCGAGGTGTACTCGGTGCCGTCAGGACGACGCTTGGTGACCTCGACGCGCTTGAAACCCACACGGGTGGTCACCTCCTTGCCATCCACCTTGACCAGGAGCGCGACGTTCGACACGTGCACCGGGGCCTCGGACGAGATGATCCCGCCCTTGATCGGTGCGTTCGTACGCTGGTTGGCCTGGTCCTTCTTGTGACGCTTGGCGATGTTGACGCCGGACACGATGACCTTCTCGGCGGACGGGTCGACGGCGATGACCTCACCGACGGTGCCCTTGTCCTTGCCGGCGATCACCTTGACGCGGTCGCCCTTCTTCACGTGCAGCGACTTCATGTCAGATCACCTCCGGGGCGAGCGAGACGATGCGCATGTACTTGCGCTCGCGCAGCTCCCGGGCCACGGGCCCGAAGATGCGCGTACCGCGCGGCTCCCCGTCGTTCTTGAGGATCACCGCCGCGTTCTCGTCGAACTTGATGTAGGAGCCGTCAGCGCGACGGTGCTCCTTGACGGTGCGGACGATGACTGCCTTGACGACGTCGCCCTTCTTGACGTTGCCACCGGGGATCGCGTCCTTGACGGTCGCGACGATGGTGTCGCCGAGGTGGGCGTAACGACGCTTCGAGCCACCGAGCACACGGATGCACAAGATCTCCTTGGCACCGGTGTTGTCGGCGACCTTCAGTCGCGACTCCTGCTGGATCATTGGTTCTCCTTGGGTCTCACCGGTTCCCCCTCAGGGGCCTGGTGGAACGGATCTGCTTCGTGCCGGCCTGGACCGGAGCTTGGCGCTACTTGGCCTTCTCGACAACCTCGACCAGCCGCCAGCGCTTCGTCGCTGACAGTGGCCGGGTCTCCATGACGCGGACGCGGTCGCCCACGCCAGCCTCGTTGCTCTCGTCGTGCACCTTGAGGCGCTCGGTGCGGGTCATGACCTTGCCGTAGAGGGAGTGCTTGACGCGGTCCTCGACAGCGACGACGACGGTCTTGTCCATCTTGTCGCTGACGACGACACCCTCGCGGACCTTGCGCATGCCGCGCTCATCGGTCTGGCTCATCAGTTCTTCTCTCGATCAGGGTCGGGCACGATCCCGAGCTTGCGCTCCTGGATCACGGTGTAGATGCGGGCGATGTCCTTGCGGACACTCCGCAGCCGGCCATGGGACTCGAGCTGCCCGGTCGATGCGGCGAAACGCAGCGAGAACAGCTCCTCCTTCAGCTCACGGACCTTGGCGTCAAGCTCGGTGCGGCTCAGTCCGCGCAGCTCGGCCGCGTCAACGGTCTTGGCCATCAGATGTCACCTGCTTCCCGCTTGATGAAACGTGCCTTGAACGGCAGCTTGTGGATCGCGAGCCGAAGGGCCTCGCGCGCCACATCCTCCTGGACACCCGAGAGCTCGAAGAGCACCCGCCCGGGCTTGATGTTGGCGATCCACCACTCCGGCGAACCCTTGCCGGAACCCATGCGGGTCTCGGCCGGCTTCTTCGTGAGCGGACGATCGGGGTAGACATTGATCCAGACCTTTCCGCCACGCTTGATGTGACGGGTCATGGCGATACGAGCGGCCTCGATCTGACGGTTGGTCAGGTAGGACGACTCGAGGGCCTGGATGCCGTACTCGCCGAACGCCAGCTTGGTGGCGCCCTTGGCCGCACCGGTCCGCTTGGGATGGTGCTGCTTACGGAACTTCACTCGACGTGGGATCAGCATGCTCAGGCTCCTGCGGTCTCGGTGGCGGCCTCGGCCGGAGCCTCGGCGCCCTCGGTCCGACGCCGGCCGCCACGCTCGGGACGAGCACCCGTACGGGAGTCGTCACGGCCGGGGCGACGGGTCGGACGCTGGCGGTTGGTGGTGGCCTGGCGGGCAGCCTTCTGGGCAGCGCGCTCAGCGCGGGTGCCGGTGACGTCGCCCTTGTAGATCCAGACCTTGACGCCGATGCGGCCGAAGGTGGTCTTGGCCTCGTAGAAGCCGTAGTCGATGTCTGCGCGAAGCGTGTGCAGCGGCACCCGACCCTCGCGGTAGAACTCCGACCGGCTCATCTCGGCGCCGCCGAGACGACCCGAGCACTGGATCCGGATGCCCTGGGCACCGGAACGCATCGCGGTCTGCTGCGCCTTGCGCATCGCGCGGCGGAAGGCCACGCGGGCGCTGAGCTGCTCGGCCACGCCCTGGGCGACGAGTTGCGCATCGATCTCGGGGTTCTTCACCTCGAGGATGTTGAGCTGCACCTGCTTGCCCGTGAGCTTCTCCAGCTGCGCGCGGACGCGCTCGGCCTCGGCGCCGCTACGGCCGATGACGATGCCCGGCCGGGCTGCGTGGAGGTAGATCGTGACGCGGTCGCTACGACGCTCGATCTCGACCGAGCTGATGCCGGCGCGCTCGAGGGTCTTCTTGAGGTAGTTGCGGATCTTCACGTCCTCGCCCACGTACGCGGCGTACTGCTTGTCGGCGTACCAGCGCGTCTTGTGGTCGGTCGTGATGCCGAGACGGAAGCCGTTCGGGTTGATCTTCTGGCCCATGCTCAGGCTCCCTTCTTGGCGGACTTGGCGGCCGCCTTGGCCTTCTTGGCCGGCGCGACGACGTCCGCATGCGGCTCGACGACGACGGTGATGTGGCTGGCGCGCTTGAGGATGCGGGAGGCCGACCCCTTGGCGCGCGGACGGATCCGGCGAAGGGTGACACCCTCATCGACGTAGGCCTTCGAGATGAAGAGGTCCTCGCGACGGAGCTTGTCGACGTTCTCGGCATTGGCAGCCGCGGAGGCGACAACCTTGTAGACCGGCTCGCTGGCCGCCTGCGGGGCGAACTGCAGCACGGTGAGCGCCTCGGTGACGTCCATGCCGCGGACCAGGTCGACCACACGGCGAACCTTCATCGGCGTCATGCGCACATGCTTGGCGATCGCGTAGGAACCCGGCCGGTCGCCCAGCAGGTTCTCGCGGCGCTTGTTTGTCTCGCTCATGTCTCTCCCCTACCTCAGCGCCGGCGCGACTTCTTGTCGTCCTTCACGTGACCCCGGAAGGTACGTGTCGGAGCGAACTCGCCGAGCTTGTGGCCGATCATGGCCTCGGTGACGAACACCGGGATGTGCTTGCGGCCATCGTGGACGGCGATCGTGTGCCCGAGCATGTCGGGGATGATCATCGACCGGCGCGACCAGGTCTTGATGACTTGCTTGGTGCCCTTCTCGTTCTGCACTTCCACCTTCTTGAACAGGTGGTCGTCGACGAACGGGCCCTTCTTCAGGCTGCGTGGCATTGTTCCTCAGTCTCCCGATCAGCGCTTCTTGCCGGCCTTGCGGCGACGAATGATGAGCCGGCTCGACGCCTTGTTCTTGTCGCGGGTACGGCCCTCAGGCTTGCCCCACGGGGACACGGGGTGACGACCACCAGACGTGCGGCCCTCGCCACCACCATGCGGGTGGTCGATCGGGTTCATCACGACGCCGCGGACGGTCGGGCGGACGCCCTTCCAGCGCATGCGGCCAGCCTTGCCCCAGTTGATGTTGGACTGCTCGGCGTTGCCGACCTCGCCCACGGTCGCGCGGCAGCGGACGTCCACCATGCGCATTTCGCCCGAGGGCATGCGCAGGGTCGCCATCTTGCCCTCACGAGCGACGAGCTGGATCGAGGCGCCGGCCGAGCGGCCGAGCTTGGCACCACCACCGGGACGAAGCTCCACAGCGTGGATCGTCGTACCAACGGGGATGTTGCGAAGCGGCAGGTTGTTGCCCGGCTGGATGTCGGCGCCTTCGCCGGCCTCCACCGCCGCGCCCTGGACCAGGTCCTTGGGAGCGATGATGTAGCGCTTCTCGCCGTCTGCGTAGTGCAGCAGGGCGATGCGAGCGGTGCGGTTGGGGTCGTACTCGATGTGAGCGACCTTGGCCGGCACGCCGTCCTTGTCGTAGCGCTTGAAGTCGACGATGCGGTAGGCCTGCTTGTGGCCACCACCGATGTGACGCGTGGTGATGCGGCCCTGATTGTTACGGCCGCCCGTCTTCGACTTCGGCGCGAGGAGGGACTTCTCGGGGGTCGAACGGGTGACCTCGACGAAGTCGGCCACGCTCGAGCCACGGCGACCCGGGGTCGTCGGCTTGAACTTACGGATACCCATGGTGCGTTCCTTCCCCTCAGCCGGCCTGGCCGAACAGGTCGATGCGCTGGCCCTCGGCGACGGTCACGACGGCACGCTTGGTGTCGGGACGCTTGCCGATGCCGAAACGCGTACGACGCTTCTTGCCCTGGCGGTTGATCGTGTTGACGCCGATCACCTTGACGTCGAAGACCTTCTCGACGGCGATCTTGATCTCAGTCTTGTTGGCGTGCGGCGCGACGAGGAACGTGTACTTGTTCTCGTCGAGCAGCGAGTAGCTCTTCTCGCTCACGACCGGGGCGAGCAAGATGTCGCGGTGGTCGCGGATCTTGACCGGGTTGCTCACTTCGCGTCCTCCTCGTCGGCGTCAGCCTTCTTGGCCTTCTTCGCCTTGGGCTTCTCGTCGGCCTCGACCTCGGCGTCAGCGTCCGCCTTCTCAGCCTTGGCGGCCTTCTCCTCGGCGACCTCAGCCTCAGCCTCGAGCGAGGAGGCCACGGCCTTCAGCGCCTTCCCGGACTGGGGGCCCTCGACGAAGGTGTCAAGCGCGGCCTTGGTGAACACGATGCTCTCGTTGACCAGCACGTCGTACACGTTGAGCTGGTCGACGGCGAGGGCGTGCACGTTGCCGAGGTTGCGCAGCGACATCCAGGCGACGTCCTCATCGCGGCTCAGCACCACGATGATCGAGCGGGTCTCGCCACAGGCGGCCAGCGTCTGGAGCGCAGCCTTGGTGGAGGGCACCTCGCCGGTGACGATGGAGTCGACCACGAAGAGGCGGCCGTCGCGAACCCGGTCCGACAGCACCCCGCGCAGAGCCGCGGCAACCATCTTCTTGGGGGTGCGCTGGGCGTACGAGCGCGGCTGTGGGCCGTGCACGGTGCCACCACCGGTCCACTGCGGGGCGCGACGCGAACCCTGACGGGCGCGGCCGGTGCCCTTCTGACGCCACGGCTTCGCGCCACCACCGCGGACCTCGCCGCGGGTCTTGGTGGCGTGCGTGCCCTGGCGAGCAGCGGCCTGCTGGGCCACCACGACCTGGTGGATCAGCGGGATGTTGGTCTGGACACCGAAGATGTGGCTGGGCAGGTCGGCCTTGGCCGACTTCTTGCCGTCAGCGGCGAGCACGTCGATGGTCAGCTTGTCGTTCATGCCACGTCACCCTTCTTCGCGGCCGTACGGATCACGACGAGCGAGCCCTTGTTGCCAGGGACGGCGCCCTTGACGAGGATCAGGCCGCGCTCGGCGTCAACCGCATGCACGGTCAGGTTCTGGATGGTCTTCTTCGCCACGCCCATGCGGCCGGCCATCTTCATCCCCTTGAAGATCTTCGAGGGGGTCGACGACTGGCCGATCGAGCCGGGCGAGCGGTGCTTGCGGTGCACACCGTGGGAGGCGCCCAGGCCCTTGAAGCCGTGACGCTTCATGACACCGGCGGTGCCCTTGCCCTTGGTGATGCCGGTCACGTCGACGATGTCGGCGGCAGCGAACACGTCGCTGTTGACCTCCTGGCCGAGCGTGTACTCCGAGGCATCGGCCGTACGCAGCTCAAGCAGGTGCTTGCGCGGCGTCACGCCGGCCTTCTCGAAGTGACCCGCGGTCGGCTTCGTCACGCTCTTGAGCTTCACGGCACCGAAGCCGAGCTGGACGGCCGAGTAGCCGTCGACCTCAGGCGTACGGACCTGCGTCACCACGCAGGGACCCGCCTGGATCACAGTCACAGGGACGAGCTTGTTGTTCTCGTCCCACAGCTGGGTCATGCCGAGCTTGGTGCCCAGCAGGCCCTTCACCTTGCGTTCGTTCGTCATCGCTGCAGACCTCACGGAAGCTTGATCTCGATGTCGACGCCAGCAGGCAGGTCGAGCCGCATCAGCGAGTCAACCGTCTTGGGCGTCGGGTCGAGAATGTCGATGAGCCGCTTGTGAGTACGCATCTCGAAGTGCTCGCGGCTGTCCTTGTACTTGTGCGGCGAACGGATCACACAGAACACGTTCTTCTCGGTCGGCAGAGGCACCGGGCCCGCGACCTTCGCACCAGTACGGGTCACGGTGTCGACGATCTTGCGCGCCGACGAGTCGATGACCTCATGGTCGTAGGCACGGAGCCTGATGCGGATCTTCTGTCCCGCCACTGTCGTTCCCTCTCGTCTGCTCGTCCGGCCGGGCCGGCTTCGCCAACGGATACCCACTGCGGGTTTCCGCTCGTTGCCCCGACCCACGCGGTCGGGCGTGTCGCGTGTCCAGGCCGCACCACACCTCAGAAGTTCTCTGCTGTGGATGTCGGCGGGGACCGACCCAACGGATCTCGCGTTTCGGCTGAGGCGCGCTTCTGCACACATCAACCCCGGCGACCCGTCGAGGCAACCTGGAGATTCTTTCACGCACTCCCGTACGGATCAAATCGGGTGTGTCGCGATGTCAAGGAGGTGGCTTCCCGGGCGTGTTGAGGGTCGGCCAGTCGAACCACGGATCTCTTGGACGCGGCCCGGAACCGCGTCCGGTACGGCTGACGTGGTGAGTGGAGCAGGCAGCCACGCAACCGCCACCCGGGCTCGAACGTGCACAGCCCCTCGACCGCGCCCGCTTCGCGTGGCTGTCGGCGCAGGGAACCACGTCAGAGCGGCCGGGGGTCTCGGGGCGAAGCCCTCCGGGCAGACACCGCGTCCGGTGTCACCCCTCCAGCGCGCGCTGCTCCTTCGCCATGTATTTCTCCAGCCGGCGCCGGTCCCGTGGTTTCTGGTGTCGGATGGTGATGTAGCCAGAGCCGAGACTGCCGGTCACGATGACGTGGGGCTTGCCTGGCTCGGCGACGGCGTCGACCTCGTTGCTCACCCACCCCCAGGTGCGGCGGAGGTCGTCGGTGTTCACTCCCCAACCGTCGGGGATGATCAGCTTCGTCCACCCAGCGCTCTCGATGATCTTGATGGTGATGGCGGTCGCGTCCGGGATGGCAGCCATGAAGTCGAGGGTGACCGACCCGTACCCCGGATCGACCAGAAGGAAAGGTGGGATCTGCCAGACGCCCTGCTTGGTGATCCCCTTCCATCGGGAGCGGAAGGCGATGGGTGACTGGGCGCTCGAGCCGGGATCGGCAGTGAGCGGAGCGGTCGCCGCGACGGGGTATGGCTCGATGGCCACGGGCAGAGCCCCCGAACCGAGCCCTGAAACCAGGACGTCCAGCTCATCGGCAGAAGCAGCCTGCTCGGCCCGCTTCAGGCGGCTCATGGCGATGTCATGGGCCAGGGTGCCGTCGCCGACCGCCGCATGCAACCGTCGCAGCACATCCGCCCGCTGAGCCTCAAGATCCATGCCTTGACCGTATCGGCTCGACGGTCGACGACCCGCCCAGGCTGTCCGCGATCAAGGAACGACGTTGGTCAGTTCCGAGGCGAGTCCCAGGAGTCGGGCCAGCGTGGACGACCGGCCGAGTAGTTCCATCGACTCGAACAGTGGTGGTGAAACCTTCTGGCCCGCGATCGCTACCCGCAGCGGGGTGAACGCGATCTTCGGCTTGAGGCTGAGGCCTTCGATCAGCGATGCCCGGAGCGACGACTCGATCAAGGCGGCGTCCCACGTCTCCAGCCTTCCCAGCGCGTCGATCGCCGAGGCCAGAACGGCCGGGCTGTCCGGGCCAAGCTGCGCGCGCGCGTCATCGGCGATGACCAGGTCGGCATCGGCGACGAGCAGCGACCCCAGCCACGGGAGGGCGTCGCCCAGGGTGACCAGCCGCTCCCGTACAAGCGGAACGGCCCGACGCACCAGGTCAGCGTGCCCGTCGGACAGCTCAGGGCGCTGGAACTCGCGGATGTGGGCAACCAGCCGCTCCCCCAGGTCAGCCTCGTCGAGGGACCGGATGTAATGGCCGTTGAGCCAGTTCAGCTTGTCGACATCGAACACCGGACCGACCGTCTGTACGCGGGCGAAGTCGAAGTTCGCGGAGAAGTCGTCGAAGCTCTGCACCTCGTTCTCGCCGTCTGCGACGGGGTAGCCGAGGAGCTGGAGGAAGTTGCGCAGCGCCTCAGGCAGGTACCCCTGCTCACGAAACCAGAGCAGTCGGGCAGCGGGGTTCTTGCGCTTGCTGATCTTCGACTTGTCGGTGTTGCGCAGCAGCGGCATATGCGCGAACGCGGGTTCGGCCCAACCCAGCCAGCGGTAGAGCAGCAGGTGCTTGGGAGTCGACGAGATCCACTCCTCGCCCCGTACGACGTGGGTGATCGCCATGAGGTGGTCGTCCACCACCACGGCGAGGTGGTAGGTCGGGAAGCCGTCGGCCTTGAGGATGACCTGATCGTCCGGCCGAGGGGCGCTGACCGTACCTCTCACGAGGTCGTCGAACTCGAGCGGGACGTCGTCGGGAACCAGCATCCGCACGACAGGGGTCGGCGAAAAGCCGGGTAGTTCAGCGCGTTCCTGCTCGGTCTTGCCCAGGCAGAGCCGGTCATAGCCGGTGACGGCCACCTTGTCGGCCTGCTGCTGCGCGCGAAGCTCAGCGAGCCGCTCGGTCGAGCACCAGCAGTAGTAGGCGTGGCCATCAGCGATCAGCTGCTCCACATACGGCCGGTAGGTGTCGAGCCGCTCGGACTGCCGGTACGGGGAGTACGGGCCGCCCACATCGGGGCCCTCGTCCCAGTTCAGGCCGAGCCAGCGAAGCGAGTCGTAGATCTGCCGCTCCGAGTCGGCGACGAAGCGGGCCCGGTCGGTGTCCTCGATCCGCAGCACGAACTGACCGCCGTGGCGGCGCGCGTAGGCAAGGTTGAACAGGGACATGTACGCGGTGCCGACATGCGGGTCGCCCGTCGGCGAGGGGGCGACGCGAAGCCGGGGAGAGTGGCGAGTGGTGTCAGTCATGGCGTCCCGAGCCTACCGGCCAGCTTGTGTACCGTCGCGATACGTACAGCCCCGGGCAACTCGTATCTGAGCCTGCCCGCGGCTGTACGGATCGCAAACCACCATCAGACCGCTCGCTCCGCTTCGTGAGGGAAAGAGAGTCGGCCCTAGCCAATGGCAGGCGGCAACCCAGGCCATCCCGGTATTGATCCCCGTTCTCGAAGACATGCCTGGCGAGTCGGCACCCCGTCCGACTGACCTTCTGCTCTGCCGCCAAACACGGTCGAGGTGCTCGTGAGCGGGTCGATAGGGTGAACCTATGACTGAGACTGCTCCGGCTGCCAACGACTTCATTCGCGACGCGGTGAGGCGTGACAATGAGGATCAGACGTACCGCGGGCGCGTCCAGACGCGGTTCCCACCTGAGCCGAACGGCTACCTGCACATCGGTCACGCCAAGGCGATCGTCACCGACTTCGGGATAGCGCAGGACTTCGACGGCCTCTGCAACCTGCGTTTCGACGACACCAACCCCGACACTGAGGACACGGAGTACGTCGACGCGATCATCGACGACATCGCTTGGCTGGGCTACGAGCCGAACGCCGTCTTCTACGCGTCGGACTACTTCGGCCAGCTGTACGACTGGGCTGAGCTGATGATCACCCAAGGGCTCGCCTATGTCGATGACCAGGACGGGGAGACCATCTCTGCCCAGCGTGGGGGGTACGGGAAGCCGGGGGTCGAGTCTCCGTACCGCAACCGGCCGGCGGCCGAGAGCCTCGACCTGCTCCGGCGGATGAAGGCGGGCGAGTTCGCCGACGGTTCCCGTGTGCTCCGGGCGAAGGTCGACATGCAGCACGAGAACATGCAGCTGCGCGACCCCGTGATGTACCGGATCAGGCACACCCACCACCACCGGACCGGGGATGCCTGGTGCATCTATCCCACGTACGACTGGGCGCACGGGCAGTCGGATGCGATCGAGGGGGTCACCCACTCCATCTGCACGCTGGAGTTCGACTCGCATCGCCCCTTGTACGACTGGTACCTCGAGCAGTTGCCGCTGCCGTACGACAAGCCTCGGCAGATCGAGTTCGCCCGCTTGGAGTTCACCTACACCGTGACCTCGAAGCGGAAGTTGCGCGCGCTGGTCACCGACGGCACCGTCGACGGCTGGGACGACCCGCGGATGCCGACGCTGTCGGGCGTCCGGCGGCGTGGCTACCCAGCGGCTGCGATCCGCGACTTCTGCCGTGAGATTGGCACCACGAGGACCAACTCGCGGCAGTCGATCGAGGCGCTGGAGGCTTACGTACGGCGCTCGCTCAACGCCAC
>Ga0116180_1002276_pt1 | contig 15226 bp, 10 predicted proteins | sample AD_UKC073_MetaG_FD_89804 | JGI IMG/M metagenome (GOLD analysis project Ga0116180, IMG submission 89804) | Active sludge microbial communities of municipal wastewater-treating anaerobic digesters from USA - AD_UKC073_MetaG | ecosystem: Engineered > Bioreactor > Anaerobic > Digestate | place: USA...
ACTGGACTGGCTGTTCACCGGCAGCGGGGACCGCTGGACGGAGAACTCCGACCACCTCTCGGCCACCGACCGCGCCCAGGCCCGCGGCATCCTGGAGAACCTGCTGGGCGGCACCCGATTGAGTGTGGAGAACCTGCTCAAACAGGCCTACGGCATCGAACCGCCCGACCCCAAGCGGATCGCCGCCGAGTCGACCCGGTTCGACGTGCTGACCTCGCTGAGCCGCGACTTCCAGCCCCAACTGCCCCCGGCGGCGGGCCTGGACGACGCCTTCGTCGCCATCGTCGAATCCGCCTACACCGCAACCTATCCCAAACATCCCGAGTTCGACCCGGGCGGCGAGGAGGTCACCGCCCGCAACTTCGAGACCGTCCGCGAGTACGTCGAGAAGGCCGCCACCCACCGCGACGGCCGGGTGCCCACCAACCCCGGCAACGACCGCAAGGTGGTGCGCCGGGTGGCCGGGCCGCTACAGGTCGGGCGGGCCACCGAGGACCACTTCCTGTTCGGCGAGGACACCTTCGCCTACTGGGCCGGGGAACTCGACCGCGCCGCCCGGGCCGCCGACCCGGTGACCGTCGGCGCCCTGCAGGCCCACATCGACGGACTGACCCCGGCGTGGGGTCTGCGCCCGGAGGCCCGCGACCTGGTGATCAGCGCGTGGGCGCTGCTGCGCAAACGGGCCTGGTTCGAGGCCGGTGCGGCGATCACCCCGCCCGCGCTGGGCCGGATGCGGCCCAACATCGAACTGCGCGCCGAGGAACTGCCCGACCCGGCGGTGTGGGACGACGCCCGCGCCAACGCCGCGAAACTCTTCGGCTACACCATCGCCCGCACCTACCTCACCGGTGCCAACGTCGCCGAGTTCGCCGGCCAGGTCCGGACGCGCGCCACCGAGACCGTCAACGACCTCGCGCAGTTGATCGACGAACTGGACCGCGCCCACGGACGCCTGGGCGCCGACCCCGGCCCCGACGACCGACTGGCCGTCGCCCGCGCCCTGCACAGCGCCGCCGGGCGCCTGCAGAACACCGCCGGCAACGTCGCCCTCATCACCGCCATGGCCGGACTGTCGCTGCCGGTCGCGCTGGAGACCGCCGCCCAGATCCGCGCCGACGCCACCCGCGACAGCCGTGCGCTGCGAAACTTCAAGTGGCAGTTGACCGAAGCGCTGGCACCGGCCACCGAACAGCCCGGCGACGGCGGCGACAAGGCCCGCGCACTGGCCAGACGGCTGCAGGAGTCGGTGGCGATCCCCGGCCGCGCCCTGAGCGACGAGTTGTCCGCCGCGGAGAACGCCCTGGTGGCCTGGGTCGTCGAGAACAAGCCGGCCGAGCCCCCGACACCGCCGCGCCCGTCCGGCAAGAAGGTGCTGACCAGCGCCGAGGACATCGCCTCGTTGACCGCCGCCCTCAAGGATGCGATCACCGACGAGCACAAGACCGTCCACGTGCACTGGTGGGTGCAGTGAGCGTGCTGGTGGCCACCGAGCCGATCATCCGGGCCCGGTTGCGCAAGGCCCACGACAAGCAGTACCGCGCCGGGGTGCTGGGGTTGCGCGCCAAACCGGTGTGGGACGGCGGGTCCTTCGACTACGACGGCACCCCCGTCACCGTCGTGGCCTGCCCATCGGTGCTGGCCATCTGGGAGGCACTCGAATCCCGCGCCGATGACCAGTGGACGGTGGTGCTGACCAGCGTCGCCGACGACGACCTCGGTGACACCGTGCTGGCGCATCTGCTCGACGGACGGCTCATCACCCCCGACCCGTGGGAGGCGCTGCGCACCAACTTCCGCGCCGCCACCATCGAACCGGCGCTGTACCGATCGGCCAACGACCGGGCCGTCGCCAACGGTCTGCTGGCCGTGCTGTCGGCGTTCCCGCCCGCCCCCGGCGGGGTGCTCACCCGCGACCACGCCATGTCGGCGGTGGCCCGCGACGTGCTCGGAATCGTCAAGAACCCCGATGTGGAGATCGACGCCCTGGCGGTGCTGGAGTGGAGTTGCTCGCGGGGCGCCGCCGACGGCCTGACCGACCTGCGCGCGCTGGCCGGTAGCGAGTTCGTCGAGGCGTTCGGCTCCTGGCTGGCCGGGCGCACCGGCCGGATCGCCGGGCCGGTGGCCGCTCTGCTCAGCGGCGGCCGGATCACCGACCTGGCACCACTGGGCCTGGTCGCGGGGTTGTTCGAGGACGCTCCGGACTCCCGCGAGTTCGGCATGTTCCTGGCGCACTTCGGCCTGACCACCCTGACCGCGAACGACGTCACCGCCTGGCACGCCGAGGTCAGCGCCCTGGTCAACGTCCTCGACGCCCCCCGCGCCGTGCTGGACAGCGCCGCCGCGATCGTCGACCGCCTCGGCATCGGCGCGGCCGCCGCCTCGTCTCGGATGCTGCGGCACGGCCTGGAGGCCCGCCTGGCCGCCCTCGCCGGATCGGTCGGCGACGCACTGGCCACCCGGCCCGACGAACTGTCCGGGCCGCTGATCGCCGCCGCCGACCTGCAGCGCACCGAACGGCTGTGGGACGACACCCAATCCCACTTCCTGGCCCCCGACTCGCCGACCTGCCGCGCCTTCGCCGGCGCGATGCGTCTGCTGCGCTGGCTGGCCCAGCCGCTGCCTCCGATCAGCGGCCTGGACGCGGCGATGCAGGACTACCTGCACAACACCTCCTGGGTGGACACCGCGTTGGTGGCCGCCCGCCGCGGCGCCGAACACCCCGTCCCGGCCGAGGCGCTGCGCACCATCATCGACACCACCGTCGCCCGCCGCGCCGGGATCGACCGGGTGTTCGCCGCCGCCCTGGCCGACTCCCCCACCCCCGCGGTCCCGACCATCGAAACCGTGCTGCCCCACCGGGTGCTGCCGTTGGCGCGGCAGACCCCGGCACTGCTGATCGTCTGTGACGGGCTGTCGGTGGCCGCCGCCAACGACCTCGTCGCCGCGGCGCAACGAGAAGGCTGGACCGAGGTGTCGGCCGCCGCGGACTCCCGCCGCGGCGCGGCCCTGGCGGTGCTGCCGACACTGACCCAGCGCAGTCGCTGTTCGCTGCTGTGCGGGGAGCTGCGGGAGGGCGGCGAGACCGTGGAGCGGGCCGGGTTCGTCGCGGCGATGCGGGAGGCGGGCCTGCAACCCACCGGCGGGGCGCCCGACCCGATCTTCCACAAGAAGGCCCTCGACGCGGTGCCCGCCGGGCTGTCGCTGGCCACCGACGTCACCAACGCCATCGCCGACACCGCGAACCAGAAACTGGTCGCGGTGGTGCTCAACTACGTCGACGACACCCTGCACCACACCGACCCGGGCGGAACCGACTGGAACCTGAACACCATCACCCACCTGCGGGCGCTGCTGTACGCGGCCCGCAACGCCGCCCGCGTCGTCGTCATCACCTCCGACCACGGCCACCTCATCGAGTACGGCACCAGCGCCAAGGTCGAGCGCGCCAACACCTACGGTCAACGCGCGCACGGCGACATCGACCACGTCGACCCCGACCGGGAAATCGTCGTCGAGGGCCCACGGGTACTCACCGACACCCACCGGGTGGTGCTCGCCGTCGACGAGACCCTGCGCTACGGCGCCCGCAACGCCGGCTACCACGGCGGCGGATCACCCGCCGAGGCGATCGTCCCGGTGGTGCTGCTGGTCGCCGGCCGCACACCGGAACACCTGACCCCGGTGATCGGGGGTGAGCCGCCGTGGTGGGAGCCCGGGATCATCGGCCCCGAAATCCCCGTCATCCGGACGACCAAGCGCGCGCAGCAGCAGACCAGCCTGTTCGACGACGAACCCGACCCCGGACGGTCCGGGCTGCCCGAACGGGTCGTCGCCTCAAGGGTTTTCGCCGACCAGTACAAGCTGGCCGGCCGGGTCGTGCTGCGCGACGAGCAGATCACCGGCCTGCTGCACGCACTGCTGGGCGCCGGCGCCAACGAGATCACCGTCGCCCAGGCCGCGGGCGCGATGCAGGTGGCCACCGCCAGCGTCAACGGGGCGCTGATGCAGACCAAACTGCTCCTCGACGTGGAGGGCTACGAGGTGCTGCGGGTCGACCGCGGTGTGGTGCGCCTCGATGTGGCGGTGCTGACCGAGCAGTTCGGGGTGAGCCCGTGAGCGCGCCGGTCTCGGCGCGGCGGCGCCGGGAGATCCTCGACGCACTGCGCCGCGGCACGGTGCCGTCCAACGGCCTGGACCAACTCGCGGTCGGCCTGGGCCGCTTCGAAGCCGAACTGGACGCCGAACTGGACGTGGTCGCCGGCGGCGGGGCGATGTTCAAAGCCGTTCGCGGCGAATACGGTTCGGGCAAAACCTTCTTCGCGCGCTGGCTAGCCGACCGGGCGATGAAGAAGGGGTTCGCCGTCGCCGAGGTGCAGATCAACGAGATCGACACCCCGTTGCACAAGCTGGAAACCGTCTACCGGCGCAGCATCGAGTCGCTGCGCACCTCCTCGATCCAGCCCAGCGCGCTGCGGCCGATCCTGGACTCGTGGCTGTTCACCATCGAGGACGACGCCGGCCAGCAGGGTGTCGAGGTGGACGTGCTGCTGGAACGCCGGTTGGCCGACGTCGCCGCCCGGGCCCCGGTGTTCCCGATGGCGATCCGCGCCTACCGCCGCTTCGTCGCCGAGGCCGACCACGACGGAGCCGACGCGCTGGTGGCCTGGCTGGGTGGGCAACCCCACGTCGCGGCCGCCGTGAAACGTAAGGCGGGCATCAAAGGCGACCTCGACCACTTCCTAGCGCTCGGATTCCTGCGCGGGCTGCTGGCGATCCTCGCCGACGCCGGCAATGCCGGACTGCTGCTGGTGCTCGACGAGGTGGAGACCCTGCAACGGGTCCGCAGCGACGCTCGGGCCAAGGCGCTCAACGCGCTGCGGCAGTTGATCGACGAGGTCCACGACGGCCACTTCCCCGGGCTGTATCTGCTCATCACCGGCACCCCGGCCTTCTTCGAAGGCCGCCAAGGCATTCCGCTGCTGCCGCCGCTGGCCGACCGGCTGCACACCGAATTCGCCAAAGACCCGAAGTTCGACAACCCGCGCGCCCCGCAGTTGCGGTTGAGCGGGTTCGACCAGGCCCGACTGGTGGAACTCGGGGCGCGGGTACGTGATCTGTACGTGTCGGGGTTGACCGACAGCGGGCGGGTGGCGTCGGTAGCCGACGATGAGTTCCTGGCCCGCTTCGCCGCCGCGGTGGCCGGTGAACTGGGCGGGCGGGTCGGGATCGCGCCGCGGCTGTTCCTGCGCAAACTGGTCGACGTCCTGGACAAGATCGAGCAGTTCGCCGACTTCGACCCCTACACCGACTACGAGGTGCGGATCGCGCCGACCGAGCTGTCCGACTCCGAACGGGCCGCGCTGACCGCCGACGACGTACCGCTCGACCTGTAGATGGAACCGTTCGATCAGCTGCACCCCGGTGTGCAATACCACCTGGCGAACACGTTGCGATGGAACGGACTTCGGCCCACCCAGGCCGAGGCCGTCGGCCCCATCCTGGCCGGGCGCGACACCCTGGTGCTGGCGCCCACCGCCGGCGGCAAGACCGAGGCTGCGGTGTTCCCGCTGCTGTCGCGGATGGCGAGCGAGGACTGGCAGGGCGTCTCGGTGCTCTACGTTTGCCCGCTGCGGGCGCTGCTGAACAACCTGCAGCCCCGCATCGACGGCTACGCCCGGTGGCTGGGACGCACGGCCGCAGTCTGGCACGGCGACGTCGGCCAGGGTCAGCGGCGACGGATTCTGGCCGAGCGGCCCGACATCCTGCTCACCACCCCCGAATCGCTGGAAGCGATGCTGGTGTCCACCAAGGTCGATCCCCGGGTGGTGTTCTCCGGGCTGCGGGCGGTGGTGGTGGACGAGATCCACGCCTTCGCCGGTGACGACCGCGGCTGGCATCTGCTCGCGGTGCTGGAACGGTTGTCCCGGGTGGCGGGCCGCGAACTGCAGCGCATCGGGCTCTCGGCGACCGTCGGGAACCCGGAGTTCCTGGTGTCCTGGCTGCAGGGCTCGTTCGCGGCGCGGGAGACCACCGTCGTCTCTCCGGCGGCGTCGGCCCCCGCCGCACCGGACATCACCGTCGACTTCGTCGGGTCGGTGGCCAACGCCGCCACGGTGATCGCGTCGTTGCACCGCGGCGAGAAGCGGCTGGTGTTCGTCGAAAGCCGCCGCCAGGCGGAGGAACTCGGCGCAGCGCTGCGTGAGCGTGGGGTCGAAACCTACCTGTCGCACTCCTCGCTGTCGGCGACCGAACGGCACCGTTCGGAGGCGGCGTTCGCCGAGGCCCGCGACACCGTCATCGTGGCGACCTCGACCCTGGAACTCGGCATCGACGTCGGCGACCTCGACCGCGTCATCCAAATCGGCTCGACCCGTACCGTCGCGTCCTTCCTGCAGCGCCTCGGGCGCACCGGACGCCGGCCCGGCACCACCCGCAACTGCCTGTTCCTGTGCATCGACGACGACAGCGTCCTGCTGGCGGCCGGCATGCTGCAGCGGTGGGCCGAGGGCTGGGTGGAACCGATTGAGCCACCGCCGCATCCGCGCCATATCGCCGCCCAGCAGTTGATGGCACTGTGCCTGCAGGAACACCGGATCACCGCCACCGCGCGGGCCGACTGGTGGGGTTCGCTGCCGGTGTTCGACGCCAGCGCCGAGGCGATCCTGGAGCACCTGGTCGCCGAGGGCTTCTTCGAACCGGACGGGCCGTTCCTGCACATCGGCCCCGAAGCCGAACGCCGCTTCGGCCGACGCTACTTCTCCGACCTGACCGCGGTGTTCACCGCTCCCCCGGAGTTCCTGGTGCTCGCCGGGCGGGCCGAGGTCGGCACCATCGGCACCGACATGCTCACCGCGGAGGTCGACGGCCCCCGGGTGCTGCTGTTGGGTGGGCGGTCGTGGCAGGTGACCCACGTCGACTGGGACCGGCGGCGCTGCTTCGTCGAACCCGCCGACGGCGGCGGGCAGGCCAAGTGGAGCGGATTCAGCGGCGGGCTGTCATATGACATCGCCCGTGGGATGCGGTCGGTGGTTCTCGGGGACCTGCCGGCTGGCGTGGTGTTCACCGCCCGGGCTTCCGCTGTGCTTGCGGGGCTTCGGGATACCTACGCCGACAACGCGGCCGCCGACCGGCTGGTCGTCCGACTGCCCGACGATACTGCCGGGCGATGGTGGACGTGGGCGGGCACCGCGGCCAACCGGACGTTGCAGGCATCACTGCCCCGGCTGATCGACCCCCGCCAGCGGATTGACGAGAAGTCGCTGCGGTTGCTGCCGGGGATCAGTGTCGCCGAGTTCGGCGAGGCAGTGGCCGCCGTGGAGTGGCGCGATCCGCTGGTGGACGCGAATGCGGTTCGCGGACTGAAGTTCTCGGCTGCGCTGCCGCTGGAATTGGCGGTGTCGACATTAGCCGCCAGGATCGGGAATCAGGAGGACGCAAGGAACGTGTTCCAACAACAACGAGTCATCGTCCGGTCTCACAGCCAAGGTTGAGGCTGATGAACACAGAAGTGGCGCACATAATCGGCGAAGTCGGCATCTTCGGGGGCAACGACACCGTTTATGTCGCTTATGACCGTCCTGTTCGCCTGATAGCCAATTGCCCGGCAGGGTTGTTCGACGATGGCCGCACCAGGATTTCTCCAACGCATCGAAAGCTGGTTCAGTTAGCCCGAGCCGCTTGTAGCTCGACCATGTAAAAGATGCGAGACCAGCCGACCGTCCCTTAATCACCTCACTATCGACACCAAAGGAAGAAGCCCCACCATGGCATACAGCGCAGAAATCAGCCGATCGAATCCGACGTGCTTTGTGTTCGTGGTCGACCAGTCCGCCAGTATGGACGACACGATCGGCGGCGAGCTGCCTCAGAAGAAGTCCCAGGTAGTCGCAGATGCGATCAACCGATTGCTTTTCGAGCTGACTCTCCGCTGCGCCAAAGAAGAAGGAGTGCGGGACTACTTCAACATCGCGGTGCTCGGATACGGCGGCTCAGCAGTGGGCTCGGCGTTTTCTGGCCCACTGAGCGGACGCGACGTTGTCCCGATCAGCGAGATCGCCGAGTCACCTGCACGTCTCGAGGAACGCACCAAAAGGGTGCCCGACGGAGCGGGTGGGCTCGTAGAACAAAAGGTGAAGTTTCCGATCTGGCTTGACCCCAAGTCCGGTGGCGGCACACCCATGGTCCAAGCCCTGACGCGCGCAGACGCGATCGTGTCGAATTGGGTGGAGCAACACCCCGCCGGATTTCCGCCAGTAGTCTTGCACCTCACAGACGGTGAGAGCACAGACGGCGATCCTATTGACGTAGCAACGAGGATCAAATCCCAACTCACCACGGACGGCAACGTCCTTCTGTTCAACCTGCACGTGAGCACCACGGGCGGCAACCCGATCTCGTTCCCGGCCTCGGAAGCGAGCCTTCCTGATCAGTTCTCGAGATTGCTCTTCGATATGTCGAGTCTCTTGCCTGCCCAGATGAAAGCCCTCGCAGGCAACCAAGGACACCGCGTTGAAGAGGGTTCGAAAGGCTTCGTCTACAACGCTGACGTCGCGGGTATCGTGCAGTTCCTCGAAATCGGGACGCGCGCGAGCGATCTTCGTTAAGACGTTCATGTACGGGCAGATAGACACTTTCTGGCTGCCGAAGGCCGGCGCGAAGCCGTCAGAGTACGAGGACGCCTTCGCGAACAGTGTCGACGACAGCGCATCGGTGGAATTGGATGCAGCCATTGATGACGTCAGAGTGGCGGTATCGGACGGGGCGACCGAGAGCGTCCTCTCTGGTACTTGGGCCAGCCAGTTATGCCGTCGCGTCACGACTGAGCCTGTGCCTCAACGGCGTTGGCAGGATGCGATCAAGCTGGCGGTTCAAGACTGGCCAGCTCACCTCGATGTATACCGACAGGAAAGGCTTCAGCGGAACAAACCGATCGCTTGGTACGAGGAGCCGGGCTTGGAGCACGGCGCAGAAGCCACCTTGGTCGCCCTCCGGCTTCGCAATCCAGGCAACGATCGCCCTGGCTACTGGTGGTCGATGGCCGTGGGTGATGCCACGCTCTTCCATGTTCGAAACGACTCCTGCCAACGCTCCTTCCCTCTTAGCAGCTCCGGCGCTTTCGGTACCAATCCGACTCTGATACGAAGCCTCGACCACGAGGGCGCTTTCAAACGGCATTTACGAAAGACGCGCGGCGAGTGGCAATCAGGCGACGTGTTCTTCCTATGTACCGACGCGCTTGCCGCTTGGTTCCTCGAACGTCGAGAACAGTCGGAACGCCCATGGGAGACCTGGCGAGACTTCGGAAGCGATGACTGCCAGCCATTCGACCAATGGGTTACCGAAGAGCGCGCTCACAGCAGGCTGAAGAATGACGACGTCACGCTGGTGCGGGTCAGTTGCTTCTGAGTCCCGATGAAAATCCCTACAAACGGCGATTACGTTCAGGCACTTCAGAACCCCAGCCAATGCTTCCACGACCCAGAGTTAAAGGCCGGCCAAGTCGAGTTGACCAAGCTGGGAATGCCGAAGGCCATTTCGGGCAACTTTGCATCGGTCTTCTCCATCACTGGAGCCTCAGGCAAGCGTTACGCAGTGAAATGCTTCACCAGCAACGTCAGTGGACAGGACCAACGATACAAAGCCATCCATGACCTCCTGGCCGACCTTCGCCGTCCCTGGCAAGTTGGCTTCGACTACATAAGACAGGGCGTGTTGGTCGACGGAGACTGGCACTCGATCCTGCGTATGGAATGGGTGGAGAATTCCCAGACGCTAATCCCCTGGCTCGCTGAAAACCTCGCGAGTCCCGATCGGATCCTGAACGTGGCTGAGCAGTTCAGCCAATGCGTGGTTGACATGCACAGCGCCGGTATTGCTCACGGTGACTTGCAGCACGGCAACATCCTGATTGACAGTGGTGGAAAGCTCCGCCTCATTGACTACGACGGGATGTTCGTCCCCTCGATCCAGAACCTCGGTTCAAACGAAATCGGTCTTGCGAATTACCAGCACCCCAGCCGTACCGGCAAAGACTTCACTCCGGATCTAGACCGCTTCAGCGCTTGGTTGATCTACGGCTCGCTGCTCTCGCTCGCCGACCATCCCGGTGTTTGGTGGACCTTTCGAAATGATGGTGACGAGAAACTCCTATTCGGAAAGGAAGACTTCAATCCACCGTTCGACAGCATAAGGCGACTAGGGGCGCTTGGGTCTCCGCACAAGGAGTTTGCTGATGTCCTGACGGAGTCATTGACTTCGTTGAACTCGCTGGCTGGAGTACCAAAGTTCGATTCGAGCCGAATCCCGCGTCCCACTCAAACGGCTGCGTCCTCCACTTCAACTTCAGGCTGGTGGAAGCAGGCCAACGCTACGGGCAGCGGCGCCGCATCGACATCGGATGCACCGACCACCGGTGCCAAGCTAGGCGCTAGCTGGCTGAGAAGCCACGAGGCGCCCCTTCCCCCAGTTGACATGGGCGGTCCAAGCCGAACCGCGAAGGCAATGGCTTTTCTGATGGCGGCGGTCGCGATCATCAGTACCGTCGCGGTAGTCAACTCGTTGGGTTTGCTCTTGGGCGGTCTCACCCTGCTGAGCTGGGCGTTTGTGATGACTGGTTCGACTTGGGTGATTTGGCGCCGATCAGGAGTCGTCGCCGACAGGCGCACCGCTAGACGAAAGTTGAAATCGGCGGCACAAGAGGTCACTGCTCAGAAAAAGCTCTTAGCCGAGGCACAAAGCGCTCGTGCCGCGTTGGATGGAGACGAGCGACGAGCGCTCCAAGCGCTCGAAGATCAGCGATCCAAGTTGGGCCCGTCGTCTACCTCTGAATTCGAACGCAAGTCGAAAGGTCTAGGCAAGCAGCTCAAGAAGCTTCAAGAGGAACTGAACCTTCTGGATGCTTCCAAAGCTAAGGAAGCTCAACAACAGCTCAAGCGATTACAAGAAAGCCATACTCAGACAAACTTGGCGTCGCGGCGGATAGAGGCAGGTGTCATCCCCGGCATCGGACCTTCGTTGGCCGCATCTCTTTGGGTCCACGGCCTGCGCACGGCGGCCGATATCGCGGAGGTTAGAGGAACACAGTTCCGCAAGACGGGGACGTCCCACTGGTTCACCATCCACGGAATCGGTCCATCCAAGTCCTTCGACATCAGCTGGTGGCACAGCCGCGCCGTAGCAGCAGCTAGCAGCAGCGCTCCGCAAACACTACCGGCACATGAGGTTCGGGCTCTCGATACGAAGTATGCGAACCTAAAGCGCCAGCACCAGAATGCCATCGACGCCTTAGGGCCCCAGACCCAGCGAATCAAAGCAGAGGTGGACGCGAAGTACAAAGCGCTGGACAACGAAATCCTCGTGAAACAAGAGGCTGTGCGGCTTGACTATCGCCGTCAACGAGCAGCCGCCGACATGAGAGTCGCCGAAGCAGCCACCAATCTCCAGAAGCGCGAAGAAGACCTGCTCGACGCAGAGCGAGATCTTGCCCGATACGCCCAAGTTTCACTCTCGAAGTACCTGAAGGCCTAACGTGAAGCCGATCTGGCCGCGAAGGCGGCGGGGCGGTGGGCGGCTCACCTGGCAGTTGCGGATCCGCCGTCGCCTTCCACCCCACCTAGCAGCGGCCCGCATGAATGATCCCGTCCGCCGCGCACGTCGGGCACGGATCGTCAATCACCCTCTGCTGCTTCCGCTTACCCACGGCGTACTGGCGATGCCGAGTATTCAGCGGGTCGAACCGCACTTTTGAGTTGAGTTCCTGGAGCTTCCGCAACTGAGCGAAAATGTAGCTGTCGAGCTCGTCCGACCGGGGATGGTTAAGCAGTTCCCGATAGACGTAGGAGTTGGTCAACGCCAGTGACTCAGTCGTAGGAAGGGTCCCGGCGAGCAACGCGTCAAGACTGCGCCGAAACACGCGCGTCGCGGCGACACTGACGCCCCGCTTGTCCGCGATCTCGGCGTCCGACAGACCCTGCTCCCACAACTGGAAGGTCGCCCCGTGCGATAGACCTTCACCGCTTCGCCGCAATACATCGACAATCTCCGCGCGCATCTCGGCCGTCAGCCGCCCGTCCGTCTCGTCCACACGTCCTGGTTCTACGCACGCCTCGGTCACGCGTACTTGTTCTGGGAGTGAACTTGGGCTGGCTGTGACTCCCACCGTATCGGCGTAGCCCAGGCGGCACGCGACCCCGGCGTGGTCGCTGAGCCGGCCAAGATGGTCGGAGGCCGCCCAGTCAGTGGTGGATTCGAGAACGAGCCGCCGATTGGTGGCGATGTGGTCGATGTGAGGTCCGTTCGGCAATGAACCAGCGGTGTGAATCTCCCAGTCGCCCAGGACTTCGGCGAGTCGTTCGGCGACGCGGATCGGCTGACGGCCGCGCGGGATGCGCTGGTTGAAGTCGCCGGCGATGACCGTCGGCAGATCATCGTTGAACCCGGCCAGAAGTTCCTCTAACCGGTCGAGGTGTTCCATGTGCTCCGACCACGGCTGCGCGTCTGCCCGTCCCGTGCTGACGTGAGCATCGCGCCAAGGGATACACACGCCGATGATGCGGAGCGGCCCACTCGGTGTCTGCGCCGTCGTGACCGCGAGTCGTCCACGCGCCCCGCCGCTTTCGCCGACGGCATCGCAGGAGAGCGGAAAGCGCGACCACACGATGACCTTCCGGCGGGCGGGCTGCTGTCCGTAGCCCCAGTCGTTACCCGCATCGACCACCGAACCGGTGGAAGGAAGGAGCTCGCGCACTCCTTCGGTCACCACCACGACGTCGGCGCTTTGGGCCGCGAGGATCGACGCGATCCGCGGGCCGCGGTCACTGCTCATGCTCGCCCACTGGGTGTTCCATGTCGCCACGGAGATGCTGCTCATCGTGCTCCTTCGTCCGATCTGCCATCGCATAGCGTTCTCGCGGGCTCCCACTGCCACGGACGGTGCGTCTGCCGCTTCGCGGCGCACGCGAGCATCGACCACTGCGGCCCCGACATTGACCGATCTAGCCAATCGTCTTCCACTGTTCCCCCTCCTCTGTTGCCATCACACCGGGCTGCAAAGACTTTGATCGACAACGAATGAGGCCCGCGTCAGTGCGCCACGAGTTGTCACGCGGTGGAGTCCGTCCCTGCCCGCCGCCTCGATCCCGGCGTAGGCCTTCAGCGTGATGCCGCCATGGAAGGTGCTGCCGAACCGTGCGGTGAAGCGGTTCACCACCGAGGACACGTCATCGAACGAGATCGGGCCAGATCCGTCGAACAGCTCGTCGAGCTCGTCCGCCAGCGCGCGAGGAGGGTCGAACAGACCCCAACCCGACGGTGACCCGTGGACACGATGCAACCGCACGTTTTCGAACAGGAACACGGAATCGACCGCCATCGGCGTTACCGGACCGGTGTGCATCGGCGCCGGATACGCCCTGTTCACGGCATCGAACCCGGCGGCAATCGTGCTTGGAATCTGGTCCTCCTCTGCTCGTGCTGGCTTGTCGCTCTGGGGTGCGGGGCCGAGGCTAACAACCCCCACCGACAGGACTTCCGAACGCGGGCCGCGCGATGAGGTGATCGTTTATGGAGTTGCATCGCCCGCGTCGTTGCAGAACGTCAGTTCCATGCGAAACGCGGCGAAGTCCCCCGAGGCGGAATCGCCGCCGCAGCCGACAACGCCGCAGGAGTTCCAGCCAAGATCGCGGACATCGCCTCCATCATCGGCACCGCCAACGACCCGTCCATCAACACCCACGCACGGGACGAAGTCGAGGCGTACGTGACAAAGCGGCAATCAGGCTCCAGCTGGCAACTTGCTAATGCCGACGTGCCTCCCCGATCGGCTCCGGACGGACCAGGAGTTGCAGGAACTCGCTGTTGATGAACAGCCAGTCCAGGCCAGCCTTTATCGGTTGCAGCAATCCGTGGTCGGCCAGTACGTTGAGCCAAGTCGTCGCAGTCGGCCTGGACACCCCGCAGCGGTCCATGACGGTGGCGATCCGGCAGTACGGCTGCTCGAACAGAACCGATTGAAACTCCGCGTTGGCGCCGCCCCGGGTCACCGAACGCGCCCTGCGCGAGAAATCGTCTTGCAGTTCCCGTATCGCAACGATCTTGGCCAGCGTCTGTAACGAGGTCTGTTCGATACCGGCCAGCATGTACAGCACCCACGGCTCCCATGCCGACTCCGCGGTGACGGCCAGCAGCAGACGGTAGTAGTCACTCTTGGTGTCGATGATGTACCGAGATAGATAGAGGACCGGAAGCCGCAGCAGTCCCGCCTCGACGAGCATCAGCACGTTCAAAATCCGTCCTGTCCGGCCGTTGCCGTCATCGAAGGGATGATCGGCCTCGAACTGGTAGTGGGCAGCGGCCATTCGGACCAGCGGGTCAAGACCGTCATCGGCGTGGATGAACCGCTCCCACTGGCCGATCTTCTCGATGATGACGTCGCGTCCTTCCGGCGGGCTGTAGATGACCTCGCCGGCGTCCGGGTTGCCGATCCGAGTTCCCGGGAGTGCGCGAATTCGCATGTCGCGACCCTTGATCGTGCTGCACACGGAGGCCGCCAGACCTGCGGTAACACCCCGCTGCACGGTGCTCTCGAATCCGACCCGCAGGGCGGTGCGGTACCGCAAGGTCTCTCGGGTCGCGGGATCGGCTCCGGCCTCGTCGTCCGAGTGACGAAAAATCTCGTCGGCTGTTGTCACGATGTTCTCGATCTCGGAGCTGGCCTGGGCTTCGAGGATCGGAATGGAGTTGATCAGGACGGCCGCATTGGGCATCGACGCCACTGAAGATGTCAGGCCGCCGACCTGATGTCAGGACGCAGCCCGACATGCAAAATTTTTTCGGCTCTCCTGACCCTTCCGTGGGTCGGTTTCTGGTCTGAGGGGGCGCACGTCGTTGTCGCTTAAGGTTTCTGGCTTGTCAAGGGTCAGATTCCGAAGGAGCAGGCAACGACGTGCGCAATGTGAGGTTATTTCGTGCGCTGCTGGGTGTCGACCAGCGCACCGTGATCGAGGACATCGAGTTCGAAGAGTTCGAGGGGTTCGATGAAGCCGATGACGCCGGCGGCGGCACGCTGGTGGTGGCGCGGGTGCGGCCCCGAAGTGGGGTGTCACGCCGCTGCGGACTGTGTGGTCGTCGGGGACCCTGGTATGACCGGGGTGAGGGCACCCGCCGGTGGCGGGGCCTGGATCGGGGCACGGTGCAGGTCATGCTGGAGGCCGATGCCCCGCGGGTGAAC
>Ga0116180_1002280_pt1 | contig 15220 bp, 14 predicted proteins | sample AD_UKC073_MetaG_FD_89804 | JGI IMG/M metagenome (GOLD analysis project Ga0116180, IMG submission 89804) | Active sludge microbial communities of municipal wastewater-treating anaerobic digesters from USA - AD_UKC073_MetaG | ecosystem: Engineered > Bioreactor > Anaerobic > Digestate | place: USA...
TCCTCGACGAGGCGCTCGAAGTGGCGGGCCTAAAGCTGCGCTATTCCTTCGTAACAGTCGGAGTCCCTCACGTCGTGATCTTCTTGGACGATCTCTCAAAGAGGACGACGGAGGAATTGACCAGGTTGGGAAGGGAGATACGCCATAGGATGGATCTCTTCCCTCAAGGGGCCAACGTAAACTTTGTGGTCCTCGAGAGGGAAGGGCTTTTCTGCATAACCTACGAAAGGGGTGTTGAAGGCATCACCTCCTCCTGCGGCACCGGCTCTGTGGCCAGCGCCATAATATCTCACCTTCTCGGCGAAAGCGGCGAAAAAACGGATGTCCGCAACTTAGGAGGGATAAATGCGGTTTCTCTCTCCTTTTTAGAGAAAGGTCGCGTGCTCCCAGCGCTTGCCGGCAAGACCGCCTTCGTAGCCCGACTTGAGGTCTTAGAAGAAGCCTTGGCGGACATTCCTTAGGCCGTTGACCCAATCGCCGAATAGGATGGGAGCTTTTGTGCCGGCCATCGATCGTTAAAACGAAAGGTGAGGTAGGAAAATGATACTGGTAACCGGAGGCGCGGGTTATATAGGAAGCCACGTCGTGCTGTCTCTGCGCGAAATGGGCTACGAAGTAGTCGTGTTGGATGACCTGAGCCGCGGACATGAGGATTTGATCTTTTCGCCCAACTTCGTGGAGTGCGATATCCGCGACCGCGAAGCGGTAGACAAGGCTTTCACTCGCTTTCCCGTCGAGGCAGTCCTCCACTTCGCCGCCAGGAGTCTCGTGGGCGAATCGATGCGGGAGCCCGAAGCCTATTACGACGTGAACGTAAATGGGACGCTTTCGCTACTTTCTGCCATGCGGGACCGCGGCGTGAACGCTCTGGTCTTCTCCTCCTCCGCCGCAGTCTACGGAGAGCCAAAGCGAACGCCCATATCGGAAGAAGACGAACTGCGCCCTACCAACGTTTACGGCGAGACCAAACTGTTCATAGAGTCGATGTTGCGCCGTTACCACGAAGCATATGGGCTCAACAGCGTTTCGCTCAGATATTTCAACGCCGCTGGGGCCGACCCTGAAGGCCGAAGCGGCGAGGATCACGATCCCGAGACGCACCTCATACCCTTGGTATTGGACGTGGCATTGGGACGCAGGAAGGAGATCACGATCTTCGGCACGGATTACCCAACGCCCGACGGCAGCTGCATTCGCGACTACATCCACGTAACGGACCTCGCCTCTGCACACGTCCTCGCCCTAAAAAGCTTGACCCAGGGCGAGGCTCGCTGCTCCGCTTACAACTTGGGCAACGGCATGGGGTATTCTGTCAAAGAGGTCATAGATGTGGCGAGGCGCGTTACGGGTAAAACCATACCGGCGAGCGCAGGCCCCAGGCGGCCCGGCGATCCAGCGGTGTTGGTGGCCTCGTCAGATAGGGCGCAAAAAAACCTCGGCTGGCAGAGGGCTCACCCAGGGCTCGAAGAGATCGTCGCGACTGCCTGGGAGTGGCACCGCCGCAGGTTCAGCCGATGAGAAAGAACTCCTTTGGGACTCCTTCCGTGAGGCAAAGGGGGCCATCGGCTGTTATCAAATAATCGTCTTCCAGGCGCAAACCCCCTCGTCCCTTAACGTAGACCCCAGGTTCGACAGTCACTACGTCACCTTCTTGAAGGACATCGTCGGAACTGGGCGAAAGCCGAGGAGCTTCGTGCAACTCGAGCCCTATGCCGTGGCCAAGGCCGTGGGTGAAATACGCGCCAAAACCGGCCCTTTGTATAACGGCTCGCGCAGCGGCATCGACATCTTTGGCAGCTACACCCGGCTTCATCACTTCGAGTGCCACCTTTTGCGCCTCAGAGAGCAAATTATGAACGTCGTAGGCCCAGGCATAGCGCCTTTTGGCCGCCACGTTGCGCGTTATGTCGCACACGTAGCCCTCATACCTTGCGCCGTAGTCCAAGGTGAGCCATTCGCCCGGCATCAGGCGCCTGTCGGTGGGAGCGCCATGGGGGAGAGCGCTTCGTTCTCCCGAGGCTACGATGAATTCGTGGCTTTTCCATCCTCCCTCAGCCCCACTCATGCGCAGACGAAACTCCAAAAGCGCAGAAAGCTTCACCTCTGCATCGCCTGGCCCGAAGGAGTCGAGGGCTTCCTCCAGCGCAGACGCGGCAAAAGCAGCGGCCTTTCTGATGCAAGACACTTCAAGCTCATCCTTGCACCGTCGAAGCGACGGGATGATGGACGAGGAGTCGACCCACTTCACGTCTATACACTCGAGCTTCTTGAAGAGGGCGTAACTCACGCGCTCTCCCTCGAAGCCGACGCGGCGCAATCGCCTTACCCCCAAGAGTTCCTTTAAGACCTCCAGGGTTTGTCTTTGCCCTTGATCTACCACCTCAAAACGCGACTGCTCCTCGGCTTGAACCGTGTATCGCCCATCGGTAATCAAAATCTCCTCGTCGTGGGTGATGAGGAGGGTGGCGCTTGAGCCTCGAAACCCCGATATGTAGTAGGCCCCCTCCCAATTGGACCCCTCCGTCACGAAGAGCACAAAGCCGTCCAGGACTTGATCGCGAAGCTGCGCCCGCAAACCTTCGAGGCGCTGAGGAATGCGTCCGTATGTCATGCTCTTTCGCCACCAGGAAGCTCGAGCAGCCGCCACAGCTCCTCCTGTGCCGGCTCTTCCTCTACATACGCCTCATCTGTAACGCAGCCGACGATGGACGCCTCTATCCCCTGCGTTCTCAGGCTCGCCATCGCCTCGTCAGCGCACTCGGGCGGCAAGACCGCAAGGAGCGCCCCAGAAGATATGAGGCGCAACGGATCGAAGCCGAGGAAGGACGCGACCTTAGCCGTTATGGGATGAACCGGCACGGCGCCATCGTCTATTTTGGCAGCACGGCGAGCGGTGCGCAGCACCTCCTGAAGGGCACCCCGAAAGCCCCCCTCTGTAGGATCGTGCATGAAGCGCGCCACGTCCCTCAAGAGACGGGACTCCGGAAGGACGGAGAGCCCTTCCTTCCAGCGTGATACCTCCGTCATCTCCTCCTCGCTCAAGATCCCTTTCAAAAGATCGGGCCTGTCGCTCGCCAATATCGTCATACCCTCGAGGCCGATATGCTTGGTGACGACGATGACGTCGCGAGGCCTTATCGACTCTGCTCGGAGGACTCTTCTGCCTTGGCCCAACATGGTGCCCACGATCACCGGCTTTTCATACCCAATGCCGAACTCCGTATGTCCACCGACTATGGCCACGCCGATCTCGCGGCACGCTTCGTCCATCTCTTTCATGAGAAGCGCGATATCGCCCTCGGCGCCACAGGATGGGAATATCAACGTGGCCAGAAAATATGCCGGCTCTCCCCCTTTTGCGGCGATGTCGTTGGCGTTCACGTGCACCAAAAGCCTACCGGCCCCGGCCTTGGCCCCTACGATCGGATCGGATGCCGCCAGCAAAAACCTCCCGGCCGGCCAGCCTATGACCGCCGCGTCCTCGCCTACAGATGGATCGATCATTACCTCTCCCCTTTCAAAACCCCGCAACCCCAACACCAATCTTTCCAAGACCGGAGGCGGAAGCTTGCCGACACGGCCCCTTTTCGCGTCCATGACCTATCCCTCTTTCTTTGGAATGCTATAGATGCAGCCGCAATACTTTTGCCTGTAAAGCCCAAGGCGACGGCTCTCTTCGACGGAGAGGGCAAAGCCTCCCTTTTTTCGCCAGGTTCGACTCATCCACTCGATTCCCGCCGCCCGACAGAGCACACGCCCAAGAGCATTTATCATATCGGGGTCTTTGTGGGGGCTTATCGTAAGGCTCGTCGCCATCGCATCGCATCGCCTTCTGAGGGCTTCTGCAAGGGCGGATTCGAGCTGCAAGGCAAAGCAAAGGGCACACCTCTTCCCGCCCTCGGGCTCTTCAGCCAAATGCCGAGTTCTTTCAAACCACGCCTCAGGTTCATAAGGCGCAAAAATAACAGAACCGCCTATCTCGCTGGCCAATTTTTCTACGGCTTCGCGCCTTTTGCTGTATTCATCCGCCGGGTGGATGTTGGAGCCGTAGAAGTATCCCACGACGTCCAACCCTTCATCGACGAGAACCCTCCAGGGGATGATGGCATCGGGCGCACAGCATATGTGCAGAAGCGCTTTCTTTGCGGTCATTGCACTTCTCGAGCCTCGACGTTGGCCGCAAAGATCAGATAACCGGTGTGCCCGATCATCATATCCTCGGGGCGCAACCGTTCTGGATCTATTTTCCAATACCTGTGCATTATCTCGATAACCTGGATGTCTGCGAAATGTCGTTCCTTCAGTGCAGCCAACGCATGCTGCACCTGATTCGTTGTGGGCAGGATCATGCCGATGCGGCGGCCGAGGGCCAAAGCCAAAACCGCATGATGGAGATAGTTCCACGGGTCGGGCAGGTCGAGAAGGACGGCGTCCGCTTCCCGTTCGTCGAAGCCTTCAGCTATATCGCGCACCTTGAATGTCACCCTGTGGGCAACCTTCCAGAGCTTGCAATTTTCTTCGGCGAGCTTCGAGAACTCGCCCCTCCTGTCATAGGATATGACCCTCCCCTCATCTCCCACGAAATGAGCAAGGGTCGCCGTCAGACTCCCGGAACCGGTGCCGCACTCCACGACGGTAGCCCCAGGAAAGATGTCCAAATAGAGGAGGATGAAGCCCGCCTCCTTGGGAAATATTATCTGGGTCTTGCGCTTGAGCTTTCTGGTATATTCCCCGAGCATCGGCTTAAGTATATAAAACGGATGGCCAGTATGGGTCATTACGGCCTTGCCGTAATCGGAAGCCAATATGTCATCATGACCGATGACCCCCACGTGAGAGCCCATCCTCCTGCCCGGGACCAAAGATAGCAAGAATCCGTCTTCGAGTTTTGGAGACCAAAGATATACCATATCGCCGGCTTTAAGCAAAATGACCACCCCACGAGATTGCAACTCTCATGGCATTATAGCGCATCATCTTCAGCGTGGAGGTCATAGACCTCGGCCGTCTCCTTATGCAGCGCCCTAAAGACGTCGAGCATCTTGGGGCTGAAGGCACCAGGCCGCAGGCGCTCGTCCCCCTCGAGGATTATCCGGCAGGCTCTCTCGTGGTCAAAGGGATGTTTGTAAGCCCTCTTCGACCGCAAGGCATCGTAGACGTCAGCTATGGCCACAACCTGCGCCTCCCACGGTATCTCTTCGTCCGATAGGCCGTAAGGATAGCCGCCTCCGTCATACCGCTCGTGGTGGTAAAGACATATCGTCCTGGCGACGGCAAGCCAGTCTGAAGGACCTATAATCTCAGCCCCCCAGATGGTATGGCGCTTGACAATCTCAAACTCCTCCGCAGACAGCGGGCCTGGCTTGGTCAATATGCGGAGCGGAACCTTGACCTTCCCTATGTCGTGGAGCTTAGAAAAACGGCCTATCATCTCTATCTCCTCGGGAGAGCGCCCGAGGGCCTTCGCCAAGAGGGTGGAGTAAGCACCCATCCTCTCCAAGTGCTCAGCCGTCTCGTCGTGATAGTAAGCAGTGGCAACCTGGAGCCTCGAGGCCGTATAGTAATAAGATCCACGCAGTTCCTCCTGAGCCTCAAAGGAAGCCAAGAGTCCCGATACGGCCAAAGCGATGGGAGAAATCATCTCAACGAGCTCGCTATCCGCGGTGCGGTGCTCTTTGAAGCAGACCGTAAGGCCTCCCACGCCTTTTCCGCCATGCATCAGCGGCAGGTTTAGCTCGCTCTTTACGGCCGGATGGGCCGAGGTATAGCGCTCCGCCGACGCGGAGTCCTCGATCCAAATGGGCCGTGCTTCTTCCAGCGCCTGAGCCACAGCGGACTTTTGAGCCGGTATTTTATCGACCGTCAACCCATCCGCGCCGAAGCCGCTCCATATAAAGACATGCACCTCTTCGCCCTCGACGCGACTTATGATCACGCCGAAGGCATCGCAGGCAGAGCGAACCACCTCGGCGATGCCTCGCAGATTCTCCTTGATATCGACTCCGCCGGTCGCCAAGTGCGTCGCTTCGAGCGCCTTTCTCCATGCCTCTTCCCTTCGCCTCAGGAGCTCGTTTGCCTCGGTCAGGGAGTCGTTTACCGCCTTTACTTCCTCGCTATATGCGGCGAGCTCCTCCTGTTGAGCCGTCATAACCTCGAGGGCTTCGGCCAATCCCTCGATGAAGCTTTGCAATTCCTCTATCATGGCGCCGGAATGCCTCTCGCTTATCCGCACAGATAGTTCCTCCGTCTTTCCGGCAATGTCGAGGGGATTGCTGCTCCTCAAGGCTTGTCCAAAGGCTTTGGCCAAGGCCGCGACTTCGAAGAGCGGAAAGAAGAGGCTCCGCCTCAAAAAGCGCCCCAAGAAAAAGAAGAGCAGGGCTAAGCCTGAGGCAACAACGACGAAGGGGAAGGTGAGCCTGGCGAGCCACAAAAAGAGCCCGCTAAAAGGGACCACAGAGACCAAGACTAAGCCATTCCCCACGGTTTTGGCCTTCAACAAGAGACGTTCCCCTCCCGCAGGACGAAATTGTCTCCAGCTCCCGCCTTCCAACAACCCCATGGGGACGGCGCCCCTCAGGGCGAGCGCCTCGGTGACTTTATCTCGATGAACCCACAAAACGCGGCCCTTCAGGTCGACGATGGCTAAGTGAAATCTGAAGGGGAGATCAAAGCGCTGGAGGTCCCCGAGAAGTTCGGCGGGGTCAACCCCTACGATGAACTCGTCGAGCAGCGTCTGAAACGAACGAACCAAAAGTACGCGCCCATCGAAAGAGATCAGGTCCGTGGCCTGCCACTCCTCGGTGAAGAGAGACTGAGGCAGATGCAAGGCCGCAGGCAGATATCCCCTGTAAACGCGACCGACGAACCGCCCGTTGGTCGATAGGAGCAACCGCACCTCAGGGAGTACATGCGAAGGCAAATCCTCATCCTCGTCAAGGAAGGAGACCATGTCTTCCACCCTCGACAGCAGGGCTTCGGAGTTGGAGAGGGCAAGCATCCCCGTGGCTTCCATCGCCTCCTCCGCTGCAACACCGAACCACCTGACAGTGATATAGAGTGAAAAGACGAAAGCCAAAGATATGATGATCAAAGACGCACAAAGGATGATGCGGATTAGGCGTCGCAGGCTCACGGCGAGATGACCTCAAAGAGGCGCCAGCGCCTCTTTGAAACTTCTTGAAGATAGAGAGGAGGATGACCATCGCCGTTTTCGTCCACCACAAAGGGGCCATTTATGCCATCGACGCCGCGGATCTTGCTGAGTCCTTTAGTTATGCCGTCCCTGTCGATTCCTCCTCTACTTACGGCCTCGTTGAGCATGGCTGCGGCGTCATAGGCCAAGGTAAGAGGGAATGGGTCCAATTCGTCTCCATATAGCCTCCTGACGTATCGGACGAAGGGGTGCGAGGTTTGGAGCGCGTCCGGTCGCCAAGAGGCGATCGTGCTTACGCCTTCGCCCATCGACCCAGCGATTTCGGCGAAGCGCGCCGTCGCACCCCAGCTCGCTATCCAAATAGGCGTGCCGAGGTAAAGATAACGCAACTGCCTCGCGACGACAGCCGCCGAAAAGTCCGGCAGCGCTAAAACAACCGCATCGGTTTCCATTATTTCAGCTAAGGCAGAAAAGAGCGCGTCTCTGCTCACCCCGCCGTCGGCGCTCAAGTAGGCGTACGGCCGCACGCTACCCATACCGGTCACCAATGCGTCGAGGAACGGCACCACATATATGGGGTTTTGCGTCGAAGCGAAGACGGTATAGCGCGAAACGGACTTACGCAGCATTTCGCCCATGACGAAGGCCTCGTCCGCTCCGCTGTGGGGGCGAAAGAGGTTATCCTCTTCGGCCAACGCCTGCGAAAACGCGCTCACCGATATGACGGAAAGTCCGACCTCGTCTGCGGCTTTTTGGAGGCGCGAGGCATAAGTGGACGTGGAGGCACCCACGATGACGACGGCGCCCGAATCGACGGCTTCCCTCATACCGGCCTCGACGTCGTCGGTCTCTATGACGATAGGGCGGTATTTGGGGACAAAAGACCGTTCGTTAGCGTAATCGAAGGCCCAAAGAAGGGATTGCGTCAATGAAAAGCCTAAAGGGGCACCAACGCCGGAAGCCGGAAAGAGGATGGCCACAGTTACACCCCTCCACGGCCGAGCGACGAAAAGGACCCCTGTCGCTATCAGCGCTGTCAGAAGCAATACAGCCCAGACCTTGCGCATACTTCACCAACTCTCACTTCGGGCAAGCCCGCATTCTTTAAGCGTCACCCTTGAACCATGAGCTCGCCGATGGCCTCGACCAAGTGTTCTACGGAAAGCCCCATCGCGGAGAGGACTTCAGGGGCAGCGCCCGAATCGCCGTAGCGATGAACGCCTAAGGCTTTAAAAACTGGAGGGGTTATGCCCATCTCGGCGAGGCGAAACGCCACGAGCGACCCCATGCCGCTTCTTACATGGTGATCCTCATAGGTGACGACGAGGCCCGTCTTTGCGGCATCCGCAAGCGCTGAATCATCGAGCTCAAGCGGGCACGATACGCTATAGACCTTCAAGCTGTAGCCGGAGGCGCGCAACTTATCCCACGCCTCGACAGCCCTGTAAACCATAGTCCCCATAGCGAGGATCGCCCCATCAGAACCGTCGCGTAACAGCTCCGTGGCGCCGTAGCGGAAGGTGTAGTCATCAGCGAAAAACGGCGACCCGTCCTTTCGCACGATGACCGGCACCTTGCTGCGCCCCATAGCGACGCAGACATTCCCGCCGGTCGAAAGGGCCCAGCGCACGACCCGATCCGTCTGATTGGGATCAGCCGGAACGACGAGCTTCCAGCCGAAGGTGTTGCGCAGCAGGCCGACGTAGTCTATGCATTGATGCGTGGCGCCGTCTTCGCCCACGTCCAATCCTACATGGGTCAAAAAGAGTTTCAAGTTCGCTCCGTTTATATCGTTCAGTCGCTGTTGGTTGTAAGCCTCGCCCAGGCCGAAGACGCCGAAATCAGCAAAGCAGCTCACCGCCCCGGCACAGGACGCGGAGCCAGATGCCGTTGCTGTAGCGTGCTCTTGAATGCCGGCCTCGATGAACCAATCAGGGCACCTCTTTGCGAACTCCTCCGTCTTCACCGAGCCGGCGAGATCGCAGTCGAAGACCAAGATGGGCGTGCGGCCTTCCTTGCCATAATTTAAGGAGCCGACATCGACCAAGGCGTTGCCGAAGGCGGATCTATTGTCCAATTTCTCTCCGGCGGCATAGGTGCGCGCTTTCCCTGTGTCGATCTCGACCGCCGGGGAAGGTATGCGCCTCTTTTTGGGCAAGGGACCGCGGCGCGCCGCAAGTGCCGTCTCCAACAGCCCAGGAGAGCCACCCAGCTCCTCCATGGCTTTTATATATAAATCCTTCGTGGCTGCCTTCCCATGAAATTCAGGACTACCCTCCATGAAGGAGACGCCCTTGCCCATGAGCGTGTGGCACAGGACGACAGAAGGCCTCCTGTCGAAGACAGCGCCGCGAAGCACCCTGTAGATAGCGTCGACATCGTGGCCATCGCACTCATAGACGAGCCATCCGTCGGCTTTCCACAAAGCTGCTATATCGGCCGGCATGATCTCCTCCACTCGTCCTGATATCTGGATGTGATTATAATCTATAAGGGCAGTGATCGAGCCCAACTTTTCCTTGTTAGCGATGCGCCTTGCTTCGGCCACCTGTCCTTTCACTTGTTCGCCATCGCCCATGAGGACATAGACATGATTTTTGGCCCCCCTGGCCTTCATTGCGAGGGCAAAACCGACGCCAGCGGCCAGGCCCTGGCCTAAATTGCCAGTCCCCCAATCTATGCCAGGGCACCCCCTCTCCACATGCCCCTCAAAAGGACTGCCGGCGCGCCTGAAGTTTCCCAACAGCTCCTCGGGGGAGAAGAAGCCGTAATATGCCAACGCCGCATACGCCCCGGGTGACGTGTGGCCATGACTTATCACGACAAAGTCGCGATCTAACGAGTCGGCATTATAAGGGCGCAGGCTGGATACGGCGTAGGTCACTAAATATATCTCCATACCAGAGAGCGACCCTGCTGGGTGCCCGCTGTTGGCCGCGGTGGTCATAGTTAAAACCCACTGCCTCGCCAAGCGCGCAGCTTCGCCGAACTCGATGATATCACCTTCCGAAAGCCTCTCTTTGGGGAAGCCCTCCAACAGCGATAGTTTGTTAACCACGATGACGAATCCCTCTTTTCTTATATTATTCAACTTTGACAGCAAGATAAAAGCCCATTTGACCTACTCACGTAGGGAGCTCCACGATGAAGGAAACGCCCTCAACCTGATTCGTCAGGCGAGAGGGGAAAAGGCTCCCCTTACCGACTACCATTGCGATGCGCGCCTTCCCCTCGCTTGCAGCCTCAGCAAAGTGCCCAAGATAGGAGATGCCGGAGGTAAGCGGTCCGCCACAGGAGATGAAACCGAGGGTACCGTGGTGCTTTACAAAATCCTCCACCTCTTTTCTCTCGATTTCCCCCCTCATCGAAGCCGAAGCCGCGATCATTTTAACACTATCTTCCGCCGGATCGCCAAGCCCGAGCGGGGCGCATATTTCAGGATTGCTCAAGCACACGGCGTATTTATCCACTGACGACGCAGGAAGGCCGGCCCTATCGAGCGGGTCAAAGACCAGATGCGAGACGAGCACCCTCGGCGAAGATCCAACGCCTATAGGAAGCTTGCCGACGGCGTCGAGACGCAAAACCGGAGATTTCCCGCCCGCCGGTGCCAAGAGGATGGCGACGCTTCCGATGCAATCACCCGCCATCGGCAACCCCTTTTTGCGCAGCTCAAGGCTGCTGCAGCGGAGGTCGGAGAGGGAGCTGATAGCTATGATAGCCACATTGCGCCGCAGACCACAGGCAACTTGAGCGGCGCCGGCTATCACACCGGCAGCTGGACCAGCCATAGAGGCCCTGATATCGCAGCCGCTGGCGTTGCTGCAGCCTAACGCCTCAGCACAAGCCCGGGCGAAGCCGCCACATCCTCTGACGACTTCGTCTCCCGCAGCGCACATGGAGGATTCGATCGCATAATCCAAATCATCGGGCGAAAGGCCTGCGGCGGACAGCAGATGTAAGAGGGTCAACGCACCGATAGCCTTGCAAGAGAGATTTTCGAGCAGTAGAAGAGGGGAAAGAAGAGGATCACCGCCATCGCGGACGCATCCTGCCACCTCGCCACGACAGCGGATCGGAAGAGCTCCCTTCCGAACCTTTTCTTCTATTTCTGCCGCCTGACACCCATCCCTGAGCTTAGCCAACAGATTTCCGGTCATCAGCGGATGAGCGGCGAGCCCCTCGAAAGCGCGCCGTGCGAACGCCTCTTCCAGAGAGATGAAGCCAAAGGAATCGCATATCTGCAGGAGGGCTAAAAACTCCTCCTGGGGCATAATCTCTCCGAACCTGCCCCATCGGCCTGCGTTACAGATGGGGTTTCCACACCAGGGACGCGGATGTCGCGCCAACGCACTGAGGTCTATCCCGCCTATGCACGCTTGATTGGGAGCATAGGCACAAACCTGATCATAATCCCATACCGCATCTCCTATAGGGCAATTATCTCCTTCGACGAGGTCCGGCACATGAGCCAGGCAAAAGGCGAACCCCGCCACCTCTACGTCGCTCATGGATCGCGGCGGCCGGATCGCTCCCTGACCTTCCTTACGACATCTGCCGCGCTCTTGGCCTTTTCGCTCGCCCTTAGCGCTTCGAGCCTTTCTCTCATGTAGGGTTCAATCCTCTCTATAACCTCTGGCTCTAAGATGTGATAGACGGGAAGTCCCAACGGGACCCCGGCCAAGGGACCGACGAAGGTGGGATCACCTACAGTCACGGTCTCCGCATAAGTTTTAGCCGCCTCGGGATCACAGACGCCTAAAACCACCACGACGTTTTCGGCGCCGCAGGCGGAGGTGATCTCTTTCACCTTCGACTGCGCCTCCCAGTCCATGGCCAAAAGGCCGCGTCAGAGGAAGCACTCCGTCGCAGAAAAGGCGACCTCTCCCTCACCGGCAAAGCACTCTTCCATAAGAAAGGAAGCAACGCCGTCGCTATCTCCCAAGAGTATGAGCTTCTTGCCGCACAGGTCTTTCATGGCCTATCCCTCCTTTGTTAACCGCCCAAGTAAGCCTTGCGGACATCTTCGTTCTCCAAGAGGTCGCTGGCTTTTCCTTGCATCTTTATGACGCCAGTCTCGAGGACATAGGCATAGTCGGCTAACTTTAGGGCTGCCCTCGCATTCTGCTCTATCAATAAGATGGTGCGCCCCTCATCGTGAACGCTCTCCAAGGCCTTAAAAACTTCGCGCACGAGGAGCGGCGCTAAGCCAAGAGACGGTTCGTCGAGGCACAAAAGCGACGGTCCAGACATGAGGGCTCTGCCGATGGCGAGCATCTGCTGCTCCCCTCCTGAAAGGGTACCGCCTTTTTGAGACAAGCGCTCCTCGAGCCTGGGGAAGAGACCGATGACGTATTCAAAGTCCCTTTGCACGGCAGATGCATCGCTGCGATGGTAAGCACCCATCATCAGGTTCTCTCTGACGGTGAGGTTCCGGAAAATCTTCCTCCCCTCCGGCACCATAACCACGCCGGACTGCACAATTTGATGTGTGGGGAGCCTGCTTATGTCCCTTCCTTTCAACTTTATTGAACCCTGCCTGGGTCTTACCAAACCCGTTATCGTCCGAAGCGTCGTGCTCTTTCCGGCCCCATTGGCCCCTATGAGGGTAACGATGGAGCCCTCCGGCACTTCCATGGAGATCCCCTTAAGGGCATGAATGCCCCCGTAATAGACGTGAAGGTTCTCTATCGCGAGCATCATCCCTCTTCCTCCCCCAAGTAGGCCGCAATAACCCGCGGATTGGTCTGTATTTCCTTAGGTGTGCCCTCTGCGATCGACACGCCGTAATCCAGGACCCTTATCCGCTCGCATATGCCCATCACCACTTCCATATGGTGTTCGATCAGGAAGATGGTCAGGGAAAATCGATCGCGCAACTCTCGTATAAAGGTCATGAGCCTCTTGGTCTCTTCCGGGTTCATGCCTGCAGCAGGCTCGTCCAAGAGCAACAACTTGGGATGGGTGGCCAAGGCCCTGGCAATCTCCAGTTGCCTCTGCTGACCGTAAGGCAGCGCCCCCGCTTGCACATCGTAAAGATCCGCCAGGCCAACCAGCTTCAAAAGCGCCATGGCCCGCGATCTCGCTTCCCTTTCCTCAGAGAGATACCTGGGGAGCCCGAGGGCGGCAGTCAATAGGGAGGATTTGATCCCTAAATGCTCTGAGACCAGAACGTTATCCAACACGGACAGCTCTCCGAAGAGGCGGATGTTCTGGAAGGTGCGCGCTATCCCAGCTCTGGCGATGAGATCCGGACGCCATCCGGTTATATCGCTGCCGTCAAAGAACACATGCCCAGAATCCGGAGTATACTGGCCCGTTATTATGTTGAATATGGTCGTTTTGCCGGCCCCGTTTGGGCCTATTAGCCCCACTATCTCGCCTTTTTTAATATCCAAGGAAAAGTCGCTCACGGCCACCAAGCCGCCGAAGCGGATCGTGAGATTTTGAAGGCTCATTAACACTCCGCCCTCTTGGGCCTCCGCTCTGACGGAAGTGGCAGTCGGCCTAGGCGCACCATTCTGTTCGACTGGCGAAATAGCCTCTGCAGCCTTTGACGTTATACCGATCTTAGAGAGCAACCAATTCCACGAAAAATCCCATTGGCCGAAGAGACCCCGCCTCCAGAAGATCATGAGCGCTATTAGAAGAACAGAAAAGATGACCATCCGCATGCCGGCTATTCCAGGCAGGTGGATCGGGCCGATGTTTATCGGGGCCTCCATCACTCGCAGCAGTTCCATCGCCACAGCAAAACCGAAAGCGGTTATCACAGAACCGGTTATACTGCCCAACCCTCCGAGGACTATGATTATGAGGAGGTTAAAGGTCATCATAAAAGTGAAGAGGCTGGGAGAGACTGTAGTGACCAAAGCTCCGAGGAGGCCGCCAGCTACAGCGGCAAAAAATCCGCTTACGAGGAAAGCCTGCATCTTCGTACGAAAGATGCTCACACCCATAGCCTCAGCAGCTATTTCGTCCTCTCTTATGCCCTTCATCGCCCTTCCATAGCTCGAATTGACCAAGTTCTTTACGAAGAGGGTAGCCACCACGGCAGAACCGAAGCACCAGTATATATCAGCATACTCGGGGATCCCCTTTATCCCTAATGGGCCGTTGGTAAAGGGTATGAGGTTGTTGGCCAAAACAAATATGATCTCACCGAAGCCGAACGTGGCTATGGCCAAATAATCGCCGCGCAACCGGAATGAGGGTATGCCCACTATTAACGCACCTAAAGCACCTAAGAGGCCACCCACTATGAGCGCCACGACGAAGAGCTCCCCGGGGAGGGAAAAGGAGTTGAAAGGCCACATTTGAGGCTCCAAAAACCAGACGAACTTCTTCTGTTCCAGCGGGAGCATCAAAAGTGCCATAGCATACCCGCCTATGGCCATGAAGCCGTTTGGCCCCAGCGAAAATTGCCCAGTTATCCCATTAACCAAGTTGTAAGCAACCGCAGCTACTATATATACAGCACCGGTGCGCATGATCCTCAACGCAAATTGGTCAAGATTATTATTGGCCCACCATAAAAAGACAAAGAGCACTCCAACCGATACGACCGTGAGCAGGTTTGACAATCGTCTGTTCTCCATGCCGTTACACCTTTTCCTTCAAGGATTCGCCGAGGATGCCCGTGGGTTTGACGAGCAAAAACACCAAAAGGAGCGTGAAAATTATGCCATCACGGTAACCCGAAAGGCCGGGAAAGAACGCCACTGTCATTATTTCAACCATGCCGATCAGTAGCCCTCCCAACATGGCTCCAGTTATGTTGCCTATGCCGCCGACCACCGCCGCGGTGAAGGCCTTCCATCCAGGGTAGATGCCCATCAGAGGGTTTATTTGAGGATATTTGCACGCCCACATTATCCCTCCGGCTGCAGCCAAGGCAGACCCCAGGGCGAATGTGAGGGCTATTATCCTGTCCACCCGCTCCCATTAGGCGAGTGGTCTCGATGTCGGTGGATACGGCTCTCATCGCCATGCCGGCCTTAGTCCGATAGATCACATACATCAAAGCCAAGAGAAGGAGGACGCTCAATATGGGCACCCATATTGAGA